>SDBT01000546.1_pt1 | contig 59825 bp, 47 predicted proteins | sample 2277101 | NCBI WGS metagenome assembly SDBT01 (sample SAMN10404973, study PRJNA504765) | marine sediment metagenome | isolation source: marine sediment core GS10_PC15, 103 cmbsf | place: Arctic Ocean: Southern Knipovich Ridge | collected 2010 | reverse complement strand
AGAAATTGATTAGTAAAACGATTGTTAGGCGCCACCAAAACAGCAGCGATATCCACATCCGACCATGCTTCGCCAGTGTTAACCGCTTCGAAGTCGATCAAGTGTGCGTTTCCAAATCTTACCTTCTTAGTTTCCTTCCGAAATCTCTCGGCGTTATAAGCATAGAAATTAGCTACGCCTTTAATCAAACGAGAAGTTCCAGAATTTCTAGAAGAGGCTACCTTACGAAACTCACTAAGAGCTGCGTCGAAATCGCCTGCCTGTAAAAATCCAATTCCTTTTCGAATAGTAAATACTCCCCTGGATAGGGCGGGGCCTCTCTTTCTGCGTAATCCAAATCTGGGCATTTTAATTCTCCTTATCGTTCCGTTGAGTGAATTTATTATTGAATTCAGGTCTTCTATCAGTATATTTCTCATTAGTTTTTTTCATCTCATACATTGCTTTGAATTGAGCATCGACTACATCTCCTAAGTCTCCTATTGGACAACAACATGTTGCTGGGTGATTAGGATCTTGTATAATGAAAAAGTCATTTCTCCTCATATGATGGGCGTTTTCATTATCATACTCACTCGACCCGGACGAGCAAATGTAACTCATGGGGCATACAAAAGCCCTTGTCATGGCCATGTTTACCTTGACAAATATAGACAGGGGGTGGGTCTCAAAGAACTTCTGCTTTCTAGCCGGGACACTATAGCCTCTCTTCCAGTTCACAGGGTACGGGTCATCGGTCGGCCACTTAGCGCCCTGCGTGCTCTCTAATTCTATTGCAAATCCTTCGTAACGTTTAGCAGTAGCTACTATATCGATCCCATAAGCACCATCTTCATGTAAGGATAGCTTGTACTTCTTACATTTCGGATGATCTTTCAATAGTTTAAAGAGCTTCTCTTCTAACGCAAAAGCGTTCTTGTGGTCTACCACGTCGTCGCCTCCCGTAAAAGTTTCTTAAACTCTAGATGAGTTTTTGTACCCTTTTTAAGATTGCACAGCGGGCAACTCAGTACCAAATTTGAATTCTCATGAAACCCCCCTCGACTCAAAGGAATTTTATGCTCCCGGTGATATCCAGTAGTTTCTAACAAAACCGAACAGTAATAACATTTGCCATTTTGTCTTTCTAGTAAGACTTTCTCAATGTTCGTGGAAACATAGCCCGACTGTTCAAGTTTTCTGGCCCTACGGTCTTGGGCATATCCAACTAATTTCCCAGGATTCCTAGAGCGCCATTGGCTTATAGCTTCTTTTTGCTTATCCGAATTGTTGTTGCGCCATTTTCTACTTAAATCATTGTTTTTTGCGCGGTGGCGATAATGTGATTTTCGTTTTTGTTCTTTTCTTTTTTCAGGATTTAATTCTCTCCATGATTTATCATGATTTTTCTCGCTTCAGGATTATTAATTCTCCATTTCTTTAAAACGAACCGCTTACAGGCTTTACATTGTCTTGTCCCGGTGTCTGGCCTAATATATGTATTCTCTTCAGTAAATAGATGTTCATTTTTACAATGAGTTTTTTTCATTTAGAACCTCCCAATCCCTGACAAGAGGGACAGAAATGCGTTCCACGTTGTGCAATAACTATCCTTTCAATGATAGAAGCACAGTCTACGCAATTCTTACCAGTCTTCCGATAAACTCTATGGTGATCCTGATAGGACCCTTTACTTCCATCTGCTGTAACATAATCCGAAGTCGAAGATCCACGGAATCTTATTCCTTCTTTCAACACAGATTTTACAGCAAACCAAAGCTTGGATAGCTCCTCAAAGTTTAGGGAAAACCCCGGCCTCGTTGGATGTATGCGGGCTTCAAATAAAGCCTCGTCCGCATATATGTTTCCTACACCAGCTATTTTTTTTTGGTCAAGCAAGATAGACTTTATTGCCCGCCTACTTTGAACCATTTCCTTGAACTCGTTGTGAGAAATACCTAACGCATCCGGGCCCAATGTCTTAAGTCCTGGAACATCCAACTCATCTATATTCTCTACGTCTTCCAGTAGATATATCTTACCGAAAGTTCGGGGATCATGAAAGTTAAACTGAACATCCCTTTCCCCTACCATAGAGTCGTCGGAAGGATCTATTAATTCCAGAACAAGATGCGTATGTTTGTCAACTGACTCTGATACCTCTTCCAAATTAAGTGCTGGCCCATGTCGTAACAGGATTTTTCCTGTCATTCCTAGATGAATTACAATTACGTTGTCGTTAGACAGGGGGAGAATAATGTACTTACCTTTCCGAAGAACGGTAACTATCTCCGCACCTATAGTTTGCTCATAAAACTTTTCGGCACTAACCTTGAGGATACTACGCTGACAGCTAGATTTAATGACCATGCCATAAATCAACTTGCCAATTACAGCTGGCCTAATATCCCGTATAATCGTTTCGACTTCAGGCAGTTCCGGCATCAGTAAACTCCGGCTCCTTACGAGCTAAAAAGAAGGTTGGAAATTCTTGGGCCATTAAATCGAGCAGATCGCCCCTAAATATAAACGAGGCGACCCCAACACATTGATTATCTCCCAATGCCTCTTCTACCCGCTGGACGGCTTGAAAAGTAGTGACTACATCGTCCACAATAAGATACCGTGACGCTCTAAACTCTGTCCCTCTAGGATTACTATCTTTGTCAATTATAACCAAACGTTTATTAAGTGCGAAAGCAACAAGAAACCCAATGGCTATCCCACCGACAGCAGGAGCAGCGATGAAATCAACACCTTTTAAAAGACCTTTGGGCAACTCATCCACCAACCTCTTGGCATATTCTGCTGTTTCCTCAGGGCTCAAGAGATCAAAATCATAGAAGTACGGGGACTTGCGTCCAGACGATAGCTTAAAATCGCCTTCCAGCCGACACTCTTCGAACATAAGGCTCTCCTAGTAATCAGTAGTCATTGTACGATGGTGTGGTAAATCTACGGAGCTCATGATACCTGACGGCAGAGAATCTCTCTTCCGCATGGCACTCCGAAGGAGGTAGTCTGTATGCAAAACGTTAAGAGCCCCATTATGATATTCGTTTAACTGGGCCGTAAGCATATCAGTTCCAACAATGGTGGCGGCCCTAATCTCTAACTCTTGCTTACACCCATAAGGTATTAACTGGTTGGAAGCAATGATATTGACAAGAGTGGGGTTATATCTAATCACCCCCATAGAATGTAAAGTCTGAGGAACTCTGTAATCCGCAAAGACTGTAAGATCTTCCAATCCCCGAGCGAAGTGTCCACTAAACTTACCCTCTACCATTCCTACAAACAACTGGGCTCTCTTAAAGAAAGGGTCTCTCCAGGTAGGGAAGTAGGTAGGAATCATCTGGGAGACGAAATAAGCATTGCGATGATGCTTAGCGAATAACTTTTGGAAAGTAAAATCCGGATTCTCTAGCATAAAGGAGCCTATTTCTCTGAAAGCCTTTGCTCTTTCTTTGACGAGAGAGATAGGGGACTCTGCTTTAAACAATTCGCCTAGAAGATATGTCTCATCGACATGCGACAAGAAGAGAGGGTCTTTCATATCTTTCCAATTCTCTGTAATTCTCAAACCTGCTAAGGTAGAAGAACGGTTCTTACCCTCCTGGAATCTATTGCCATCCTCATCAAAGTAGCAGTAGTTGATAGAGTTAAACACTAGATAGAAAAGGCACATCTCTTCGAAGTCATCGGTCTGAGGATAGAAAGGGGGGAAGTCCCAGGTAGGCAATTCAAACTTAAAGTCTTTCATAAGTTCAGCAATACCTTGGGCTCTTTTAGGAATCACAGTAACGTATTCAGAATTTCGCATCATATGGTTGGATAATTCTCTAACTCTAGACATATTCTAATACTCCTCGAAAAGTTTTTCGGTGTTCTTTCGTAATACCATGCTCCATAATTGCCTGGCGATGTTCTTCTGTTCCATACCCTTTATTTTTGGCCCAATTATACTCAGGAAAGAACTCATGCATTCCCGTCATGTAATTGTCTCTATAGACCTTGGCTATAATAGAAGCGGCACCTATACACTTGTACAAATTATCTCCATTCTTAATAGTCTCTTGTGGGAATACCAAATCTGGTATTCTCTGATTACCATCTACCAATACTAAGTCGGGCTTAACTTGGTAACTAAGGGCAATAACGCTCTTTTTCATACATCCTAACGTAGCTTTCAGGATATTTTCCTGCTCTATAACATCCACACCAGCATCTCTAATCGCCCAATGGCAAGTGTCTGTAATGAGGGCCGCAAGCTCCACCCTCTTCTTATGGGTAAGCTTTTTACTGTCCTTAATCTCTCCTACCCAAGGAAGCTCGTGGGGGATCGAGACCGCGGCCGTAACCACTGGCCCGGCCAAGCACCCCCGGCCAACCTCATCCACTCCAACTACAATTCTACTCATCTTCACTATCAGGAGTCCAGAGTAAATTATCCTTATCCTTCTCATCTTCCTTATCGGAAGCATTAAGCACCTTATAGAACATCGCATCCTCTGACTGCTCTACTCCAAGTAAAGATGCTGTGGCGCTACTGGCAGGCATAGCAATTTTACGCATACCGCCCTCTTGTAAGTCTTTATCAGGCACCGGCACAGCGCCAAGCTTCATAAGTTTCTTCATAAGTTTCTTCGTCTTAGGATCAATATAGGGAAGATAGGCAGCCTCTAAAGGCGTAGAGTTATGGTACTCGCCCTTAAAAGAGTAGGTACCACACGCCCTCTTCTTCTTGGGGGCAACCGTAGGTGTATTTTTCCTTCCGATACATTGATTGCCTTGAAGATGTAAACAATCTATACATCTAACTCTTCTACCACCAGTGAACTGTGACATTATTTTTCTTCCTTAATCGAATCATCGTCTATAGAAATTGACTTATGTCCCAGCGGGTCCGGGTCTCTAGTTTCAGCAGGCTTACCTTTAGTAGAACCCACCACAACATTCCCGTGGGTGTCCTCGGGCCGGGCCATGGGATGGAACCTACGAATTGCTCGCTCCTGTTCCTCCTTCGTCGTCCCAGTAGAACCATCAGGGAGGCTATTTTTGGCTTCTTCGTACTGCCTCCGTTGTGCCTCTGCTAATTCAGGATCGATTGTCTTCTTACGAGGACGACCTCTCTTCTTGGCAGGGACCTTTACTGTTGTTTTCTTCTTCCTCTTAGGCGAAGGGGCAGCAAGAAGGGCCTCTACGTCACCACTAAGCAAACTCTCACATACTTCTATCTGAGAATCTACAAGTTGAATCTCACTTTCTAATTCTTCTCGCCTCTCATGTAGCAACTCAATCTTTTCTTGTAACGCTTCTTCCAGTTTACCCATCCGTTTTTTCCCTCTCGCTCCTCTTATGGATACTATCTATAATACCCTCGCTACCGAAATCCATAGCGTTCTGAGGAGACATATACTTATCTCTCTGTAACAATTCTTCCACTTCGTCTGAAGTAGAACCAGTATTCTCAGCAAAAATATCTAAGAAAATCTGGTTAACTGCTTTCATCTCGTTATAACGAACGTCTACATCAGGCATGGAACCTTGGGCCCCGCCCTGAACCATGTGCATCATGATACGGCTGTGGGGGAGAGAGTACCGCTTACCCTTGGTACCTCCTGCCAAAAGAAAACACCCCATGCTAGCAGCCTGTCCGACACACAAGGTTTGAATGTCGGGCTTAACATAACACATGGTATCATAGATGCCAAGTCCGGCTGTGACTTCACCACCAGGAGAGTTTATGTACATGTAGATATCCTTATCAGAATCACTACTCTCCAGGAACAAAAGTTGGGCGATGATAGCATTCGCAACTTGAGCATTAATTGGTGTGCCAAGAAAAATAATTCGATCTTTCAACAGCCGAGAATAAAGATCGTATGCTCGCTCTTGATCTCCATGCTTCTCGATAACAATAGGAAGATTGGCAATAATATCCATTTAGTTTTCCTTAGTTTGCTTCGGGCACCTCAGAGGACGATACCCGATAGCCCTTGCCATCACACACATCACAGATTTCTTCGTTCCCCACGGGGAGTCCCTTCTCATCTGTAACGTACACGTTATAGACTGTTATCTTACCTTCATGGCAATCATTAGGGCAAGGCATGGATTTAATAGAATAGAGAACCATAGTCTCCTCCTTATCACTATAGTAAGGATATGATATATTCCCCTATTTGTCAAGAACACCGGAAAATTAATCGTGGTAGCTCTTAATCTCACCAACGTAGTGGCTTTTCATATGTGAAGCATGCGCTTTGTATGTCAACTTTCCCGCAGCTTCTACCTCTTCCTTGGTAGCAGTTTTTAACCTGCCGTCAGAAAGCATATGATGGCGTCTGCAAAGAGGCAACCAATTCATCCCGTCCAGGGGATTATTCTCGTGATCTCCATCTAAGTGATGGCAATCCACGCTCTTAATATTGACCCCCTCTATTCTATCACAACCAGGAAAGAAACACTTCAACGGGTCGCCAAAAATTCTCTTCAGGCGATATTTATTTTTTCCAAAGTACAGGTGACGAGACCTTCCGCCCTTCCAAGAGTTACTTTTCTCGGCGGACTGGGCCTTGGAAATATTCTCTCGCCTTTGATCTGTGAAGACCACACTTCGCAGCCTTTCTCGAGTAAGATCACTGACTTTATGTCCTAAAAGACCAGCACTAATCGCCAGTTTATGGGACTCAGAAAGGCGCTTACCTGTTCGAGCCTCTCTAATCTTTTGTTTGGCCTCCTCGGTGTGAGGCGTCCCGGTACCGACCGCTATTTGCTTCTTTGGCTTACGCTGTTTGAGGATAAACCTCAGGCGTGCCATTCGAATACGGTGTAAAGTCAGCGGTGATACTACGGCGGCATCGAATTCTGCCTTATAACGCTTGGCTTTATACCCGTGCTTTCTTAAATGGCCGGCAAGTGATTTAAATTTTTCGTAACAAATCTCACATTTTACTGTTGGAGTTAGTTTTTTGGCCAATCATTTGACCATCTCTTTCCTCCCCGGTATTTTCCCCATTTATCAGAGTAATAAATTCCTCCTCTGTACGTCTATTCTTACGCAGGTTACATCCTGCGCAAGACAAACATAAATTTGACTTATCGTGTAAACCCCCTCTACATAGAGGGATTTTGTGATCGAGATGATAACTACTATCCAAGACATTAGTACAGTAATGGCATTTGCCTTTCTGCTTTACAAAAAGTTGCTGGTGGAAGCCCGCAGGCACGTCTCCCATTTGATTTAATTGTCGGGCTCTTCTACGATTATCATACTCTCGACGCAGATCAGGATTCTTTTTACGCCATGAATTCTTATACTCATTTATTTTAGACTTATGTTCCTGCCTAAAACCCTCCTTAAAGATCCGCATGCAGTCTCGACACCAGTCTTGTAGCCCGTCTTTCTTAGTTCTATTCTTTCCGAATTCGGACTGGGCTTTTACTACATTACATCTACTACAAAGTTTCATCTTCTGTACAAACAGGGATGCCCCAAGACTGTCGAAAACTACCAGATATGAGGCGAGGCTCAGTAGTTAGATCCCGGCGATAGCCCGCCCCCTCAACAGCGTGGATGGCTTCCTTCAGAAGAACTGGCTGAGAGTCCCATACTTCTATGGTACGAACAGCCCCTCCGTCTGCATTTGGTAACTCTTTAATTTGCATAGCTCTCCCTTATTCGCAGGCTGATACGCCGCAGTCGGCACACTCTAAACATCCTGAGTTTAGGACGAGATTCTGGGACCCACATGCGTAACATCTTGATATCTCCAAATACTCTTCATCAGAGATATATTTTCGCAGAACGCGCAGCATTGACTTGCTGAATGCCGTAACGTCACCCTCACACTTAGATAGCTGGGACACAACCGCACTAAGCGGGGTGCCATGGCGCAGGTTGGCGGAAAGCAATCTCGTTACCATGCGGTGTTCATCGTTTAACAATAGTGATGCGATGTTCTTGATAACGTATCTATTATCTCCTTCACCAATAACGAGGTCATACTTCCCCCTCTCTGCCCGAACCAGAGTCCCCTCAGTCTTGCTGGCCGGGATTTCGATTTGCTCTTCTGGAAAACAGAAAGTCTCATAGGGCTGACCGTGCAACAGTCCCATTAATACCTTCCACTTCTCTCCCTTCACACTGACCGTGTGTATATCACAAAGCAATTCCTCCCCCCGCTTGGGGGATTGGACAACCATAATATTCTGTGGTCTATGATTTGACCGGCCCTGGGTACTCTTAAGAGTCTCAAGAATTTGAGCCTTAGAACCATCCCTATAGACGGCGGTAGATTTGATATTCAAATCGTAAGCCTGGGTATAAGCTGCCATGATATCGTCTACTGTGGCACTGGCCGGAAGATTTATCGTTTTAGATACTGAGGAGTCTACCTGCTCTGCAAAAACCGCCTGCATAGCAAGGTGGTCTTGCCAGGAAATATCTTGAGCCTCTTCAAAATACTTTGGGACTCTCTTAAAGCGACGTCTTAATTCTTTAAGGCTGTAGTCGTAATCTGCGAAATCAATTTCCTTGACGGCTAGCCAATCTCTAAAAGAGGGGCACCCATCCATATAGCTACCCACATTAGAATTGCGAATATAAGCCATGGAAAAATAAGGCTCACAACCACTCGAATAACCGGTAGCAGTGCCTGTAGTTCCGGTGGGAGCTTGCGTAAGTATCGTGACATTCGCAATCCCATGCTCTTTCATTGCCTCCCCAAGAGTGGGCCGCTCTTTGATGAGCTGTTGAACAAACTTACTCTGAGTGAATCCCTCGTAATCAAAGTCTGGGAATGGCCCGATCTCTTTAGCCAGCTCAATAGAGGCCTCGTATGCTGCATACTTGATGGCCTTCAAAACTTTCCTTGCCAACGACCTGCCTGTATCAGAACTGTAGAGAAAATCTTCACCCTTTCGAGCAGAGACTCTAATCAAAAGTTCGTGCATACCTATAGTACCGAGACCTATGCGACGTTCTCTTAAAGCATTGATATCTATCTTATCTACTCCGGTCTCGTTCAATTGTGTGATATGATTAAGAGAACGTACCAACACACCCACAGCCTCTTCCAATCCTTCCCAATCTATATCACCCTCTTCAGTAACAAATTCGGGAAGAACCAAACTAGACAAACAACATACAGACCATTGGGGTAAGATCTGTTCTGCACATGGATTGGGCGCGTCTAGCGGATTAAAATATTCTCCGTTATGGTAGTCACGTGCCCTATCTATAAAGAAGATTCCAGGACATCCATCCTCCCAAGCATTGGTACAAATCTTCTTAAACCATTCGTAAGCTGTAATATGATAAGACCCCTTTGTAAGTTCCAAATTAGCGGCCTCTTTATTTCGAAAAGGAATTTCGTTACAGGCCTCATGAAGAGCAACCACCTCATCCGGGGCACAGACTGTAATACTAATCACATCTTCTACAACGTCTCCATTGGGGAGATAGTCCTTTAAAGTTGCCGTGTAATCCCAAAGCGGCCAATCCTCTCCTTGCCACTGTAACTTCCATTCTCGAGGGCTCTGGCGTTTGACCTGCTTCATAAAATCGTCAGACAAGGCCACAGAAACATTGAATGTTTGCCATGAGTAAGGATTCTTCCATTGCCATTGTTTGAACTGATTTTCATTCGTTACTACAGCAAATCTTCTAATGTTCTCCCAGTTGGCTCCAGACTTCTTAGTAATGAACTTCAATAGGCCCGGGTGCCAATCCTCCAGTATACCCATGTTGGCACCGCTACGGTTGCCACCTTGCTGGATATTGGAAGACTGGTAGCCAATCGCCGTAATAAAGCCCTCGGGGCCACTCGCACGGGCGTTAGCCCCTTTACACCAAGAACCGCTAGGCCGAAGCTTAGAGAAGTTGATGCCTGTGCCCCCACCGTGAGCCTGAATATGGAAGTGAATTCTTTGACATTCAGATATAGCCTCTCGACTATCACCAATGCCAAGGACAAAGCAATTGAACATGTTCTTGATACCGGTACCTGCCTGAGCTAGGGGGCGCCCAGCGTACATGATCTTTTTTTCTTCGCACAACCTCTGAGCGATATCTTTATGCTCCAAGTCGTTCTGGTAAATGTAAGAATTGACTCTCTTAAAGACCTCAAAAACATTCTTCTCTAAACATACGCCCCGGTCATCCTTCAAGTAGTATCGGGACTTCACGATTTCTTCGTGAGCGGGGTTGAGAAAGTAAGTTTCAGGTGTATATTTAGCCATAGGACTGCGGATCCTCCATCGCACACGTTGGGATTAGAATTCTAATGTATCGCCAATTTCTATATCGTTCTCTTCAAAAAACCCTACAGGTACTTCTAACGCAAATCTTACTTTCTCAGTTGCGGCTTGCATAAAACCATCTACGGGATCGAGCTTTTTAAACTCTCGAATAACACCATCCTCACCTATGAATGCCACTTCTACAGGAAATACTAAACCCTTCGGGGTCATCATTACGGGCCAGTTCATACCGAAATCAAATAACATACCATTAAATGGTTCTAAACTGGAGACTCCTGCCAGCCCTGTAATCAGCTCCATTGCTGTCACAGCAACGGAGAAATTGAATTGCTTGTCTCCTATAGAAAAGACTTTACCTTCTGGAAGCTCGGGCATCTATCATCCTCCTTCTCTTAATATAGTTTGCTAAGTCTGTTGACGTAAGGGTAATTTTGATACTAACTAGATTTAAAATGTCTACCATCTCTGGAAACTTTTCAGACATTTCATCAAATATGCTAGCATTTATATTACCATAGGCGGTCGCGCCGATGTCTATATAATCGCCAACGTTGAACTGAGTCCTTCGAGACTCAAGACTATCCGGAAAAATACCGGATATACACAGGGCCATATCGCCGGCCACTCGTAAATACTCTCTACGGATGTAACCGGAGGAGTCGAGGCCTGTGCGTAATATATCAGCTATGTAAACAGCCTTGTACACCAAGTGAGGGCGAGTAGCAAGTCCGGTTGTTACACCTACCATATATCTTTCAGCAGTCGGACTAATATCTACTTCTAATTTTCTCACTGACGCATCTATTAATTCCTTAAAAATCTCCTCTAAGCTCTCGTGACTTAACAAGGGAGACCTCCTTGGAGTTACTTAGTCCAATGGGAAGCTATGCTTACAGAAACCTTATCTTCTGTTCCCACCGGGACGGCCGTTACAAATCTATGAAAGGCTTGCTTCATGATTTCGGCTTTAAGCTCCGCAATTTCCTCAGCCTTTTCGGCCGGGACTTCGGAAATAATTTCATCATGAACAGTAAATAGTATCTTGGCTCCTTCAATGTTATTGTATGCCTCTTGTAATCTAATCAAAGCTTCTTTAGTAATGTCGGCGTTGGTTCCTTGGATAACTGCGTTGTTACCCATTCTTCTGATGGCCCCTTTAGCTCTCCGAAAAACCTCTTCGTCATCCGAAGTAGGGAGTGTGAAATATTTCTTGCGCCCAATGAGAGTCCGACTATATCTCTTAGAAATAGACTCATGTCCATTCTTATTGAGCCATCGTTTAATACCCGAATAGGTATTCATATACCTCTCTAAGATTTTTTCCGCCTCGTTCTGCGGAATCTTAAATCTATCGGCTAAAGACCACGCACTTAATCCATATACGATACCAAAATTAATCACCTTGGTCTTATCTCTATAGTCCGCTATTTTCTTGTAACTCGCAAGCCCCTCTTCAGAGAAGAGGGCGGACAAATCCACGTCTGGTTTATCTTGCTTCTTTATCTTCAAGTAGATCTCTAGTTCCTTGTCAGGATATCCAAATACTTCTTGAGAAGTAATGATGTGAAGGTCACCATCGTTTCTAAAGACCTCAAGGAACTTTCTATCTTCAGTGACCTGTGCTAATATTCTAAGCTCACATTGGCTATAGTCTGCGGTAAGAAGTAGGTTGCCGAAAGCGGCCTCAAAACAGCCTCGGAATGATATCTTTACTTCCTGGTCCTCTCGATCCTGAGGCATGTTCTGAATGTTAGGCTTATCTGAACTGAGCCTGCCGGTATCTGTTCCCAATTGGTGGAGATTAAAGTGGAGTCTCTGAGTATTTGGATTGATCTTCTTAAGTACGCTCTGACCATAAGTAGAAATTAATTTCTCATAGGCTCTGTAATTTAAAACATACTGCGCTAAAGGATGCGGACACTTCTTCAAAATCTTACTGTCTGTGCTTTCTAAATCAAAATCTAGCTTATGAAATGCGTCGAGGAGCTGCGGCTGGCTCTTGATATTAACCATAGATGCGCCGAACAAAGTATTTTGTTCCTGAAGAGGATCTAAAATAGCACAGATCTCCCCTTCAAACAAGGCAGCCTGCTGCTTAGCTATCTCAATGATGTGATTCCACTTCTCGATGTTTATTTGAACACCGTTAATTTCCATCTCAGATACGGCAGACACAAATTCAAACTCGAGAATGGCCGTCTCTATTAAGTCTTCTTCCAAAAGTTTCTGACTTAGTATATCGCACAGGGGATGGAGAACTAGAACATCTTTAGCAGCATACTCTAACTGTTTCTCCGTGTACTGTTTGTTATAGTTCTGATCGGAGAAAGTTCGCCTAACATCCTTGTCCAACACTATCCCCAGGTATTTTTTACACAAAAACTTCAACGGTTTGTATGGAAATCGTTTTTTGTTCTTGTCTCTAAATCCAGCAGGTATAAAACCACCCTTCCCATCTTCAAGAAGTCCAGAGGTTAACAGCCTATAAGCAAGCATGGTATCGAATACATTAGTTAGCCGGATACCGGTGCCCACCTTTGTAGATTGATAGTCAAACTTTGCATTGTGTAGAATCTTAAGGATATCTGGTGATTCCAAGGGGTATCTTAGAATCTGTGGATCAATCTTACGAGGGTCAAACAGGTAGGCAACCTCTTCTGTTCCCAGCTGCATCAAAAGAAGCTTGTCTTTCCCACTTATTATTTCTAGGCCTGTGCTCTCAGTATCATACCCCAACCTTCTGAATCCACATAAATAATCTACTGCCTTTTCTGCCTCAGCGTTGTTATCTATGTAAATGTATTCTTTCTTTTCTTCGTTCACTTCAATTCCTTTTTCCGTTTACTTACCAGTTCTCTTAACCCATCCTCAAAATTCTTCTCACAAACAAATCCGAATTTCTCTTTAGCAAGAGAGGGGTCTGCCTGGTAGCTAAGTATGTTTATGCGCGGATCATCTAAGAGTCGCACTTTTCCAGAATGCTTTGTCAATTTACGCAATTTCTTTACCAAAACGTTAGTAACAACTGGTTCCCCTGTTCCTATTTCTACTATAGGAACGTTCTCATCCGAACGAACTGCTAACTCTACGGCTCTCACCGCATCAGAAATATGCATGTAGTCTCTGTGTGCGTTGGGACTGTAGACCACAACATTTCTATCCAGAAGCATGTTATCAACCAAGAAATGTACTTCACTATCGGAAGTAGGGCTGGCGCTCACGCCATAAACCTCTGAGAGACGCAATGTTGTACAGGAGATCCCCATCTCCCCACACAAAGCTTCTAGAAGCTGCTCTGAAGCCCTCTTGACGATTCCAAAATGAGATCCCGGAGTATTCACAGCGGCAAGAGAGGATGTAAAAACTATCTTTTTGGGCTTCTCTTTTGAATCCATACAAGCCTTCAAAAGATTGGCAGTTCCTACGTAGTTTACTTCCGCACACTCTCTAAAGTTACCCAATGCCTCGGGCCTAGTAATATGCGCAGCCATATGAACGATCACATCCGGCTCGAACTTCTGTAAAGCCCCAGCTACGTGGGAAAGGTTCCTAATATTTCCAGACAACGGAGATTCTATGTTCTTCTTAGTTGGAAACTTCTTAGGAAAACCATGTATGTAACCATCCAATACAGAGATCGTATTGTTCCTATCTTTTGCCAAAGAAGCAACCAACGGGTTGCCAATGAAACCGGCACCCCCGGTTACTAATACTCTCATTATTCCTCCAAGAGATACACAGAGAGAAATATAAGATATTTCCCCAGTTTTAGCAAGTCTATAAAGCCCCTTGATCTATTTTCTGCAACCGTTCGACCATCATATCACCTACCCTGCCCCAGGTAAAGTTCTCTTCTACATACTGTCGGGCCTTCTTTCCTTTCTCAATGGCCTCATCTCTGTTGTTATAAACGTGGCGCATCAGTTTTATAGCGTGCCCCAGATCTGGCTCACACCACAGCTGATCTCCTCTATAATAAGGGGACCACGTCATCCCTGTCACGGGACAGAGGGTGTAATCTGTTAGATAACTATTTTCTTTGTTAAGAAAATCCAATTGGCCTCCATAGCCGGGGGTGATCACAGGTTTACCGACAGCCGCGGCCTCGAAGTGGGGCAAACCCCAACCCTCAGACCTCTGCAAGAGTAAGAAACAATCTCCTCTGCGATGAAGGTCAAGAATACTTTCTTTACTCATATTTTCAACAATCAACATTATCTTGGGATAGTGGTCCAAATGGATGTACTTTCGAAAGTTCAAAATCAAGTTCCTAATTTCATCCAAGTCGTCCGCTTGATCCCTGTTGTATGTTTTAATAACAAGAACTACGTCCTCAACACCACTAAAAGCAGCATTATAGGCGGACAACAAGCCATAAGGATTCTTCCTTTCTTGCCACTGAAAGATAGAGTAGAATACATAGGTGTTCGGGGAAACGTCTTGCAAATTTAAATTATGTAGACCGTTTAGATTTGGAACATCAATAGCGTGAGGGATTTTATGGAGAGGAACGGTTACTTTCGAATCTCGAAATACTTGCATATTCCAATCACAAGGGACCCACACTTCATTTACTTTATTACACGCCGTAATCCAACGAGAATCTAATTTACTAGTCTCCCACACAGTGTATCCAATGATATATTTATTTCTCTCGAACTCCGTCCAACGCGCCCACAAATCAGGAGTACTGTGAACAATAACCTTATCGTATTCCACATTATTCTTTACCAAACTCTGGAGTATTTTACCATTTTCTCCAAGTTCAGGCCGGGTCTTTTCAAAACTTATAGGCGACAAAGTAACAGGGTAGCCTTTTTTGTAAAGAGACAAGACGTAGTTACGAGCAGCTTCAGCATACCCGCTACCATCAAAAACCGGCCCAATGTATTTTACGCCGGACATTTATAGTAGTTCTCCCTTAATTACAGGGCTGGTAGGATTTTGAATCGTAGAAAAGATGTCTGTTTCTATTCGAGAAGAAATCTCATCGAACAGCTGCACCCATTGGGGATTAATCTGCTTATCCCAAATCAAATTACTATGAACCATCTTATAAGCATTTTCTACTCTAGTCGCCACTTCCTCTTTGTTGTCATGGACCAGCATAAGCTGCTTAACCATGTCATCAATGTGGGCAGTAGGACGAAGAACCTCGTTGTCATTAGGAAGCACAGTGGTGTGATCCATATCGCCGCCACTCTTAAATGGAAACCCAGTCTCTTCAGTAATGTACTCTCCTAAGCAAGTATTGATAGGATAAACTACCGGAACCTTACAGGACATGGCCTCAGTCCAAGACAAACCCCAACCCTCACCAACAGTAGTGCTGACAAGGCAATCACTCGAATTGTACAGTAAATTAAGAACCTCTAGAGGGAAACCTGTCGACGGAGTAAATTTTTGTGGAAGAATCACATCTCGGCTTATGTCAAGTCCGAAGGATTTAATTACTTCGGGAAGATTCCAACCCTGATCTTGGGCTGACATATGTAAGTACAGAATGCTATCGGGCCTTTCTTTCCTGAATTCTACGAAGGCTTTAATAGTTGAAGGGATGTCTTTTCTTTGTTGATTCCGATTTACATTTGTGATGATAAACTTATCGGCAAGAGGCCCAAAATACTGCGATCTAAAAGCCTGGATCTGCTCCTTAGTAACAGGAAAAAATACCTTGGGATTAACACCGTGAGGTATAACCCTAAGCCGTGCCTCTATTTCGGGAACCACCTTCACAGACTCCTCTCTAGCAAACTGTGAATAAGTTACCGGAAAATCTACAGCATTTACTGCCTTAATCCAGGACTCCTTAGGGGTTCCATCTACAGGGTAGTAAAAAACGCTCTTGAACTTCTTACCAGCCTTCTTTAAATTGTCCAACATCTCCGGAATAAAATCCAAAATGAAAGTATCCTGGAGAAAAAATAGAAAATCATAATCCAAATTGCTGTCATGAAGATGTTGATTCAGTCTTTTTCGGCCGTAAGGATCTCTATCAGGATTGACAGCCATGGGCCAAATCTTAAAGGGGTACTCATGGGGGTCTCCCCAATAGTTTATTCCTAAAATGTCAATATCGTAACGACCAGATTGATACAAAGCTGGAAGAATATTCCGAGAGACCTGGCCAAAACCAGTAGCGCACGTAGGCGAATCCCCATAGAATATTATTCTTTTTTTCTTAACGGATTTACCTTGAGGGTTTATTCTGTTGAGGAAATTCTTCTCCGCCATTATCATCTCCTTTTATTAACAAGAAAGCTCTCTTTATGATTCTTCTTGGCACATCAACTACATCACCATACTTATCTTTGACATAGATTTTGTATTGCGTAAATCGATCTACCAATCCAAAAACCTTAAAGCCATCTTGCAATTCTATTCCTATGTAAGGATTGCCTAGCGCTTTAAGCTGCGCTCGTGTCTTGTTTAGCTGTTTCATTTTTCTCAACCTTTAACGCCCTCGTCTTAAAAATTGGAGCATTATAACTCACCTTAGCCGCCTTTGATAAAGCTGGCTTAAGGTCTGGACGGCTCTTCACATACTTATTCAATCTGGCATTGTGTACCGAAAGAACTTCAAATAGATCTTCCTGGGGAATGATTCCCAGCACATCTTCTATGTTATAGTTGGTTCTAGCGGCCTGGGTAGTGTAAAGTTCTTTGCCATCAGCTACGATATCATCGCCTCGCATAAACCTTTGATTGGCGATCATCTTAAGTTCTCTCTGCCTGTTCTCTAGAATGGATTTCTTATTCGAAACATCACTCCAATGCTCCAAAAACTCCCCATCTTCCATAGCAGTCAGGGGGGTAAGCACGCGTTTATCCAAAGTATTGTCTAAGAACTGAGCATAAGCTGGACAGTAATCATTGTAATCGCACCATCCGCACAGGTTATTAATCCTGCCTTTGATATCGTCTGGCTCTAGGTTATTCATTTGCGTCCAGATACTAGTAAGAAAATCTCTAAAATCCTGACGCTGCTCTTCGGTTCGATAGGAAGATACCTTCTTATCTATTCTCACATAGTCAAGAATGAGCACCCTATTCTTATACTCCGGCCACTTGATGCTGGCAGCCAAGTCGTACATAGACAGCTGGATGTCTGTGTCTAATTCATAAGTGTTCAGAGCATTTCGAGCCGTCTTATAGTCTATGATAGCAATTGTATCCGCATTTAACTCAACCACCTTGTCGATAGCTCCAACAATAGGAACATCTTCGGGAGTCTTAAGCTTGAAAAACCCCTCTACCGCAATGACCTTTTCAGAAGGGTCGTACCTATCAATATAATCCGTTACAATTGTCCTACCATCACTGTAGAAACTCATGTTTTCCAAACCTTCATGGGTGGCGGAATTCATAAAGGTAGTTAGAGCAAACTCATAGTCGCTAGCGTCTGGAAAACTCTTCTTCTTCAACATTCTAAGTGTATATTGTTCTAAGGCCTCATGGACTGCGATTCCAATCTTCGCATGATCATTCTTTATAGAAGGAATTTCCTTGTTATATCTGAATGTTACCTTCAACTGGCACTGAAGGAAGTCCTTGATTCCTGTAGCAGATAGTCCTCTAAGTTTCATTTATTCCTCCTCCAGGTCGTCTGTTTCCCATTTCTTTATGAGCGACCTGAGTTCTTGTGCGTGTTCATCTTTCTGAAATAATGAGCACCGCTTACAATAACTCTTCTCCCTCCAGAATTTGTTCATAGCACAAACTGGAAGAGAAAGTATGTGATCATTATACCAGCAGATGACACGCTTATTTGATAACTGTTTAGCTGTCTCCGGGACTATGTGTCCGTGAAAATATTTGTAATCCTTGCTATTACTATATACCGCACCCTTGTATTTTCTAACAGGGGCAATCCACTCGGGAGGTTTACTTCCGGGTTTCTTTCTTATTGCCCTTCTTTTCAATCCTTTGTTTTTCACGATAACCCCAAGATAAAGCCATTGCGTCAGTTATATCGTTATGTCGATTAAAGGTCCAGTCCTCTAGATCATATTTCTCCACGAAAAAATCAAAGACGTCCTGTTTGGTAACCTTTTCTCCGCTTCTTCCACAACAATACTTTCTTGCTGTGGTGGCAGTTATGATTTCTACAGCACACCCTTTAGCCTGACTAGCTTCTATAGCAACGCCAGCAAATTTACTCAGCGCTTTGAGGGTATGGATGCTCCCTTTTCGTGGTTGATAGTAAGCATCTTCGATAACAACCAAGTCTGGTTTGTATTTATCCAGAAGCTTAACAAGCTCCGCTCTAAAGTAAACCAATTTGTCGGCAAAATTATCTCCCGGAGGTTTAATTGTCCCGCAAGATCTCTTAGCGATGAACCATCCCGTAGATTTTGTAGAGACGTCCAGTCCTAATATTTTCATTTAGACAACAATTCCTTCAGCGTTTTTTTCTCTTCATCGGACAGTCCGCCCAAATCTGGATTTTGAACCTGAACCTCTATAAAAATATCCCCCGCAGGGCCTTCATTAAATCCACCCCCACCCTTACCAACGATACGTAAGGTGGTACCATTAGAAATACCCTCTGGAATAACTACTCCAAGAGTTTTTTCTTCTTCAACATAGGTTTGACCCTTACATTGAGAGCATACAGTTTTAATGCTCTTCCCCGCACCCGCACAATCTCTACAAGTCTGCTGCATGACCATGCCCGGGCGCTGCTGTATTCTCATTCCTTGCCCATTACACTTACTACATATTTCAAAATCTGTACCCCCATGTCCCTTACAAAGACTGCAACCAGAAATAGTCTTATACCCAATGGGAATATTGATTCCGAATAGTGCGTCTGTTAGAGGAATTTCTATTCCTATTCTAACATTTTGCCCTTTCTTCGCAACCGGTTGGCGTGGGACTCTATGAAGATTGAATCCAAAATGGCTTGCTAAATCGAAGGGGTCTCCTCTGGTACTGAAGTTAAAGGGGTTACCTTGGGGAGAGCCCGTCGCGTCATAATTCCTACGCTGTTCTTCGTCAGAGAGAACAGAATAAGCCTCGGAAATATCTTTAAATTTCTCCTCAGCTTCCTTCTGCTTTTCTGCTTCCTGATGTTTATCTGGATGCCACTCCTGAGCCAAAGACCTATAAGTCTTCTTAATCTCAGCAGCATCGGCATCTCGAGCCACACCTAGAATTGCATAGTAATCTTTAGCCATCTTCTTTAACCCTTACTTTTCTACGCTCTCTATAATTTCTCCATAGATCTTAAGCTCGTTATCGAGCACCTCTAGAGTTGTTATGTTGAGGGCCTGATTTTCTTCGAGTGCGGGATAAAGCTTATGGGCAAATAGAATACGAGGGATTTCCCAGAGAGAAAGTAAATTATCAGCGAACACAAGAAACTCATCTTCTCCTTCAATTTTGACTCCGGGAGCCAAGTCCTTAGACTTCAGAAGATCGCTTATTAAACCTTCGTTGGGAATCTTAATCTCCACTCGCTTTTTTAGCTCCCACACATATTCTAGGGCGGGCAACAGAATCAAACCCGGAGATACGCCTACTACTTGAGTCATCTTAAGCCTCCGAGGTCGCCGGGACGAAATTGGTCACGACAGCATCAGTAAAGGTGCGCTTAGTTCCATCAGGCGCATCCCAACTTCTCTCCTGCATGTGTCCAGAAACCTCAACCTCAGCGCCTTCAGCGAGGGCGCCCAGGTCGTCGGCCAGCTCATTCCAAGCAGTGATCTTAACATACGACTTTCTAGGAGTTTCCGGATCATCCTCACGGAAGTAGTGGACTATGATCTTGGACTTGAATAGGCTGGTGTCATTTACTCCGACCTTCTTCAGTTCCGGCCAAACAATCTCACCTTTGAGGTAGAAAGTGTTTTCTCCCTCCTCAGTTTCCACCAACTCAGCACCTTCAACTATAATCTCTGTAGAAGAACGTCGCTGGCCATCCCTAGTGTTGTAGGAACGTTCCTGGATACGCCCAGATATTCGAACACAAGACTTTGGGGGCAGGGTATTGAAATACTCTGCAAACTCTTCCCAGGCCACGATTCGCATATAAGAGCTGTTAGAGTCTCCAGATCTCTGGACCTCCACTGGAATTTTCAACTTGGCCTTATAAAGGGCCTTTCCACTTTGTGTGTACTTGAGCTCTGGCCAACACAACTCACCTTGTAATACTACGTTGTTGATACCTTCTTGCATCTTTATATTCCTCCGAAATAGATTTCTAAATCTTCTTTAGTAAGATACTTTGGATCCTTTCCATCTGGCAGATCAATTACGCGCAAACTTAATCCTTTGTCTAGTATCTTTACCAGCCTAAGGGCGCCTTCTCTTCCAGCAGTATCTGGGTCCAACATTATTGTCGCATTCTCTGCGTATTTCCAAATCAAACGGGCCTGGTTGGGGACAATATCAGTACCCATAACGGCCACTACGTTATATACTCCTAATCGACATAGGGCCCAAACATCTACGAACCCTTCCACTATTATCAAAGTCCTATCTTCACCCACATAGTGCTTGGCAACATGTAGGTTATAAAGAGTTTCCCCTTTAGGGACATTCTTCAAAAGGACATACTTTGGATCTTCATCCGAATCAGTACGACGCATACTTACAGTAAGAAGATCGCCGTCTTCATTGCGAATGGGTATAGTTTCCCTATGAATTCCTCGGGAATCTATTGTACCTCCCACTTCGTAAAAGTCTAATATCTCTTTTGGAAACCCACGATCAGTAAAATACTCGGACCGCCTACCTTCAAACTCGGCAAGGACTTCCTCAAATACTGTGCTTGTAACAGGAGTACGTTTGTTTCTTTGTATCTCTTTGCGCATCTCCTGTTTTTGTTGGAGCTTAATGAACTCTTCTGAGAGCTGTGCTTGGTTATTGAGATCTACACCGGCCATATCCGCCAACAGCTGGACGCTCTCCATGAAATTCTTACCTGTGGTCTTCTGGATCAGGCCTATTAGATCTCGATCCTTCTCTCCCTCACAATGGCGGGTGTAACAACACCAAGTTCTATTCTCTAGGTTAAAACGAAAGGCAGTAAAATTGTCACCACCATGAACCTTACAAGGGCCTCTCAATTCCTTTGGGCCCCTCTTTATGATGTTGAAACCCAGGTACCCTAGAACAGACTCTGGATCAACCAGGTTCTTAATGTTGGTGATTGTCTCTTGATTAACCTTCATTCGTAGCGACCTTAATCTGCTCAAAAATCACGCCGACGATCACCGGGATGCCCTTATCATTGACGTCCGGAATACCAGCCACTCCTGCATCTCTTAATCTTTGTAACTCCTCCTGAACCAACTCTGTTATCTCGTCCTGTACATCAGCAAACTCGACATTAGTTGGGTCATTGACAGTCTCTTGTATCTTGGTTACAACGTTGGAAACTATAACCAGAAAATCATGAGTATCAAACTTGGTTGGATCGTCCTTTGTTCGACTGGCCGCGATGCGCAAAATAGCGGGGAGAAACTTTAGAACTTTGTCAGCCACTTCTTTAACCCTAGGATTGGTGAAATAGAAGTAAAAGAAAGTTCCCAAACCGGCCGTCAAGCCCACAAGTTGGGTGATCTCTAATAGTTGTTGTGTATCCATTACTCCTCCTCGGCAGACATTGGCTCAAGATCCATGACTTGCACCTCTGCCTCTTTCATAGTCAGAATCTTCTTACGAAAGTGTATGTCCAATCCTGTAAAGTTAGTCCCACCTGCCCTAGTGTCCAGAATCTGAAGTCTGTGGGTACCCATTCTAATCACTTGGTCACTCCCAAATTTCTCTTCCAACTCTGATATTTCCTTCTTAGTTTTCTGCGACAATCCCAGAAGGGTGTTCGCATACCGCAGGATTCTGTCAGAGTCTGCGAATTCAGAAGCGGTAATGTGGCCCTTATTGGCCCCCATCCGTCCAATTTGAGCGGCGGTAAAGACAGGTATATTCAATTGTCCTGCCAAATTCTTGAGAGCAACGCACAAATATCCCAATGCCTGATGCTCTTTTACATTTCCTATATGCTGTAGGTCCGAGTCTGGCAACTTGATGTAGTCAAAGATCAAACAACCAATCCCATACTGATGATGATATTTTCTAGTAACAGAAGAAACGGCCTCCGCAGTAAAGTCCGGGTAATACTTGTGCAAAATCATCCCTTTATTGGCAATTTCCTTTGCGGCCTCTACGTCCTGTCTCTGCTGCTCGTCATTGTAGAAAGTTCCATTCTTGATATCTCTCTCCGGAACCTGGGACAAAATGGACACCATGCGCATCCTCTGCTCTCTGATGCTCATCTCTGTATCAATATAGAGGACAGGGGTGCCTGTGCGACATGCGATGTTGATCGCTGAAGTCAGAAGGAAGGTAGACTTTCCCACCTTGGGGCGGGCTCCCAGCACAGTGAGTGTTCCAGGCTCTAAACCATTAATTGCCTCGTCCAATCTCTTAAAACCAGTGCTTAGTCCTCTGACTGTGGCAGGGTTGGCGATAACCTCCGCCAACATCTCCTCTAACCCTTCCGCTAGGTCCTCAGCTTCTGTTCCTCTCTCAGAATTGACAGCAATTTCTAAGAACTTATCCTGACTGAAATCCACCAAGTCAGCGGCGGTAAGAGTCTCCCCAGTGAGAGTTTTATTCCTCTCTGTCAGATGAGAAATCTCATCTACCGCCTGAATAATCTGATACTTAGTACTAGCATCGGCCACTCTGTCGAGATAGAATTGAATGTTCGCGGGATTTACACTCTTATCAAACAGAGAGCTGACGTATTCATATCCCCCAACCCCTTCTTCCATCTTGAGAACGCTAGCCTGATTCATAACAGCTGCTAGATCAATAACGGTAACATCGGCCCGCATGAGAGTCTTGATGATGGTCCACAAAATCTTGTGGTGGGAGGTCAGAAAATCCTGATCGGCCAGCTTGGCCTCTACCTCAAAGTAATTGGTAGCGTCCTTAAAAATACAAGCAAGAACAGCAGCCTCATTTCCTGCGTGCGCAAATTTAGATTTGGTCTGCTCTGTTTGCATTAATTCCGTTCCCTACTTGTATAGTAGCGCTCTTCTGTTTGTCTTCTAATTTCAGATTTGAACGCATTGATAAGCTCCGTGATAGGTTTATCCAGTCCTTCCAATAAATCCCTTTCTGCGGCGGCTTCATCATATTCCAATTCCAATTCTTGAAGATCTACACTTGAAGCAATGGCATTCGCCTCTCTTTCTTTTAAAGTACTTCCTTTTACTTCTCCAGTTTGGAGTAAAGCTTTAACTCTTCTATCCAAAACCTTCCTTTTCTGACTAGCGATTACTCTTGCAGTATTAAATCTTGCCTGCAAAGTAATCAGATATTGAGCAAGCATTATGGTATACTGAGAGATCTGGATTGAAGGCGTCACTTCCAGATTATTCACGTTGAAGTTAAAAGCATCTTCTATATGTGATGGAGAAAGTGCTTTATGTATTGAAAGAGAATTAGAAGTCTCTTTCAATCTGTTACGTATTCTCTCGTCCATGCTGTGCGTCCTCAATCCTATTCAAAAGAACTACTACTTCCATAGGAATTTCATCGTAATTAACCGTAACCAATGTATAATCATGTAAATCACACCACTCCTGCTTCAAACGATCTCTCTTTTTCTGCGCTCTAAAACTAGCTGCGGAGTTATGAAAGTGTTTGTTAAAGTGAGTGTGCTGAATTCCCTGAACCTCGATATAAATGTTCAGAGAAGGAAGATAGAAGTCAAAAAACAACCTAGTTCCCTTGTAACTAACATACTCTTCGTCCTTAATCAGCGTATTAGGAAACGCTTGACTGAGACTTTCGCGCACGCTTTTTGCTAGCTGGCTTATCATCAGACACCGCCTCTTCAATTTCCGGTTCTGGCTCAACAACAGAAGCTTCAAAAACCTCTCCTGCTATGACGGCCTTAACCTGCTTAACTAGTAATGCTTGGAGTTCAGGGTCCTTCTGAAGAGCAAGTTTTGCTTTCTCTTTCCCTTGCCACTTATGTTCTCCAAAAGACAACCACGCCCCTCCCTTATCGATAATACCAACGTCGGTCGCGAGGTCTATAATTTCACCATCGGTATCATAACCAAGTCCATAGATGAGATCTACTTCTGCCTCTCGATAGGGAACGGCCCGGCGATTCTTAACTACTCGAAAGGTAGTTTTATGTCCGTAGACCTCCCCGGTTCCTTCCATAATAAGACGGCGGCTTTTAGTCTGCGGGTTACCAATAACTTCAATACGGTAAGAAGCATAGAAGGGAAGAGATTCTCCTCCCGTAGTGGTCTGTGGGTTACCAAAACCTCCGATCTTATTTCTGATTTGGTTGATGAAAATCAACAGAGTCTTGGTCTTCTTAGCAACGGGGAGGATCTTCTGTAATCCAGCACTCATAAGCCTGGCATGCAGCCCCATAGTTTGCTGATCGTACCCATCTTCCGTACGAGCTTTGGGAACCAAGGCAGCAACAGAGTCGATCACGACTACGGCAAACTCCCCAGTTTGCATGAGCATGTCTGCAATCTCCAAGTTGGCTTCGCCGGTAGTTGCGCCTTCAGCCACTAACACTCGGTCTTCAGGAAGACCAAGTTTAACTAGAAGTTTGGTATCGACAGAATTCTCGGCGTCGACGATAGCACATTTGTGCCCAATATCGCAAGCACTTTTGATAATGCTGTAACTTAAGAAACTTTTACCAGAGCCAGTAGATCCGAAAAATTCTGCTACCAATCCCCGCTCCAAACCTCCATTACCAATAGCGTTATCTAGCCCAAGGCATCCAGTAGAAATTGTCTCACGATCCTGCGAGGCAGCCTCTCCTAACCATTTGACTATATGTCCATATTCTTTCTCAATTGCTTTTGTTGCCACGCTAAGGCGGGCTTCCCCTTCATTCTTTACCATCTAAAGCCTCCAATATTTCTTTTCGTTTTTCTCTGGCAGACGCGTCGTCGCTGTCGCCATATTCCTTCTCATAAGCAGCATCTAACTTGTTAAGATACCTAGCATTTTCGAGTTCTTGAACTTCTCTATTCTCTTCATTGGCAATGGAACATATCCTGTCCATAATCGGACGCACCGCCAAGATATTAACGCTAAGTATTGGCTCTTTAAGAGACATATGTTTCTCATATTTGAACATATTCTCTATCAACTCAGCACATTCTCGAACCGCATTCTCTCTACTTAAGCCTAATTTCTGGCGGCTACGAATGAAACTGCTGATAATCTTGGTATTCCCTTGATGATCTATACTTGCAGGAAACCTACGGTCTGAGTTGTAGAACTTTCTACGAGCATAGAAATACTCCAGTAAGTCTTTGGCCGTTCTGATGCTCTCAAAGTCTGGATACGACTCTTTAAAAACCCTGTATCCTCGCTTCTGGAGTTCTTCTACGGCCTCTTCCTCATCAAAGTAAAGAGACATTCATTATTCAACGACTTTCAAAGTACAAACAAATGCCTTGAAATCATCATCCTTATCGGACTTTAGTACCACCCCTCGAGAATCACCAGCCCCATTAAAGAAAAACTCAAAGTCGTCTCCCTTTAACTGCCGAATAGCATTCTGTAGTAGAACTGAGTCAAAATGCAAGAGGAAGTCGACCGGAGTCTTCACCTCTAACTGCCCGTCCTCCAACAGATCTGCCTCTCCCTGAACGCTAGACGTAGAAACATTAGCAGTGCCAGCCGCCCGAGCCTCAATTACAAGCCGATGGCTTTTGACATCGACCGTGGGCTGCATGCTCTGTAGAACTTCAAGGAAAGCTTCCGTTGGGAAACTTGCCTGTGCGAGTTTCTTAGTCTCCAAATAAGGAGCGTACTCTGGAAAAGCTGTGTTTATCAGAGCACCAACCAGAACAGTACCACCACTCTTAAGGTGAAAGGTATCTTCTTGCTGATAGATCTGCACATCGTCCAACGTAGGGTTAACCAATTTAGCAGCCAGATTGGCAAATTTTAGGCCCAAAATAAAAGAGCCGCGGAGGCCAGTGACCTCTGCGGCTTTCTTGAATTCAGCTATTTGTACCCCATCTGTTGCAGCGAAAATAACTTCGTTGTCTGATAGGGTTAGGGAAATACAATTGAATTGTGGTTTGTTAGTGTCGTTAGACGCAGCATGGCTAACCTTGGACAGACCGTCCATAAACTGAAAAGCCGGAAACAAGGTGGCCTGAGCCTCATCAAACTCGGGAGTTTCAATAAAGAAACCCACATTGAGTAGGGGAAAATTCTTGTTGTGCTTAGTGAACTTACCCTTCCCTATGAGCTTGAGAGTATCCTTAGCAGTAGTTTCTAACTGTACGTTGTTTACCTGGCCTTCAATGTCGGTATCGACAAAGGTGGCACTGGCGGCATTTGACACAGGGGAGCACTTAACTAGCGCTTCCCCCGGCTCTTTAACAAGGGCGGGAACTTCTACTCTAACTGCCAAATTCTCATCCGTAGACATAAAAATAGCGGACTCACCCACAGCACGAATAAGAACGCCTGTCTTCTCCTCAGCAATTGCAGAAGTGGCAGGCGCAATCTCATTGCACGTATTGAGCGCCCGCTTTAAATCTTGAGCACTAAGACTAAATTTCATCTAAGGTCTCTCCTAAATAGTATAAGGGATGTGATTGAGCACATCTGTTTTCGGACAGGGGACTCCTGTCTTACATTTAAAGGATAAGTTATCTGTCCCTAAATGTCAACCCTTAAATCATAGGATCTCCTATAATACTTGCGCCAAAATCATCTTGGAACACCTGATTGATAGTGGCATTGAAATCTCCAATATTAACACCAAAAGCCAAAACATTCAAATTGGCCGGAAGCCCATCGAATCCTCCTGTACCAGTAATGGAAGCTCCCATAGCGGCTTGCTGGTCCACTCCAAGAACTGTGTTAATACAAGACCTAACGGCCTCATCCAATGTAGCAAATGAACTAATATTTCCTAGTCTGCAAACTCGAGATCCAGCAAATTCCCCAAAAAGATCTTCAGCTATTTCTTGGAAGGCAGCAATGTTGATAACCCAATTCTCATTGACGTCTCTAATAAAAGCCTGGTCTGTGTCATTAACGTAGAAGTACTCTAAGAAAGTACCCTCCATAGTTAATCTCACCTCTCTAATGTTCAGCGCTTCACCAGATCTCAAGTCGGCAGCTGTTATTCTATTTGTGTTCGGCGTAACTCTAGGCTGCGGGAAGACCACAGTAAGTGAGGCAGGTAAATTAGTATTTGCGAATTCTCCAAAGATAAAGGCTCCCATATCTTTCCCTCGAAAAGGAATAAAACTGATAGGGATGGTATCTGTGGCTCTAAAAAGGGTGTTGAATCTGAACTTAAATGGGTTGAAAGAGAAATCTACTGTATCCATAGCATAGAATATGTCAGCAGAATTAAGGGTAGCCCCCAAATCACTGATAATGAAAGATTCAATAATTGCTCCTAAATCTCCCTTGAGCTGTGCTTGGACAAAAGCATTTAGATTGTGATTGGCGGAACCTCCGGCACAATTAGGGTTACCAATTGTTGCTCTCAAACCTCTGGAAGCCATCGTACTGATAGTCAGTATGGCCGTGACGAACGTTTCTGATACAATCAAACTGGCGCCTAAATTGGACGTATCAGAATTAGAAACAATAATAGCGCCGAGCTCTTTGAAGTTAACGTTAGGAGTGATAGTGGCAGGCAGATTGGGCTGGTTGCCTACCGCTCCAATTCTTACTGATAAAAATTTATCTCTTTCTCCCACAGCGAAACCAGTAATGGTACCAATTAAGTTCTTGGCCCCAATCATATTGATTATACCTTGGAGGTTAAAAGGAGTTCCAGGCTCAAACGCTGGAATACCTATGGTAGCTCCTAAATTAGCAGCGATGTTGGAAGTAATGATCCCACCTAAATCGTTAGGAATTGGGGTAATAATGGCCGGCATATCAGGAGACGTTATAGGTTTGGCTGCGGCCGGTAAATCTCCTGTGTCAAAACTGTGAATGAGAGCAGGAAGATCACTAGGAGAGATGCTAAACAAAAACGCGGAGAGATTGGCAGTATCCGTAGAAAGTGCTCTTAAGAAGGCTGCAAGATCAGCAGTTCTAACAACGCCGAGGAATGCCGCAAGATCTAGAGGGGCATGAATTCTGGCCCCAAGATTTCCGGGCTGTTCAACGATGATTTCTGCCAACAAATTGGGAGCCAGGAAACTAGTAATGATGGCAGGTAAGAGAGCAGTAGTAACTTGGATAGTCGCAGGAAGATCTTTGATAGCCAGAAAGCCTTCAATAATAGCACCAAGATCTTTCTGAAACAAGCCAAAAATAGTTGCGGGCAAATCTGGTATACGATCTGATGGATAAATGGCAGCCGGCAAGTCTGCAAAACCGAAACCTCGAATAGAGGCCGGAATATTCTTTGTACCTGGGCGGACTGCCCTCAAGAACACAGAAAGATCTGGAAACTTATAAGAAGTCGGAGGAGGTTTAACAAGACCTTCAATGATATTGAAATCAGAGATGAAAGTAACACCACTTGTACCTCCCACTACCGCTTGAATGTGAGGACCAGTGTGTGCTTGAATTATAGATTTGGCTATACCACCAACGTCTAGGCGGCCAGCATTATAGAGAGCAGTGTTGTAAAGGAATCTGTTATATGTCAATTCCCTTTATCTCCTCCAAAACTAGCGGCCCCTAGGATCTATAACTAGAATATCTATTTCAGACGGATCTTCTCCGAGATCTACTAATCTGGACTTTAGTTCTGATAGAGATAAGCCCCGGGTTCTCAAAAGATATTCTATAGAATCATCCAAATCGGTATCTACAGGCCTAGACTTAGCTTCTTGTATTGATTCTAAAAGCATTATTTCATTCATGGCGTTTTTTACAGATATAGCTGACATAGGTCTCCTTCTTTATCCGGGGGTTACCTTCACAGTATAATCGGCGGAAGTATCTACCCACAAATCTCCAGCATTTAATGCCCCTGATGAAGTTGGTAGATTAGAGAGATTGATGGTTGTTCCGATAACTTCCAAATCCCCGTCAATGATTCCACTTCCAACTACATGGAGGCGCTCTGTCGGGGTCTTAGTGCCTATTCCAAGAAATTGATTACTATCTAACCGCATCCCCTCTGTTCCACCGGTAACAAATCCGTATTCGTTGGCTGTGGGCCGATACATGCCTGTGTCCTCATCGCTGAAGAATCCAAAAGCAGGCACCGACTCTGATCCTACGTTTAGAGTCAGTTGAACGAGGACGAGAAATCCAGTCGAACTTAGATTGGCTTTGAACGAGCCATCGATGGCGAAGGAAATAAGACCAGCACCGAAGGAAAATATTCCTGTGCCCGAATCCCCAGCAAACGAAATGGAAGGGGCTCCGGCCGACCCTGTCGGTATCGAAATAATGTCGTTAGAGAATATCGGACCATTGGATGTAAGCCCGTCTGTGAAAGTCCCTGTGACGGCAACAAGCTCACCTGTTCCCGTCAGTTCTACTGGCTTTCCTCCAGTAGTAGAGATGGTTCCGTCTCCGTTGTCAAAAGCCTCTTGGAGAGTTACTGAGTTATCGATGGAATCTATCTCAGTCTGAAGGTGGCCAGAAATAGCAACAACTTCCACAGCGGTAGCTACAGGATCTCCACCAAAAGTAAGAAGATCGGTAAAGATTCCGGAACCTGTAGTGATAGAAGTATTGTTAAGAAGGGTGCTAGCGGTGCCTACCGTAAGACCCTCAGTAAAAGTGCCCGTAATAGCAAGCAATTCCCCCGTACCGGATAACTCTAGCGGCTTCCCTACAGTACTGGATATTATTCCATCTCCACTATCATAGGCTTCTTGTAGCGTGCTAGCGCCACCGCCCGTTCCCGTTGCTACTGCAACTCCTGAAATTGTTAAGCTGTCGGAAACGGAGAGGATTGGAGTTATTATCTCCCCATCGGTATCTACAGTTAAGGTTCCACTATTAATGATGGTTATTTCATCCGCACATAGGTTGGGGGTGAGGATCTTATCTGTCTTGAGGGTGGTAAGCAGGGTCTCGGAGGCGCTTGGGGGAATAAGGCTCCAAACAACCAGAGAACTCTTGGACGACCGGACTTGGTTACCTGTAGCATTGGCGTCCCTGACAAACATCTTCCAATCGGTGGGGTTTAAGGCATCATCTTTGATGGCAAAACCCTGGGAATGAATTGTGGTAATTCCTCCCGTGATCCTAGTCATTCCTTCACCGAAATCTTCCGCGTAGTCTACTCCGTCGGTGTCATCTCTAATTTTGAAAGTAGGAATGGCCTCGGGGCCGGTGACATCGAAGCTCCTAGAATTTGAACTACCAAAGACCAAAACCTGACCCGGCTCAGTAGGAGCATGGGTCTGAGAGATCTGCGTTATTTCAGTGAAAGTACTGCTACTGGTGTCAGTATCAGTAAAGGTTACAGCGCCAGTCATGTTGTCAAACGAGGAACCATTAATCAGACATAGCGTGGCGCGGCGCAGATCCATCCCAAATGTACCATTCCATCTACGAGCCCTAATGGAAATATTGTTAGCTCCGGCGTTTAGATTAATGACTTGTGCCCAGGGATTGGTATGCCAGAGGGCGCCAGGGCCGCCTACTTGCCCATCCCTAACCATGTTAGAACTTATGTTACTCTCGTTGGCGTATGAATATACGGCATACTGTCCAGCGCCAGGAGAGTCAGCTATCATACGGGCTTCTGCATTCCCCAAGAGCAAATAAGGACCTGTCACCGGAACAGTAATATCGAAGGAATTAACAGTAACAATATTGGTACCGCTCGAAGCCGGGATGTTAAAACTACTCTCACTGCCGTTATCAAACCAATAGTCTGTATTTTCCACCAAACCAAGGGTTTCTAAAGGTACAGAAATAACCTGCTGGGACCCCACAGCAGCTTGTCGAGGTGAGCCACCAGTAGCTTTGGCCTGTAATCTAAGCGTATCGACACCATTAGCAGTGACCACCTTAAAACCTGTAAACTGCGTGGCGTTCCAGTGGTCGCCGACGGCTTCCTCGGGGCTGCCCTCCGATTCATTGACCGCAGCTCCAGCATAGAGGGCCCTAAGAGCTGTATTCGAAGTCGAATTGACCGCAGAAGAGTTGGCGCGATAAAGAAGTAGATTAACTCCATTGTCCGGAACGATAGATACCCCGGTGTCCTCATAAGTGGTAAACAGCGTCGTTGTAAAAACATCATCTTCAAATTCGTACGTGGCTGTCGGGGTAGATGAGAACAGCTGCCCAACTTGGAGACAACCAGAGACAATGACATCCGTCTTAAAGACGGAATCATCACAAACTGACAGGGTTCCTGAGATTAGAACATTTCCTTGTGCGTCCTGAGGGACAAAATTCTCGTCTCCTATGACGCCTACATAATCTTCCAACACAATGATAGCATCTTTCAATTCATTGTGGTGCTGGGCCACAATGGTTAAGTCTACCTCGTCTCCAATAGAATGCACTACAGCCGCAGTGCCATCTGCTCCCCGCACTAGATTTAAGAACTGGGTAGATGTAGTTCCACTGTAAGTAATGGCTTCCGTATCCAGAATATCCTCACCTGTGAGGATACTAACATAGCCTGTCGGCGGAAAACCCGTCGTATCAAGAACTGTAGCCGTAGTGGCACTATCAGTCAGGGCAGAAGAGAGAAGTGTGCGGGTATTATTAACCGCTAGAAATAAACTCTCATTATCATCTAATTCTTGGGGAAACTTTACCATTTATCTCCTCTAAGCTATTGAAGTAATTCGTACAATATTAACAGTTCCTGTAATAAGGGGCTGCCCTCGCGTATTGAAAGCAAGGGTTTGTATTTTAGGGATGGTATGGAAATGAGTACCTGAGACTGTCACATCGACCAGCCCGAAAACCCGAAGAGCGTCACTAATGTCGCCTGCCGGGAGCTGGTTGCTGGTATTCAAATATACTGTTCCGCTTGTAAAATCGGCACCTTCAGAAAAATCTACGGAAACGACAGGGTCTTGCCCAGAATAAGATGTCTTGATCAGAGAATTGCTCTCTGTGCCCTGAGATTCTTGAAGAATCAAATCTGTTTCTGGCGTAGCGAAACCCAATAAATTTGGGCTTCCCGCCGAAACCGCAAGATCATTCACGATATTGGAAGGGAGTAAAGGATCAGAATCGAGATTATTATACTCGAAATCTACACTAATTATACCTGTTCCTGACGAAGGAAACAAGTCGTAATTGACCTCAACTCCAGAATTTACCACATTCCAGTAAGCCTCGCCTACTTCCGTTAGTTCGCATCGGTCCGATCCGGAAGTTAGCAATCTGAAAGCTCTAAAGGTTGAAAGAGTAATAAAATCCACTCCGCTGGACGTGCTAGCAAATACTCTTTTGGGCTGAATACAGAGATCATTTACTTGGTCGCTGGTAAGGGCAGGAGTAGTGCTAGTAGAAAAAGCCTGGACCAAATCATTGGTAAAATCGAGCCCCGGCGCCCGTAGGGGCTTCCATTTGGCAGAATAAATGCCACTAGTGGCAGTGCCAATATACATGTTTCCAGTAGAGGTGGTCCACTCCGCAGCTACACACAGAGGCTCGCTTCCCAGAGTACCAGAAGAAATCGTTGACCCACACTCTAAATCGATTACATCTACCCCAGAAGTGGTCGCCACGATTGCGTAACGGTCCTCTGCGATGAAAATATCATTAACCCCGGACGCAGTTAGCAGGGGAGTGGTAATCGCTGTCTGAGCGCGTTTAAAGATCTCAGCCATAAATTACTCCTGTAGTTCCCAGAAAACCTTCAATCTACCTGTCTGTTCCTCCGTCACGGTGCCTTCGGGTATGTTGGTTCTGAGGAAAATAGATTTGGTACCTGCTGGTGGCACATTTTCAACACGGAGTCCTTGCGAAATCTGGGACTTGGTAAGATAGGGGGTCTTTGAATTGGCAGGGTCTGCATTTAATTGGTACTGAATCTCAGTGAACTGTCCGGTGGGAAATAAGGCCCCATTCTCCTGTGAAATTTGATAGGTTAGAGTACCAGAAAGACTTCCCCAGGTGGGGTCCGTAAGGCTTGGGGCTGACGGTAGATTAGACTCAAACACCCCTCCCGCACCCACTTCCGTTATAAAGGAATAGTTGTGGAATCTCCACTGGAAATTATCCACCACAGTCTGTCCTAAATCAAACCAATCTTTAGAACGGACAGAGCGAAGCATGGTCAGACTAACGAAAGAATTGTTCTTAGTAACATACATCACGTCCGTTATGGCTCGCATTTCTTGTATTTCCCCAGCTCCTTTCCAATTATTCAGCGTGTCGGCACCAAACTCTGAGCGGCTAAAACCTAACGGGAAAGGAAAAGGACTAATAGCTATGGCCTCACCTTGGGGCCCAGCGGTATTCACGTTAAAGACTTCATTCTCGTCGGGCACTATAGAAATAGCATACACCTCATCCGGACTTTCTACTCCCAGATAAAACAAACCATCTCGGGTATTCTTAGTTATCCATCTTACTGGGCGGCCAGAAGTACCTATTGCACTAAGTCCTGGTATGGCATTTATTTCGATGTTCTGTAGAAATTTCAAAGTATCAGGCTGAGAGCCGCCCAGAGGGCTATCATCAATGCCCCACTTGTAAATGTAGATGTTCTTTCCATCTTCATCATTAGTATCGAATTGGGAAGTCAGAACATAGAAATAACTACCATCGTATTCAATATCTCTCATCTGCCAAATAGCACGCTCCGTTACGGCCGGAGACCCCACCGGTAAGGCCGTATCAAAAGCAGCGGTGGTCGTGTCCCAAATGACGCTCTTAAATTTTCCTTCTAGATCCATCTTAATTCCTAAAAATCTATTAGATCCAACTACAAAAGGTCCTGATGCAATTCCCTCGTCTGGTAAACGTCCTATAATGTAGATCTCTTCTCGATCGTAATCTGGCAAGAAACACACCGGCTCAAATGTTCTAGCATCAACATCCGTAACAACAGTAGCATCAGGGTGTAGGTAGGAATAATTGATTGGACCTTGCATAGCATCCGTACTTATCAAATTTCCACTGCTAAGATCATACCTATCCCACACAGGAAACAAATCGTTCGGCACAGTTCCGCTCATAATCACATTAAGAACCCACATCTCATCTTTCTGTTCGTGATAGAATAGAGCCGCTCCGAAATTCTCGACATATGTATCCCCATCAGGCCCCGTCGGACCTATTGAGGACAAGAAAGTATTCTCTACTCCCAGAGACCATTGAGTTAAATTAGAATTTCTAGTCCCTGCTCCTAAATTTCTAATAGAACTTGTAACACTAGAGTAGCCCCCATTCAAACGATAACTTACAACTTCCTTATTCAGCAAGTTTCTGAATGCTGCGGTATTTCCAAAAGGAGTGGCGGTATCCGGAGTATCCCTAGAGGCCCTAGCATTTAAGGTGTTTTCAGCAGAAGAAAATCCCCCCGATATATCTACACTAGATCCATCTTCTTCTATGGCATTGAACCTGACAGAGGTTAGTCCGGGGGCAGAACCCGTATTGAAAATAGGCGCAGTATAAGTTCCAATGGCTGCGAGGCCGTTAGCCCTATCACTGTCGTTAAGAGTGGAATAACGGATGTTATATCTCCTACCAGAGTCGGCAAAAGTTTTACCGTCCAAAAAGGACTCAAGAGAGCTGGTTGAAGTTCCTGCGGGTAGAAAACCAGTAGTTTGAAAACCAAAACCCACAAAGCCATCAGACCGGGTTATTCTCTCCGATTCAGAACCAACACAAGATAAATCTGTAGACCACCCAAAACCTATAAAATCTCCTGGTTCCGCCCCCCAGAACACCGGCTCATGGACATTAAGAACTTCGTCTGCACCAAGCAGCGTGTCCTTAATAGAATGTATATGCTTCACTTCAAAATTGGTGCCCGGACTAGGAAAATTATTACCCCCCTTAAGTCTGGCTAAAAAGAAAATAGCCCCATCTTCATCACAGGGAGGGTGCATATTATACTCAATACCAATAATGATGCAGGGATGTTCCACAATATTATAGAAAGAAAGAAGCGTGATACTCTCCTTCACACTACCTCCTCCAAGAGTCTGGGTTCCTGAAGCAGCAGATTCTATTTTCAAAGCCAATCTATCCTGTTGTCCGCTATGGTAGACATCGAAGTTATTGATATGGGCAGAAATACCCAGACCTGTAGCAGTGGTCCACGGCTGGACCTTAAAAGACCTCACTATACCAGACCAGGTAGTTTCATTTCCAACATTAAAGTCAAAAGATTGTAACTGTCCAGAGAAAGCAACCCCAGAATTAGTAGCAACAGTGGACCGAGGAAGATCATAAGAAGAATTTGATCCTTGATCTCTCCAAAATAACCGGGGTCCTTCTAGCAAATCAGACCTAGGTATATTCGGAACAGTTAGTTTAACTGTAACTTTATCGTAATCGGAAGCTATAATACCAAAAGCTGTAGGGTTAATTCCAAAAGTTCCGGTAGAGCAGATAGGGCTTTGAAAGTCAGTAGTTCCGCCGAAGTCATTGTTGATGAGAAAACTTGGGGTATTTGTAGTACTGTTAACCCCCTTCAAACTATTTTCACTAGTGGTGGAAGTAGTAAAACCTGTCGTACCCCAACCCTTAAGATCGTCACCAAAATTTACTGTGTAAGAGCCACTGCTAACCAATCTAAGTTCAGAAGTGGAAAAGGAACCTATCTCCCAAGGAGTGTTATCTGGTTGTACAGAATTAAGAGTATTTCTTCCAAACCAAGGCCCATTTGGAGAAAGAGAAATTTCTATGTTATCGTCCCCAACATCTCCTGTTTCATCTATGAACACAAAGCCTGTAGCTGTCTTTGTAAACTGATTGAACAACTCAAGTTCTGTGGCAGTATCAGAAGGTTTTCCAATAGGCGCGTCCGAAATCGAGGCGTCCGTTTGATCTCCTTCTGGCCCAAAATCTACCAAACTATCATCATTAACAGCCCGCCATTCCTGAGAATCTGTATCCCCAATAGCAGTATGTTCCAAGCGCACATACCGAGGAGATCCTAAAGCTACCGAAACTGGTACAGGCCCTTCGTACTTAGGAGGAGAGCCTGTCATTGTAATTTCAGTATAATCAACATCATCGTCGCTAATAGAAACTACAAAACTAGAGGAGGAAACTTCATCCGTATAGTATTCTATCTTGTCTAACTTAAATCTGGCACCAAAATCCCCAGTGATAGCAATAAACTCTCCACCACTAATAGTTATAGCTGTGGAAGAGAGGTCCTCGTCAACAAAGAGCTCTCTCTCCTGAATACTAACGAACTGGCTACCAGATATAGTTCCAGACGCATTAAGAGTATTGTCTAAAAATCCTTCTCTAAATAGATTCCTTTGGGCCATTAATTACACTCCTGTAAAGGTGTTTTCCATCTAACCAGTAGAGAAGCATCTCGTTCTGCTTCCTGATCTAATCCCTTAGGTATATTAGTTCTAACGTATACGGTTATGGGCTCTCCCGAAGGAATTCCCGTAGCGGTTAGGGGCAAACTGTTCGACCCTAGCCCATGGAAATCGGTTCCCGAGGCTGTTAAGGAGATCTCTATCAACTCTGACGGAGTGATAGCATTCTCTACTCTCAAATCCGGCTCATCTTTGTCATCAAAGTACCTCTTCGCATAGTTATAAATCTTGAGATTCTCCATAACTCCCCAAGTAGAGGCAGTTAGATCTGTAGGAAGAGTAGAGATAGCAGTAAAAGTTAGAGCCGTGGCATTCTGGGGAGTAGAGGCAAATAACTGACCCATCTCCCCACCAACAAGAACAGTGTTTCCTCCTTCTCTCGGACCAACCCAAGTCTTATCTGTACCATAAATAGGCTCACCATTCTTGAACATGGCAATGGAGGCATTTTCTGGACCTATGCCCCTATCAGCAGACCATGACAAGGCGAGATGCATTAATTCCCCCGCTTCAAATTCGTAAGAAACTACATTACTTACCGCCTGTAAGAGCTGCTCCCCATCAAATATGGAACAAATGAATCCCTGGTTTGGGCGGTAAAACCAACTTAAGAATTTTCCATCAGGTCTCAAAATTCTGAACAAGGCGGGAAGAACTACCTCTCCTCTTCTAATTCTCCCTCCAATATCCCAATCTGGCCTAAACCAGAACTCTACAGTACCAGCAGCTAGATCTACTCCGTTTAGATAGATAGTAAACAGCTCACTATTATTCAAATAAAGAGAGCTCTCAAACTTACAGACGTCATCAAATCTATTCCTTACCAAGTTAAAATCATCAAGAGTAATTTCTAGATTAGTAGTGGCACTCTGTATCCCTCTGAATTCTATAGACCAGTAACGAATTCCAGGAGATTGCTCTATTCTCTGAGAGGTAACTCCATCTGTAGAAGAACTAATAGCAAGATCTGCGGTAATGAAATCCACTTCACTAGAACCTGTGTTAGCATCAAACTGGTCTCCCGGACGGAAAGGTATAGTAGACTTCTCATCCGCCTGAGAAAATTGTAACTTAAGTTCATTCCAACCAGTCTGGAGTCCCATGCTAGAAATATTCCATCCATAGAAAACCGAACTGCTGTTTCCAAGCCTGATCTGACCAAAACCAGTATCTAAGAGATTTACATCGTTCACTCTCACCCAAAGATTGAAGAAGTCCCTCTCTGAAAAGAACTCATCGTTATTAGCATCTATCCCATCCAAAGAAACAGTGATGGGTATATCGGAGTCCAAAGCATAGATAATTTTAGTACTGGTTGCGCTAGTTCCGCCAGGACGTCTCTCCTGAACATCTACTATCTCCACTAGAGGTTCAATTTGAATCACTTCTTCTATCAATCTCAATTCACTGATTTGGATAGATGAAGCATTTTCTTCCTGACCTTGTACTCTCTTAACAACAAATCTAAACGTATCAGACGTGGTGGGGGGAGAAAGAGTTCCCGAAAAACTAGTCCCTACGAATCCAGTCTGGGAGAGAAGTAAGGTATCTGTCCCCCCAATTGTGGCTCTCAGCTCAAAGTCCTCTGGACAATTTATACTAAGGTTAGATTGTTGAGCCAGTTGGGGATCCTTTTCCCACTCCAATCTGGAAATTAGGGCAGCGGCGGGCAGAGTGATAGTAACAGTTTCTGTGTAACCGGTGCTCTGCCAAAAAGAAGAGATATTATCGTCTCCCATCCGCTCAGGACCATGTCCTGCCACGCTATTTCCTAAAATAGAGAAAGTAGAAAACGAACCGTGATTGCTATCTAACGTTCCAGAAAGAACAGGGGCATTAATGATCTCTTCATAGATAACCATTTCGTTCATTCGGGTCTGAGGACCGCTAGAATCAGGCACCGCATTAGAACCGGCGTCTTGAGATGTTTGGGCATTTCCGGGCCTGTCTGGGATAGTGCCGGTAAGATCGTCGGCGAAAACACTACTAGTCACTCTCAACCGGATGCCTTGGGTACTGATACTTGTAGGAAAGATGTGCGTCCACCCTGCCCCGTCGTTCCAGGTATCTTCTCCTGTAAAAGAAGTGTTAGAAATCGTAGTCCAACTGGTATTCAAATTAGGATCTTTTCCAGTACCCAATTTCTGGAAACTAAAATTGGTAGGGTGGTATCTGTCATCGAAACCCAGCAGCTTTATGGCTTTGACATCTTTGGTTAGTATCTCTCCTCTGTAAAGGTCTCTAAATACTCTCCACAGATGGTGAGGAAAATCTTTGTCTGTATCGGTAGACGTGTTTGTCGCATCGTCCCGGACCGCTATCCCCCAGATACCGTCACTTATAGGAGAAGACCCGTCTAGTTGGGCAACAATTCCATCAAACATATTGTAAGGACTGCCATAACTGGATATCCCAGAGGTACTAATTCCATCGAAAGCTGAAGCACCAAAGTCTACGGTCTCTAAAAGACTGACGGGATTTCCTAAAGTAAATTCAAAAGTAGAGATGTCTCTTAAGGTTCCTTGTTCTATAGAAAACCATGACGCATTTTCTGTCCACAATTGCGGACTATCTGGTCTAAAAGCAGCGTTAAATAAAAACTGGCCGTTAGTTCTTTCATTATATTTCTTTGGATCGGAACTAGCACTATTGTTAAGAAGATTTTCAGCTCCTTTAAAAGCAGCCCAACGAACAGAGAAACTAGGAACTCCAGCACCATAAGCAGAGAACTTTATTCTCTCTGGTTGAGAAACTGCTCCCGCAGGATCTGAAGGATAAGCAAAGTTAGTTTCGTTCGTGAATATCCAATAATCTTTGTCTACCGAGTCGGGAGCACGACCGCGCACAAAGGGGTGATTTGGAACGGCGGCTGTTGAAGTAGGCTCAAGCAGATAAGATTTACCAAAATCCAAGGCAATGACCGGGTAATCAGAATAGTAAATGAAGGTGTCATTCCTATTGTCTGTAAGGATGCTTCCCAAATCGTCCCACTCGGAATTATACCCTATCGTTGAAAATAAAGTAGTAGTAATAGAGGGATATATTCTAGAAGCTCGAATAGTGGATTGGGGCAAAAAATCTATAGTAGTAGTTCTATTAATAGACCCGGCGGCTTCAAACGTCTGGACAAAGGCTTCGAAATCATCAGTAGAGGTACTAACAAATCTTAGCCATCTAGCACTATTAGCACCCCCAGCCCATACAACTTCATTGGGATCGGCGACGTCGCTATCACTAAAAAGTACACTACCAGTATTCCAAGTACTTTGGTTTCTAGTGTCCGCAAGCAGTTCAAATAAATCACTATCGGTATCTATGTGGTGTAGCCTACCAAGATCTATAGCGGCGTATACATTAGGTAAAGCAGGTTGAGAAAGAGGAAACCATGGCAAGTAGTTCTGGCTCTCTACTTCATTACTTATCGGCAGTGTATTAGTATCCGTTATCTCTAAAGCGGTGAAATAAGAAATGCCCAGGCCATATCTAGATATAAAATCAGAACTTCCTATTTGATTGTCTCGCGGGCACCCAGATAATCCTAAACCAACATCGGCATCTAAAGGATCATCATTCCACGGATCTTTTCCTGAAATATCTAAACCTAGAGCGGTTGTGAAATTTTCGAACGCGGCCGGAGTAGCATGCGCCGCCCTTTCGAACAGGTCACAGTTGACAACAAAGTCTACCCGCATTCCTTCAGTAATTACAGGCCCATCAAATAACCATGTTTGTATTCTGTTATAGGGAACACCCAGATCATTGGCATTCGAGGAGTCAAAGGCACCTGGGTTTTCATTCCAAGGCCCGGTAGCCGGATAAGGCTTCGGTAAGTTCGGATCGCTTAGATTTCCCAAAGAGAATTGGCGGACTATTCTGAAATCACTCGAAGTTTCACTCAAATCTGCTTGCGCAGGGTTGGCCCACTCACTTCTCGGCCTAAGCACCGAAACCTGCCATTTTCTAGGCCAAGTCTCTTGGCTATTGAGATTTCCGGTCTCTCCGGCTATAGGGCCCGGCACCATTTTAAATCCCGCTATCTTCTTTTCGCCAGCCCACTGCATAGACAAACGGCCTGGGTCTGTGGTAGTCATTCTCCGGAAAGATTGAACGCCGTCAAACCTATTAGGCCCAAAGGCCTGAGTAAAGCCTTGTGTTTGTCCTGATATTGGAACTCCTCCCGTAGCACCATCATCAAAAGGCTGGTACCAGTGGGTGGATCCAGAAGTAGCAACGAATGTGTCTACCAGCCTAAAGGAAGCAGCCGTCCATCCGTTATGTAGGGGGTCCGAAGAGCCCGAAGGAACTGCCAAACCAGTTCTCCAGCTCTTATACCACTTAGGAGAGTCCTTATTAGGAAGAACCAATTTCATAGAGGCATCATCAAATCCAAAGGACTGTTCTGGTCCTGAGAAACCATAGCCAGTAGAGTCTACTCGATATTCATACCGAACAAAACGAGTGCCCACAGGAACCTGACTTTCCATATTGAAAGTAGCAAAGTTAGTAGTGCTATCGACGTCGTCTCGAAAGAAATTTCCCGGAGGTCTATAAGCTTGGATAAGATTGTTTCTAATTCCGGACGCCGTGGGAGCTGCAAAAAACTTCATCTCTTTAGTTCCAGTAGAATGATCGTGATGCATTCCCTCAAGGCGGGCAGTAGCCCCTCCAGTATCTATTTGAGAAGAAAATTCAGTAACGTCTATTGTTTGTCCAAAATTAAACCTAAGAGAAACTATTTCAACCGGGGTCCCGCTAATTGTTTGAGCCACGTAATTTTCACTCAAAATGAAACCAAAGAAAAAATCGCCTGAGCCTCCGAAAGAAGATCCTAAGAAATTAATACCTCCGGGGGCGGCGCCCACGTCCGTTGCTAAAGCAGTTAGCGGGGTATTCTCATGTCCTGATACGACAGGGACATTCCAACCGTCTACAAAGCCTCCAAAAATTCCGGTACCTGATTCTACCCAAGTAAAGTCCCAAGGCTCAAAGCTTCCAGTTTCGAAACCAGGGTTAGTAAGAAGTTCTGGGGTTAGAACAACTTCTGATTGACCGGCCAAATTTCTTAATCCATAAGCCCGAGCATTAAAAGCTATATTCTCTTGCTCTCTTAAAACTTTGTCGGGGGTGAAGTCTATTTTTCCTGGTGCGCCTATTGTGGGATTAGTTATATCCTCGGCGCTATGTAAAGTACTATAGTAAGCTAAATGTCTAGAAGTTCTAATGTCTGGTGGTATATCTAAACTAAGATCTGCTTTTTGACCTGTAGTATTGGTAATTATAAGTTCTGTGGGATCTCCGGGCCGCCCCACTCTAGCATCTTCAATAGTTAAGGCACCCTCTAATCTGCCCTCTTCTCCGAAACACACTTGATCTTCTTCAAATTGGATACTAACTTCATGGAGAGAGAAGTTTAGAGTGGGTCGAATAATAAAACGAAGAAATCGAGGGGAATTTCCAAGCTTAAAAGTGGCCGCTCCTTCATCAAATTCTGTCAGCTCTGCTGTAGAAAAAGTAGAACCGTCGTTAGAAAATGATACCTGAACGTTATCCCCTAAAGATTCATTAGACTCAGAGACAGCAAAGATTTGAAACTCTGAAATTTTGGTGCTGAAATGATAATCATTGAACCATCTAAATGCGGTTGTTCTGATAGCATCAAAGTTCCATTCAAATCTGGTCCACTGAAACTGTAGGTAAACAGATTGCTCTTCTAAATTTACCCCTCCTAATTCAGAAGCACTAATCTCAAAGTCTATTCCTTGCTGGGGATTTCTGGTTCCGTCTGCGGCAATAACGTCTAGAATAACTGGGTTTCGTAATAGAAGGTTAGAGATGTTGGTTGTTTTAGTGGTGAGAAGTATAGGTATTTGTACTATTTCTGTTTCATCAATTTTGACAGAACTAATAGTCTCTGCGGGAATAATCTGAAATCCGGCCTTACTTCCGTCACCTCCGCTACCCCCCGTAGCTGTTTCTATCTGCCACGCCCTCTGGTTCTTAGGGTCCTTGAAAAAAATAACCACCTTTCCAATAGGCTTATCAGTGCGTGGGGTATTCTGGCTAAAGAAGCATTCCAAGGCGATAGGATCTCTGAAGAAATCAAATCGTTCGGGAGCTCTTCCTGCCAGCTCATGAACTCCTAGAAACTCCGCATCTCCGTTAACATAGAAATAGGTGGCACCGGCTATTGTAGCCCCTCCTAATCCACCTCCTGTAAGATTATTGGCCGGGCTTCCAAAAGAAGAAACGCCATTATCTGACAAAACTATATTGTCGTTAAGGGCTGCTACATTGAAGGGAGTATTAACTCTAGTGAAACAATCTCGTAAATCTAATACCGTGTTAAATATCCAACAAATAGTATGGCTAGAAGGGGTGTCGGTATTAAATACAGCAGAACTGGCGGCAGCTACATTATATTCCAAGTCTCTAGTATCTTCTTCTCCAAAGAAGGTTACCCTATTCAAATTTAGACGTCTCTTAAGATCTATATCTATGACAGCTCTATGTTTTGTCCCTCCCCCTGTAGCATACAAAGGCAAGCCTTTCTCTCCGGCGCCAGAAGGCACTGGGGGACTAGTAACTGTGCTAGTAATATCTCCAACTATCTCGTAAAAAATAGCATCTGGTTTTGAGGGACCCAGGGCTCCTAGATGGAGAGACGCATTGAAAACTCCTAAAAGATCTCCACGTTCTACAGATATCTTCTGATTAGAAACATCAACAACATAGACTCCAGGCTCATTGGTTATTACTAAACCCCCGGCAGGGACCTCGGTAATAGTAGTTTCTCCAATAACCCCTTCTGCCACAAAAGATAAGCTGCCATCGAACTGGGGCCGGAATACTTTCCATTTACTATTACCTGCTGTATCCAAAACGCCGTTAACAAATATCTTTTCCAACAAACCATCATCGGAAAAGGGATGGGTTAGATCAATAATAGTCTTAGCTTGAAAATCACTAGTTCCAAATACTTCTGTGTTAGAATCTATGAAACTGGTGCTTCTGCCCTCAATTATGATTTCAGTTTTAAGCTGCCTCTTTGAAAGAGCAAAGTCTGGACGTCCTCCTTGAACCACGGGTTGCTGAGGATCAAGAGAGAAAGAAGGAAGATCAAAATCATTGTCAAATAGAGACAGTATTTCTAGAGTTGTGGGCCTATAAGCTGACAGAGGTATGTAGGTACTTAAGGGGTCTGTGCCTATTGTCTGTGTAGCGATACTTAAGCCTATGTCCGTAGTAAAACCTAGCAAGACGGCAGCAGAATTTTCACCAAATTTTATTACAACAGAGGAGCTAGACTTTCTTATCCCCGACTCAATGATCATTTGTCCAGTATCGTCATCAACAAAAGCCGCGGCTCTTAAATAACCCCCTAAAGCTATCTTTCCTAGTTGTAAAGAAATATCTCTTGCTATAAGATCGGCCACCGTGGTCTGCGGGGTGAGGGTTATAGTAACATCTCCGTACCCGTCAATGTTTATTATGAGCCTATCGTTGACGCCTTGTGTTATTGCTAATTCTCCATTTAGATTTTTAGAACCTGTGGATCTTCCTGCCGTTCCTGCCTCTTCATTTTCAAAACTAAAATCAAAATCTGCGGTTCCTATTTCAAAAAAGTTAAGGAAAAACTCGTCATTAATAGCGCCGTTAACACATGGGAAAATCCTAACATTGACCACGTCTCCTACCCATTGAAAATTCTCACCCATATTAATGTCATAGAGAGTCCATCTACCGTCAGATATAACTTCAAATGTCTCAGATTTAGTATCATCAAATATAGCATCGTTAGAAGTAATCCATTGTATCTTTCCTAAATTAGTAGCTGCCTGGTTTTTAGGATGCTTATCATATTTCATCCTAAAAGTTATCCTATCATTGACCAAAGCGTCGATGGCCACGAAATCATTTGTCGGGCCTATAGATCCTGTATTTGCTGTTAACTTGGTGGCATAAAGAAATCCTCCCCAAGCACCAACTATATCTAGATCAAAAAATGTTGTCCAGCCTTCAAGGTCAGCGTTGTTTAGCCATACTTGTTGGTACGTAATGTTTCCCGATTGTTGGCTAGCAAGAGATCCCTCAACCCTTGCCTCAGTTAGAAGACTGTAGACCATTATTTCTTACTATACCTTTCCTCCACTCTCTTTGATACACCTTCATTTTCTTTTCTTTTCAAAGCTTCCAATGTTGTAACGTCCCCTGCCTCTTCCAACTCCTCAAAATACTTCTTGTAATCTTCAGAAAGAGAGAAAAAATAATTCCTAACTAAAGACTCTATGTCTTTATAAGTATATTTGAATTTTTGTCCACAACATGAGCAAGAGTATACCAAATAATCCCATACTATGTTGGCTTGATTTAAAAAAACTTTGTCTCTTCCCTCCTTAATATATTGAGAGATGGTGTCTCCTTCCGCTATATCCAAAGCGCAGGGCTTACCGCAACTTTCACAAAAAGCATAACCCAAATAAGGCATTTTAACTTCCTTTCTCAATGATGATGAGATCTCCATCGTCAGTTTTTCTGATTCCGGCCTGATCTAAAATAGCAGAATCTATAAGCTTTCCATTGGCATCCACAAGAATATTTTCATCTATTAGGGCGATGTTCTCTCCAGATAGACGACCTCCAGCAGCCCCACTAATAAATCCTGCGTCCGGAACCATTATAGTAGAACGTATCAATCTAGTCAAACCACTTGGGAGCTCGTCCCAGAATCTAGCAGTTTGAATGGTAGTAAGACCGTCATGTAAATGAGAAAAATTGTAGTCTACTACCATTTCTGCGGGGCAGCCTGCAGGAGGTGAACAACAGAACCCAAAGGCCTCTACGAAATTATGAGTCCAGGCGTGACCGGGGGCTGTCCAATTATCCCTCACAGGAATCTCTCCGAAATGAAGAGAACCGCTGCTGTTCCTGACATTAGAAACGTTGTTTATTTCTTGACTCAAAAGGGTAGTCCACGAGGGCACTGTTCCAGCGTTCACAAATTCTAGGAATCTCCTTTCATCTATAGGGGAAAAACTATCATATGTAAATTGATAGAGAGAGCCCGCTTGTAAATTCCTAGCATCATTATATTGCGTCTCTTGTAATTCCTCCAAAGCCTTTATCCCAAACCCGAGAGGTTCTTGATTATCCTCTAATTTAGAACTCCAAGCGTAAGACCTAAACTTATTGGCCCCTTGAACAGACCCCTCGATAGTCGTTCTCCAATACGCAGAAGCACTGTCCATACCAGAAAGAAAAGACTCTGGGTTATTACCTTGCGCAGGAGACCCCGTGGCTAGATAATACTTTCTTTCTCTAACTTTGATGGTTTCCGACAGCTGTGTTTCTGAAGGAACCATGGCCTCCACTTCTAGTTCTATCGAAGCAATGCCCAGAGAACCATCGTTATCCCGACCATCAAAAATCAAATGGAATTCCTGTCCAAATTGATTCCAATAAGGCACTCCCGCATAAGAGGGAGTGATCGGAACTTCTAGCAAAAAAGCTCCGTTGTTAATTATGGTTCTTTGATTTGTTGTAAAATCTCCAGGGACATCGTTTCCAAAGGCGGTAATGCTGCTCTTTGCCAAGACTCTAGGAACCCTTCTAGTAATAAATGGGGGAGGCCCTACTCTATTGTCCGAATCTATAACTCCTAATGTCACGATTGGAGTTTGCCATTTTATTCTAGCGCGACCAGCGAATGCTTGTTCATCCTCACCGGCCATAAAGGTTATGTTAACTGATGTAATCTTAACTGGAACCCCAAACACCATGTCTATGTTTACTAACTCTGTTTGACCATTAGAAAACACATTTTCTGGGTTCAATTCAGGAATTGGGGTAGCAGGAAGCCCTCCCTTTAAACTGGCATCTCCCGGATCAAATGCCGTGTTGGGGAACATCCTCAATGAACTATCTATTTCCCTCAGATCCGCGGCCAATCTCGTCGAGGGAAAGAAAACCGCAATCTCTCCATCCTCAACAGCGGTAAACTCGACCCCTGTTGCAAACCTCTTTATAAACACCTTGCCGTTAGCAACTCCAATATAATTATCTGCTAGATGTTCTCGAGCGGCGAACGCCCCGTCTTGCCCATCAGAACTAGGAGACAGTCCCGAATGGGGAAGGCCATGAGGAACTCTACTCCAAGTGTATTTCATATCTACACGAGAATCAAAGACGGGATCCAATTTGGTAGTTATCGGAAGATCTTCCAAACTTATTTCCGCCAAAATACCTCTAATGTAGTATAGACACTGGCAGCAAGGGTCCTCAGTTGTGTCCCTCTGAATATCTATAGACACCGGAACTTCAATTATATTACTCGCATACAAAGAAAATTGATTTGCTGTGACTGCAAATTCATCTAGGTGGACAAATCTAGAAGGAAGATTAGGAGGGTCTCCTTTAAGTGTTTCATCATCTATGTCTAAAATACATTGACATGTACTAGATAGCCCTCCATTATCTGTTGGAGTTCCATCCTCGCAAGGTATTTCCTCATCATCTCCGCCTTCATTTATTTGCCTACTGGTATCATAAATGCCATTCTGTAATACAGAGAACTCTTTGGCCGCATAGTCTATAGAAACCTGCCTGGGAGGGCCGTCTCCTAATTGAAGAGTACCAAATTCTGTTTGATTACCATCCTCATCATATGTGGGGGGAGTGAAGGTAACAACGTAATCTCCCTCATCGGGGCGCAATTGTACTTCCAATCTTCTGTTGTCTAAGAAATAATCAGGAGATGAAAACTGGAAACCGGCTACCGGGGAAGTCCCTGCCTGTCCTCTCAAAATAGTCTGTTCTTGTTCTCTCCAGGCCCACATAGTAGTTATCTCTTGCCCGTGGCTAGCTCCTAAATTAGAGCTTCCTCCTGGAGTACCAAGCAATGCGTCTGGTAGAAAACTTGGAAAGAAAGGAGAGAAAGGATATTCAATAGCGGCTCCCGGTAAGTTGACTATTAATTCCTTGTGCCGTTGCCTTATAGGATCACCCGTCTCTACTATTTCCTCAATAGTTCCTAAAGGAGTTGAGGTATTTATCAATCTATATTGTTGCGGCTCTAAATTTTCAGACCAAAGTTCAACAGATCCTCCAAGATCTTCCCTCTCAGGAAACAAAGGCATCCAACGAAATCCAGGAGATCTCCCATTAGATCCTCCCAAATAATCTCCCCGCTTAGTCGTTACTTCAAAAGTGAGTTTCCCTCTTCCAAAGTTTCCAAACGGAGGTTCCGGCCAACCCCTGGCTAGGAACCAGAAAAGATCTACCTCCCCTCTCTTTCTACCATAGCCTCTAAAATTGAAAGTAGAGCCCTCTTTAAGAACCCTATTGCCATAAGTAAAAGCACTAGTACATATTCTGAGACTAGGATGGGTGTCTAGAATCTTAGCCACCATTCTATCTGGTCCCCGGTATGCCTCGTCCGACTTGGGGGGAAGACTGCTATACTCTCCTGCCGCGGCCGCATTGGCTTCTTCGTCGCTGAGCAATGCCGGGCTTCCTACCCTTGCTCCCGTACCCGCACTACTTTGCGCCGCAGAATTAGCTGCGCCAGCCGAAGTGAGTCCCGGGGCAGAAGTTTCTAGATTGATTAGCTCCGTAGAATCTGTGTTCAAAGGCCCAAGGGTAGTTTGTTTGTACCTTGGGCGCTCACAGGAAATGTAAGGATACCACATAGGGCCATGTTTCAAGGCCCATTGGGATCCTGGAGGTTGCGAAATCAAATCCCCCGGCTCAAAGTTAGGAAGGCTCTGGCCAGCGCTGGGATAGAAGGCTTTCCCCCCGTTATCAAAAACTACACGTTCCTGTTCTCCATCCTCATTTTCTCCCACCTCTGCTAACAGAATAACTTCAAACTCTCTTCTCAAAGGGCCTAAAGTAAAAAACTCATGAGTTCCACAATTTGGCTTATGGATACATTCCTGATCTCCCAGGGTACCCACGCCAATTCTATTAGATAACGAAAGTTCCTCTCTATCTACTGTCGCTTTAAGAGGAACCTTCAATTCCCCACCATCATCTCCAATTGAAAGATAGAGATCTGGCAACAGGGCATACAGAGTACAGGTGGCTGACCAGCTATAGAATATCTCCACATTAACTGCAGCAATAGAGTTGTACATAAGAAGCATACGGCTATATTTTCTACCTATAGGCCTACCGTCAGTATCCTCAAGTACCCAAACATATTCTTGCTGTTCTTGAGTTATAGGGGTCGTGACAGAAGAATCAACAATATCTCCTGTGCTTTCCTGTGTTACAAATATTCTCTCCCCTCCAGCTGTTAGAAGTCCAGCACCATCAAATTCTATAGTATGTTCAAAGTTTCGTAGAGGGTCATTATAGAAATTCTCACTAACTACTTCAACCCCATCCTCCTCAGTAAGTTCAGGAAGAGTGGGATTATCTTGATCTTCTGTAACTTGTTTTACTGTCTCTGCTCTCAAAAAAGTAAACGTAATTGTAATGTCGTCTCTAGTAGGATCCGCTCGGCCAAATTTATCCACTGCGGAGGGGCCGGGGCCGAGAATGACGTAATTAGCGGGCAAACCAACTCCATCCGCATTCCTAAAAAACTGTACTAATTCCTTAGGCTCTAAGGATATGCCGGCAGTTTGTCCTGAAGTTCCAGACTCCTCAGTTGTTGGGAATTGGGAAGCGAGAGCTGCTGACTCTTCAGCAGACATCCCAGCCGCAATCGCGGCGGACTCTACTTCCTCACTTGTGACAGGGTTGTCGTTAGAAGTATTATCTTCTCCTCCGGGAATGAAAGTAGCATTCTCTATTCCCCATTGGGCGATAGTGTTCCCAGTACCACCCCCGTTAACCAGTATATTTTCCAACGGCTGAACAGCCCCAGAAGTATCCGGTAAGGGCAAAACTCTATGGGCATTTGTGTCTCTAATAATACACATAAGGCTACCACAGTCATCTATAGGATACCAATCTTCCTCTTCTAAAGCAACTGTTTTACGATACTGAACTACGTGATATGTGGTATTAACGATGAAAGTACTGGCATCGCTTTCCGTAACAAAAGGAACTGCCGAATCTAAAATAGGAGTCCCTCCCACCAAGTCTGAGGTTGTGCTCAAGGTAGCGTCAGTTCTTAGCCCCCTGTTCTTAACTCTCCAACCATAATATCCTTGATTAAATCTAACACTTTCCTGTCCTGCAATTTGAGTAGGCCTAGCCTTTATTATAGATTTTTGAGTAATGTCTCCAACGGTAGCTCCCAATTTACTGATGCCTAGAGTATCTTGAATGGTAAAATCTTCTCCCGAAAAAGAATCTTGTTGAATTACAGAATGTAAGAATCTATAATCCACACTAACATTGGATACTAACTTATCCTCGTCATTGATTAACAGGAAAACGTAAATCAGATTTGTCTTATTATGTACTAGATCTATCTGTTGAATGGACTCCCACGTACCGTCCGCTGCCGAGGAAGTTATAGAAAAGCCAAGAGGAGCTTTGGATATATTAACCCTGTCCTCTACTTGAAGTTGGTCGAAGATGGCCTTTAATGTACTCGCGGGGGTGTTAGCAAAATTTGGAGCTCCAGAAAGACCCGTAGGCAAACTATCATTATAGTTTTGATCTCCATAAAATTCCAGATATCTATTTCTATCCCTAAGAGCAGTATCGTTAACTATATATATTACACTGCTGGGGCTAGCAGTTCCAAAAAGGGAGATCTTATTGGAGTCGGCATTCCAACTTCTATAGACAAAAGGGATGTCTGATGGGGGATGTGTAATGCTAAGACTAGTAACAGACGGTATGGTAGATTCATCTACTAGGGTGGGGAATTGGGGGGGTTGGTCTAAACTTAAAGTGTCAGACCCGGGTTGGATTCTGGCACTGGATTTTCCTATCTTGAAATCTGAGTAATCTTGTACCTTAATCTTGTCCATTTCTATGGTTTGGTATGACTCATCTGACAAATCTACGTTGTTAGGAGAATTATTTCCTTCAGCACTGGGGAATAGAAGTTTCTGGCGATATAGAAGAAAATCCTCTATATCTGGAGTCGTATTAACATCCACATAACCTTTGAATGCCCAAATAAAAGGGACCGCAAATCTTTCTTCCCACTCCGACTCCGGATTGGTAAATTGAGTCCAATCGTCAGAGAAAAATCTGATCTCTTGTATCTGTTCCGCATTTACATTCTGGCCAACTTCCATCTTAGCATCAGTAGCAAACTCCCATTCGGGTCCAGAATAAAAAGCACACTCTGTTCTTACTCCGTTGCAAGGAAGAGACCCGTCTTCCGGGAAATTCCATTGTCGGGCGGAATTATTCTCCTGTACAAAAAACTCACACTTAGAAATGGCACCAAAACCAGAATACAACATTTGTACAGTGGCTATGACGAGCAGTCTAACAGTATTTCTGGCCTGAATCTCTTCTGATGAACCAGCGACGGCGTCGGCCGCATCCTCTAAAACGGTAGCCATAGAATCCAAATTATCGGCATAGTCTTTGGTGGCCGTCTCAACGCTTGCTCTATCTGTGGCTGCCTGAATAGTAGTATTAAGAGACTCGAGGGTCGTCGCCAAAGTATCTATTTGCGTTTTAGCAGCAGCAGTTATGGCCTTATTGGTTTGCGCAGTTAAGAGCTTAGCCCCAGCAGAAGCTATCAACTCTGGACTATTGGTCTTTCCTGCGTTTACAGCGAAATTAGTGATCCTAGCCAGCTCGATGGCGGCTGCGTTGTCTAGAGAGATGGCGTGGTTCTTAGCGTCCGGTATCAAAACTTGAGAACTGCTGGCCACAGATTTGGATTGTTGAACAGAGGTTCCATCAGAATTGAAAGCGTAGATAATACCTTCGCCATCTCGTTGAAGTCCTGTTCGAGGCTCCAAATAAAAAGAAGGTTGGGCCTTCCACCCCGCCACTACAACAGTACCTATCGGGAAGAAAGTTCCAACCTCATCTGGAAATACTGTATTGTCTTTTACTAGAATGCCTTTGATATTCGTCAGGTTGCCGTTAACATCTATTATTTGAGAAGAAACGGGCCCAGCTATAATGGAAGTTATGAAAAATTCATCAGGTAATCCATCTCCCAGAGACCAACGACAGCACTTTTGGACCTTAGCCTGAATGTTTCTCAACAACAGGTGGTAGGGAAGTTGGTCAGCATCTACTCTATTAGCAACATTGGCGGGAATGGCAAGGGTGTTGGGAGATTTTAATTCCGCATCAGTAAGCCCTTTGTTCACCTCTTTCAAAACGTCCAGAGGAGGCGAATGGGAAATAGCAAGCCGCGCGCCACCAAATCTATATTTGGTACACGTTAAGCATTTTCCCTCCCCATTGCAATCTCCGGCATTAAAACAACTGATATCATCAACGGGGAAAACAGAATTCGCTATACAGTTCCCAGAATTTGTTTGGCCTACTACTGTAGCCAAATCCGTTTGTTTATCAGTTGTACTTAATGTGCTCCAAAATATACAAACAGGGACGCTATTGCCATTAAATTTCCCTCCACTAAGGAACTTGACCACTTATTCCTGCTCCTCCCCTTAGAAATCTTCTACTTCCCAAGTTACTCTGCCATTGTATTCTTCACATCTCAAAATAACTTTACATTTGTTCTCTAAATCGTAGTAACCTATAGTCCTTGAATGAATGCCCTGCGGTGAGATAGATGCTCCCCCCGCAGAAATACTAATATCCTGATATCCTTTCATAGTGGGTACGGTATAGTGTTCTTGATTATCAATACTCCAAAGACGATCTTCATATTTCATGAGGACCTTCTTTATATTCTTCTTATTGGGCAGTTTCCTCCAATGCATATCGTCTTCGCATAGGACTTTACCATCTTTATACAAAACTACCCAACCTCTAGGCATTTTTATCTCTCTTTCTCCTACCCAAACCATTGAAACCTCCTAACTGAAGTCAAAGAACATTCTATAGTTAATTGTAGAATTCGCTCCAGTTTCATTGGCCCCTAACTGTATGGCCAACCAAATAAAATCACTCACTGTAGCATCCAGATAGTTGTCGACGACCTCGGCATTATCAGCAGAACTGACAACCGCCAGATTATCTTCCGTGGCAAATAGATAAGATGGAGGAGTATCGCTGTCTAGATCGGTCGCTAAAATTCTCCCCAAACCAACATTGTCGGTGGGGAATTCTACCTGATCATTGGCGGTAGAGCCAGAACCTGGAGCATTACTTCCTGCTCCCGCAGTTCCGAAACGGAAGAAGGTGTCAGAATCCCCAGTATCGTGGTTAGAGAAAGTTCCGTCAGACTGGAGACTAAACTTAATGGTAGACATAGAGGCAGCGCCACTAATTAACTCAAACCAAACTACCTTCACTGGACTAGGTGTAGAGACAGTCACGTTTCCAAAATTCAATTGAGTAACATTGGAATCTATCGGCTGAGGACCTCTACAGAAAATAGAGAATCTATCTCCTTCTGTAAAAGAACCTGAGGCTCCGAAAGAAACCGTCACTCCACGAGTTCCTACTTGAGAACCACCGGCGGCGGCCGTTGTAGTAACCGCAGCAAGTGAGATGGATTTAGAAGAATCTTCTTGTTCAGAAGACCAAATGTATTTCGCTGTGCCGACGGAGCCAGCGACTCCTGTTCCGCTCACAGCGGCAATAGTGAAAAAATCTCCCGGACCGAAGACAGCATCGCTAAAGCTAATTCTAACGCCCAGGTCACCAACATCATACCAATGCTCAGGATAAAGTAACTCGATAGCGTTTGCATTAGCATCCGAACCGGGCGTGTCTGTGACTGTGAACGTAGGAACAGCACCTGCCCCTGCCCCCATAGTTGCTCCGTTCGTAATATCGATGGCTACAGTGTAATCATCACTAGCAGTACCGATATAAATTCCTCCTGTAGTGCTGTCCCCAGTATAAACGTTTCCACCATTCGCAACTGCGTTAGGTACCGTTTCAGTGTCAGCAATCATAAGAGTGTAGTAATCATCAAACTGTCCGCTATAAGAACCAGAAGTTGTAGCGGTACCGGTATAACTACCAGCCTGAGTCGTAGTGGAATCGGCCCCTGGAGTTTCTACTACAGTTTGGAATCCCAGAAGAGTGCGAGCATCGCGCCCATTGCTTGGATCTGTGACAGCGACAACGTTGTTGCCTGAATTATTGCCCGTCTGACCTGTATAGATAACAAAAGAATTGTCATCATTGGGGCCACCACCACCATTCCGCCAATTACACTGGGCAGTCCTATAATTGGTGCCCGAACTGGCAGAATGTAGCTTATATTCAATATCCCTCGCCACAAAGCGAGGATCTAAATCTGTACCGGAAGCTAGGAAAATAATCTCAGGGCCAGCGCCGTTAATATCGACCTGGAGCGAATCGCTGGAGTTCAGGACGACACTGAAACTATCAACGCCTGCGCTGAGACCCGTTCCTCTACTAAAGCCACGCGTTCCCTGTGCATCTTCTGCACCAGAGGCTTCAGCAGAGTCGACGCTTATAAGAGTTTGCCCGGTAACAGAAAATTCGACAAATCTGCTTACGGCTACCATATGGTTTTACCTCCTTAAGGTTTTGGTTCAATCGTATATGTGTGTGTAAATCTAAGTTGGTTACCCTCAAGGTCATCAACCTCTATTTCTAACACAATTATCTTGCCGTACTCATAGAAAGTATTCACAGTATTCAGGGTCGCGGGCATCTCCGCGACCTTGACATTAGAAGTCAGGGTTGCACCCATGTTGGCGGTTGCCTGATTTTCTGTTAGGAAGAAGAAGAAAGCGGAACTATCCTTAAAGGTTTTGGCAAAATTCTTAATGTCGGTTAACACATGAATCCTGGTAAGATATGGGAAAACCACCTCATACTCGTCAATAATTCTATTAGGCCATCTAACATCGTAGCCCGGTAGCAATCTGAAGGTTTCTTCTTCAATTTGTGGGAAAGATCCAGGGAACAAATTCTCTGCGTGAACGAGGACTTCTAAATCTTCACGGAAATCTATTATTGGTTCGGCAGGAATGCTGAATCTAATACCAGATGTGATCACAGAAGTACTGAGTCCAGCAGGAGTAGTGCCATTAACAGTCACAAAAGTTGCGGGTATATCAACTCCATAGAGATTGTCTGTTACATCTACTTTTATAATAGTACCAGATGTTAGCAGTGTGGATTCTCCATCCGATAGGAAGAAATTGGTAATCTGCAGGCTGTCTGTGGGGGAGATTGTAAACTCATATTCCAATGAACCTGTATTTGGTATAGTAGCCAAATCCGTAGCTTGAATGGTTCCTGTTACGGTGGAAGCAAACTGGAATTGTTCATCGGGATTAAAGGTGTAAGTAAAGCCGTCTTGTGATGTTCCAACTCTAGAGAAAGAACCACTAGTTGCTACTTCGTTCTCTAGTCTTATAACACCGTTAATGAGCAGCCTAGTCGCTGCAGGATCGACACCAGCAGCATTATCTGTCAAAGTCCATATCAGAGACGTATTTGGAGAGACTTGCGTTTGTAGGCCTACTGGATCGATCGGAACTATGGCCGGCGAATTAGCATCTGGAACTCCGGTAATAGTTGCTCCTAAGGTACCAGAACCAAGCATGGAAAAAGAATACTCGGTGTTTATGGTATTGCCGCCAACGTCTCCCAACTCGCCACTAACCACAACCGTTGACTGCTGATTAAATGGGAACCCGCGGGTAAATGTGAATTCATAATCATTTGGCCCTAGAACATTTCTAACTGCTACAGGCCAAGTACTCCCTGTAATAGTAGTGCTGGCAGTAATGATCTGTAACCCGTCAATCCAAACATCCATGGCCCCAGTATCCAGTCCAAGCACCCCACTATCCTTGATATGGAATTCAACAGTCAAATCTTCTGGGGAGTTAAATAGAGTACCAGAAACGGGCTGTGTTTCGTCAAAGAAAGGAGGCGCGTCATCTTGCTGATCTATATCCACCGAGCCAGAAATAGCGATGGGGCCTGTAAGGGTGGTGGTGGTACCGGTCACCGTGCCGCCCGGGCCTAAGATGACGCCGTTTGCGCCAATTACTTGTTCCAAACTTGGGGGCTTAGAAGTAATAAAAGCAAAACTTGTAGTTTTGTTTGTGAGAAAATCGTCACCGGCACTGGATACGGTAGGTACGATGATTTGGGTAGACGTTGGAATTCTTCTAGTAAAAGCATAGGTAGAAATATTGGCAGTACTAAAAACCAGGAACGGTTCTACTTCTCTAAGATCTCTTTCAGTATTCGGATCAGTTTCATGGTCTGTGAAAAAGAAAGGCGACCTATCAAAGAACTTTTCTACTGTTCCGCTCGTTCCTACAACTCCTTGTAAAAAAGCAAAAGAAGATACCGTCTCATTTATCTGCACAACAGCAGTGCTTCGGATAGTCTCTCTGAAATCTGGCGTAAGAATATTGCCGGAATTGCCGATTCCCCCGTGACTAATAAAATCCCCACTTCCAGATATAGCAAAATCAGTAACGCGTATTAGAGTGTTTACATCAAAGGAATCTGTAATTATCAGAATACCAGTATTTGTAGGCTTCCCACTCTGGCCCTGTACTGTCAAATTTGTTATACCAGAAGCTTGTATTTCTGTGGTAGAGCCTACTATATCAAATGGGAGAGTAAATATATCTGAATTTGTCACGCCAAGCCGCCCTTACTAAGTAGTCTCAGTTACTGTAGCTGTGACCGTGCTAACCCCAACTGTCGCTCCAACCGTGAACGTAGTCGTCGCACGTCCTCCAGAAACAGTAACATCCGACGACGGTGCTGTTGCCCCGTCCCCGGCACTTACAACGAATGTCACGGTCTTTCCATCAAGGGCTTCGCCCCAAGCATTAATAACGTCTGCGTTAACAGGAGTGTCTTGGGCTGTTCCCGCAGGCAAAGTTACATCTTCGGCATTAACGGCCATGAAGGCAGAGACCCTATCATCTATATTAAACGCTTGCAGATCAAAAGAAGAGTCCACATAGTACAAAGTATCAAAATCATTTTGATCATAGAAGGCCTTATATCTATTAGTATCGTAATCGCTGATATCTAACAACACTTCCTTAAGATCTGTTTCATCTAACAGAGTAGTGTGATTGATGGTTCTGAGATGTAGAATATCCAAAGTTTCATCAAACTCAAGATACGTTAGAAATGGTTCTGGGGTGGAAGATTCCAATCCGGATTCCCTAGTCCATTGGAAACTGCTGGTTCCGTCCTTAGCAATTTGTGCAGTACTACTAGCAGTGTTTCCAGAACCATTTTCCTCACTAAGAGAAATATTGTTGGGGTACTTCCATAAAACATTGTCAACTTTGATATAGATAAATCCAGCAGCCAAAGATCCGGAAGAACTGCAGGCAATTTGAACTCTTCCATCTAAGAAATCATTGTAAGTTAGGCTTGGATTTCCAATCACATCGAAAGATTCAATAACTGTCGGAGTGCTAGCAAGAAGATCTCCCTCTGTGTCCGTCCTTTCAATAGTAAACACTGCCACATCCCCGAAAGTTCCGGAACCGGTGGTAACTATGTAATCATCAGCCGCAATATTTACTACTCCGTCTGTATTACCAAATAACTCAATAGACACTGGCGCCGTTCCCAAAGAAACTGGACTTGTCACAACATTGTCTGTAGACCAATTGCTGCCGGATCTAGAGATACCTATAATTCCAGATTCCACCACATCTTTCTTAACATTATCTGATACCAAGTCAAAGGTAAACTGTTGTCCAGGAGAGGGCGCAGCTGTAGAAGATATAATGAACTCCACAGGAGTATCAGAATCCACAGACTCATCATAAAGAACGCCTGTGGTGGCGTCAGATAGAGCTCCCGTCAAAGTTCCAGAAACTGTCCAAGTAGAACCTCCGGTAAAGATCATGGCAAAACCATCTGTACCAGAAGCTACATTGTGCCACTGGGCTCTAAGGTCTCGCATGGTAGAATCTGAAGTAGTGTTGACAAAATTATCTACATACATAGAAAAGAATACACCACTCGTGGTCGGAGAAGTTTCTAATCCAACCCCCTCGCTCATGATGGCTTTGTTATCAACATCCAAAGCCCGCATAGTAAACCACATATCCTCGGAGATTACTGTTTTAGGAATAGCATGAATTTCTGCATCAAAATCTCCCTCAAAGTTATAAGTGGTCTCTATTTGACCTTTACCAGTAGCCACATTATAGGAAAGCTCATCGTTACTACGTAGAAACTGAGTATTGGTTGTGCTTTCTATCCAGCGCCCGGTGTTGAAGTTGTTCGTCCCAGAAGCAGTGCCGGCGTCAGCCTCTCCAAAGTCGTCGTCCAGACTGATAGTGGCGGTCCCGGTTAAGACGTCATTAAATCTGATTGTAAAGAACTGCCCGCCATTGTTATTAGGGTCCCAACAAGCATCCAAAATATTTGGCTGTTCGAAAGGAAAAGAACTTGCAAAAGGCCCTGCCGTTTCAAAATACGAAATAGTGGGTGTCAGAGGATCCAAAATTTGTATCTCTGTAACGTTATTCAAAGACCCAACATCACTATGTACTATTCTCCAGAAAGGAAGACCGTCTCCTGTAGTGTCAATAGGAGGGGCTGTTACTGTTACAGTATATCTAAATTGATTTCCTGCTGGAGTGCTAACGATCGCCCCGACTACAGTAGTAACAGGCGCCTCAAAGTTTGTATCAGAATACTCACTATCTATATTACTTAAACTTGTACTAACAGTCCATTTACTAGTGGTGTCGTCCAGCGAAGTGGTGGAAAAAACCTTAAGGACGGTAGTAGAAACAAGGCGAGGATTAAAACCAACAATTACAAGGTTTACTCCCGAAGTAGGATTGGCAGCAAACTCGTCATCTATATAATGGGGAGTTTCTGTGATGACAGTAGGAGCAGCGCTCGCTCCACGGAAGGCAGAATTAGGCTGCGGGCGAGTGAGGACCAATCTAACAAACTGTGTTCTATCGTGTATCCCTCTATCTACATCCGCAATAGTAGCCACCACAGCATCATTATAATACTCATCCGGGGCAGTGCCCATATCCTTGGTGGTGTCTGTTGCCGGTAATTGACTTTGTTTAACAACCACGGAAAACCCTCCTTATTCGTCGTCTCTTAATAATCTGGGCCGGACGGAAACCTTCCTCAATTTGTTATCTATTCTAACCTCTAGAGTGGATACATCCACTCCGTGAGCGGCACCGTATATCTCAAAAGAAAGACCTGTCGCATTGTCCACAAAAGTCTCACACTCCAAAGGATCAAAACTCACAAATGTAGGAGACTGGCTTACTTCAGTGTTAAAGCAGCATATAAACAAAGTGGAATTCGGCGGGTCTGCTATATCTGACGCTTGTAATGCCAATGTTACTTCGGACTCAAATCTAAAAGGAGAGTCCAGATGATCATAGGTAACTGTAAATCCAGAACCAGAAACGGTAGAAAACGGATCCAGGGTTATACCACTGCAGACTATGATTCCTTCTAAACTTACGGTTATGGAATCTGGATCCACCCCATTGCCCACATCAAACACTTCAAAACTTACAGGAGCAAGGACACTTACGTCAGTAGAATCACAAGCCGGGGCAATCTCTGAAAAGACAGGACCTCGAACATCTGGAACTGTCTGCCAAGAACACAAGAATTCAAAAGTATTGGGCGGCTCGGCAATATCCTGAATGCTTAAAGTCACAGTAACTAGAATGTTAAACTCAAAGTTAGCGGGAGGATTATAATCTAACTGGAGACCTCCAGCAAAACTAGTAACTTCAAATTCAGGAGTGTCCTGAACTTCAACCCCTTCTACTTTGAATACAATTGTGGATGCATTTAAAGCCGAACCAAAATCACGTATTCTCCACAAAATATTTGTGTCTATTGGGTTCTTTATACTGCCACAATCTGGGAAGATGAGATCAATAAAATCGAACTGCTCTACATCTATATTATTCTCTGGAAGCACCTGCTGCTCAATAGGCTTACTGGTAGCAACGTTACTCGAAACAGATTTCTGTTCCACAGGGCTGCTAGAAGTTACAAACTCTTTTTGTTCCACTGGCTGGGAAGAAGCAGCGTTGAGAACCTCTTCTTTTTGTTCAATTATAGCCGCTTGGCGAGGAGGAGAAGTGGGGG
>SDBT01000545.1_pt1 | contig 59838 bp, 47 predicted proteins | sample 2277101 | NCBI WGS metagenome assembly SDBT01 (sample SAMN10404973, study PRJNA504765) | marine sediment metagenome | isolation source: marine sediment core GS10_PC15, 103 cmbsf | place: Arctic Ocean: Southern Knipovich Ridge | collected 2010 | reverse complement strand
CCGAGTTCGCCTGCGTGCTGCAGAACCGCTTCTGGCCCGTCGAGGAGGGTGCGGAGATCAGTCGAGAAAACGAATACCAAGCCGGCCGGTGATGCCCAGGTAGGCCGGAAAGATCTCCAGGTCTGTCAGCATGCCCTGGTACTCGAAGGCGAATCCGACGAAGTAGTTCTCCTCGAAGACGTAGTCGAGCCCCACGGCGGTCGACATTCCGAGGCCGGATACGGCTTCACGGCCCTCGATGTGCTGGTGAAGGAATCCAATCCTCGCGGAAACATACGGCACCCAGGCAAGACCCACGCCGAAGATCACCACGTCCAGGTTGACGACCACGCCGGCGCCGGCGTTGGCCAGGTAGTATACCTGCCCGCCGCCGATGAAGTGCTGCACGTAGCCGCCGCCCACCGTCAGGGAAACGAACTCGTTCAGGCCCATGTCCAGGTGGGCTTGCGCTCCGAGCCCGTCTTTTCGCTGGCTGGAAAACTCGGTCCCGAACACCGGGCCGAGCCCGGCCTTGATCTCCCAGGCCTCGGCGCTGGCGGGTCGGCCCGGCAACAGGGCTGCCAGCAGGAGCGTGATAGCCAGACGCTGCGGCATGGGCGGGATTCTAGCTTCGCCAGGCCCTGGAATCAAGGGTTGACAGCGCGGGCCGGTGCGTTCTATCGTAACGTCTTGATTTTCTAACAGACGTGTCCTGATATTCACGCTGAAGTGGAGGAGTTCCTTGGCCGAAAGACCTTCCAGAAAACAGTTGCGGGAGCCGGACGAGTTCATCAGCTTCACCCAGCGCGCCATTCAGTGGATCATCGACAACCGAAAGACGCTGATCGTCTGTGGCATGATGGTCGTGGCGGCAATCCTGGCGATCTCCGGCTGGGGCTGGTATCTGGAGAGTTCCGCCCAGAAGGCCTCGTCCGCGTTCGTCAAGGCCCGTGAGATCCTCGAAGCCAGGGTGGTGCCGCCCGAGGAGGAGGGGGACATCCCGCCCGACGGGACCTACGTCTCGGAAGAGGCCAAGTACCGGGCCGCGCTGGAAAGCCTCGAGGAGGCCAAGAAGGCCCACTCCAGCGCTGCCACCGCGACGCTTGTGACTTATTTCATCGGCGAGTGCCACTGGAAGCTGGGCGAGCACGACAAGGCCGTGGCCGCCTACGAGGAGTACCTGCGGAGCGAGGGCCCTTCGGGCGAGCTGGCGCCGTTCGTGATCGAGGGTATCGCCGCCACCCTGGAGGACAAGGGCGAGTACGATCAGGCCAGGCAGCAGTACCGCCGCCTGACCGAGGAGCCCTTCGCCAGCCAGCGGGCGCGGGGGCTGTACCACCTGGCGCGCATGGAGCAGAAGCTCGGCAACGAGGAGGAGGCGGTCCGGCAGTTCAAGGCGCTGGTCAAGGAGTACCCGGACACGCCGTACATACGCGAGATCCAGGACCGCCTGTCCCTGCTGCCAGAGGTGGAAGTGCTGCCCGAGGACGCCGGGGACGAAGAAGCCCCGGAGGCCGGGAAGGACGAGTCTGGCAAAGTCGACGACGATTCCAACAAAGCCGGATAGAAATGCGCCGAAACCACCCCCACCCCCTCGCCCCCTCCCTCCACGGGAGGGGGGGCGTCCTGGCCGCGTCGCTCTTCGCGGCGATGGCCGTTTGCGCCCAGCCGGCCTGCTCGGCTCTGAAGATCCAGGACGTGTTTGAGCAGCCGGAGCGCAACGTGCTCCCCGAGTATCCCGGCCGCGCCGTCCAGCATCGGATCCTCACGGTCCTGTGGCGGGTGCCCCTGATGAAGTCCGACAGCGAGCCCGTCGACCGGTACCACCACGGCCGGGCCGCGCTGAGCCGCGACGGCGGCCGCCTGTACGTCGGCAGCCAGGCCGGGGCCTTCTTCTGCATCGACACCAGGTCGGGCAAGGTGATCTGGCGCAAGCTTGTCGAAGGCCCGTTCGATGCCCAGCCCCTGGTGGCCGGCGGGCTGGTGTACGCCGGCTCGGGGGCCGGGGCGCTGTACGCCTGGCGGGAGTCGGACGGCGAACGGATCTGGATGTACACCACCAAGGCGGCGCTGGACGCCCGCCCGGTGCTGGCCGGAGACAGGCTGCTCGTGGCCAGCGACGCCAACACGCTGACCTGCCTGGACGCCATGACCGGCGAGTGGCGCTGGAACTATCGCCGGGAAGTTCCCGGCGGGCGGTTCCAGATCAAGGGGGTCGCGAATCCGCTGGTGGTCCGAGATGCGGTCTACATGGGCTTCTCGGACGGGTACCTGGCCAAGCTGTCCCTGGAGGACGGGGCCGTGCTGGCGGTCCGCAAGCTGTCCGACAAGGGCGATCGTTTCACCGACGTGGACACAGACCCGCTGCTGGTGGGCGACAATCTGCTGCTGGTCGGACCGTTTTCGCGCGGGGTGGTCGCCCTGGATCCGGCCGGGCTGAAGGAGCGCTGGACCTACAAGGCCCGGGGCGTCTCCACGATGGTCCAGCGCGACGACCTGGTCTACTACTCGACCGCCGATTCCAAGATCGAGGCCCTGCGGATCGACACGGCAAAGCCGGTATGGAGGTTCGACGCCAAGAAGGGGGCGCTCAGCAAGCCGGTGCTGGCCGGAGACTGGCTGCTGGTCTCGTCCAGCGAGCATTCGCTGCTGGTGCTCGATCGCAGGGACGGCAAGCTGTTGCAGATCTTCAATCCCGGCAAGGGCTCCGGGGCCGCCCCGACCATCTCCGGAAATCGGGTCTACTGGATCTCCAACGGGCAAACCCTTTACTGCATGGGAATCGTCAGATGAGCGCGGCCGACCGGAACCGAAAACCGGTGGTCAGGGTGGTGGCCGCCCTGATGGAGAACGAAGACGGCCAGGTCCTGATCACCCAGCGCCGCCCCCAGGCGTTCATGCCCCTGAAGTGGGAGTTCCCCGGCGGCAAGGTCGAGCCCGGCGAGACCGACGCCCAGGCCCTGGCCCGCGAGCTGCGCGAAGAGCTGGGCATCGAGGTGGAGGTCGGCGAGCACTTCATGGGCCTGGTCCACGCCTACCCCAACTTCAGCATCGACTTCCACGTCTACCACTGCCGCTACCTCTCGGGCGACCTTGCGAACCTGGCCGTCCATGACTTCCGCTGGGTCGACCTCTCCGACCTCGATAAATACGACTTCCCCCCCGCCGACCAGCCCACCGTCGAGCAGTTGCTGGAATGACACCGCCCCAGCCACATGAACGCCCTGGTGTCGCTGGTCTCGGACTTCGCGATCGTGTCTAAGTGGGTGTGGGTGCCCAGCACCCCCGGGCAGTCCTCAGTGATGCTGCCTCCTAGCGGATGAACAGCGCTCCCGGGACATCGAAATCGCCGTTTTCGTTCCAGTGGGAGTGCACGCCGGCGAACCAGAACCCCCCGCCGGAGTCCTCGAAGGTGGTGAAGATGCGGCCAATGTCCTGGAAGCCCAGGCTGCTGGCCGTCATGTGGCAGTGGAGCGTGGGGCCGATATCCGGGCCGTCGAGCAGGTGCAGTCCGAACTCGTCGTAGGGGTCGGCGTCGAATCCGCCCTGCCGGTTGGCCGTTGTGCAGGCATAGGCGTCCGAAGTCAGCAGGGAGTCGTCGGAGCGGTAGACCGGGAACGGGCCGTGGGTGTCCTCTTGGCACCAGGTGCTGCCGTCGAAGAAGTTGCAGCCCGCGGGCAGGACGGCGTAGAGGTAATCGTCGGTCGAGCCGCCCGCCCAGAGCAGCACCTCCCGGTCGGACGACGGCCACAGATTCCTGGCGTCGATTGAGTGGTTCGGCATGGAACCGTTGTTGAGGGCCGGGTCGAGGACCCTGGCGTCGAATCTGCCGTAGAGGGACGCGCCCGGTCTGGGGTAGGGGTTGCCGCCCCAGGCCGCCGGCCTGCCGTTGTTGCCGTACACGGCGATCAGGGTCCACCCGCCGCCGCGGGTGCTCATGTCACAGTAGGCATTGACCGGGAGGATCGTGCCCGGCGGGTTGATCCAGTAGAGGCCGTCCCCGTACGAGTTCCCGCTGTCCAGGATGTTCCTGCAGCTCTCCAGGTCGCACGCTCCGGTCTGGTCCGGGTTGTAGGTGATCGGGCAGTTGTCCTGGTCGCCGCAGATCCCGTCGCCGTCGATGTCGATGAACGGGTCGCCCGGGCACGGCTCGGTCTCGCAGACGTAGGCGAAGGTGTTGTCGCAGGGATCGTCGTTCCAGAGCCCCGACGGATACATCTGGGCGCAGTCCTCGTTCCCCGAGTTGTTCGGCTCTCCGGCGTTCCAGTTCGTGTAGCCCGACGCGGACCCGTTCTCCCAGACCCAGACGTCCTCCGAGGCTATGTCGTTGTAGCCGTGCCAGACCGTAACGCCGCCGAGGTGAGCCACGGCGCGTCCGTTGAGCCAGGCGTTCTCCTGCGCGTCGTCGACCGAGGCCATCCGGTAGCCGTACGCCAGGCAGTTGCTGCGCGCGTTGTCCCATGTGATCGCGTCCGGGCAGAACAGGTACAGGTGGCCCCTGTACCGGTCGGCGAAGCAAGGGCAGCCCGCGACCAGGTCGGCCACCCCGTTGCAGTCGTCGTCCTTGCCGTTGCAGATCTCCACGGCGCCCGGGAAGACGGTCGGGTCGAGCGGCCCGCAATCGCATTGGTCGGCCCAACCGTCCAGGTCGCTGTCCGGCTGTCCGCCGCAGGCGGACTCGCACACGTAGGCGAGCGTGTCGCCGCAGTCGGCGTCGTTCCAGCGCCCGTCATCGCCGTCCCCCCAGTTTGCGCAGTCCTGGCCGCCCCAGTCATTCGGCTGTCCACCGTCCCAGTTGAAGTAGGCCGCAGGGGAGCCGTCGACCCACACCCAGTTGTCCTCGCTGGCTCTGTCGTTCAGGCCGTGCCAGGTGTCCGCGCCGCCGAGAAGGGCGTTGATCAGCTCCCACAGGCGATCGTTCTCGTCCGCGTTCTCCACGGTCGCCAGGGTGTAGCCGTAGCTGCGGCAGGCCGCGCGCGCCGTTCCCCAGTCGACCGGACCGGGACAGAACATGTACTGGTGTCCGTTGTAGGATTCGACCGCACACGGGCAACCGCTATCGTCCGGCGCTCCGTTGCAGTCGTCGTCCAGGCCGTTGCACGTCTCGACGGCGCCGGGGTGGATGTCCGGGTTCAGGGGGGCGCAGTCGTCGCTGTCGCAGGCGCCGTCTCCGTCCGTATCGTCGTGGAAATCCTGCGGACACGGGTCCACGCAGTCCGCCACTGAATCGCCGTCGGTGTCGGTGTCGGGGTTACCGCAGCCGCACTGTCCTGGGTCGGTCTTTCCCGGGTCGTCCGGGCAGCCGTCGATGCAGTCGGCCGTGCCGTCGCCGTCGGAGTCGTCATCGGGAACGCCGCAGCCGCACGCGCCCGGGTCGACCTTGTCGATGTCCAGCGGGCATCCGTCGTTGCAGTCCAGGGTGCCGTCGCCGTCGGAGTCGTCGTCGGGAACGCCGCAGCCGCACACGCCCGGTTCGACCTTGTCGATGTCCAGCGGGCATCCGTCGTTGCAGTCCAGGGTGCCGTCGCCGTCGGAGTCGTCGTCGGGCACACCGCAGCCGCAGACGCCGATTTCGATCTTGTCCGGATCGTCCGGGCAGCCGTCGATGCAGTCGAGCGTGCCGTCCGAGTCGGAGTCGAGGTCCGGGACGCCGCAGCCGCACACGCCGGGGTCGATCTTGTCCGGGTCGTCCGGGCAGCCGTCGATACAGTCGAGCGTGCCGTCCGAGTCGGAGTCGAGGTCCGGGACGCCGCAGCCGCACACGCCGGGGTCGATCTTGTCCGGGTCGGCCGGACAGCTGTCGTTGCAGTCGGCCACAGTGTCGCCGTCGGAGTCGGTGTCGGGGTTGCCGCAGCCGCACTGGCCCGGATCGGTCTTGTTCGGATCGGCCGGACAGCCGTCCGCGCAGTCAGCCACCGCGTCGCCGTCGGTGTCGGTGTCGAGGGCGCCGCAGCCGCACTGGCCCGGATCGGTCTTGTTCGGGTCGTCGGGACACCCGTCGATGCAGTCGGCCGTACCGTCCGAGTCGGTGTCGATGTCGGCGACACCGCAGCCGCACTGGCCGGGTTGAAGCTTCTCGGGGTCGTCCGGGCACTCGTCCACGCACCCGGCCACCGGTTCGTGCACGCATACACCTTGCAGGCAGCGATCCAGCGTGCACTGATCCGAGTCGTCGCAGTCCTCGTCCGCCGTGCAGCGCACGGTCGCCGTCACCTGCACCACGTCCCGTCCCGAGGTCAGCCTCCCGTCGCTGACCACCAGTGCGACCACGTACCTGCCGGTCACATCCGGCGTCAACCCGGTCTCCGGCTCCTGGTCGGTGGTCAGCCCAACGGCACTGTCCGCAGGTGCGGTGAGCAATGACCACTCGTAGGTCAAGGAGTCCCCGTCCGGATCGAAGCTGGCCCGGCCATCCAGGAGCACGGTTTGCCCGACCAGGACAAAACTGTCCCAGCCCGCCACCGCCACTGGCGCCCGGTTGGGCCCGGTCATCTCCGTGCTGCAACCGGCCAGGAACAAGGTGCCGACCGACAAGGCTAGCCGAACGAGCTTGTTCATAATCAATTATTATAACATGGGAACCGGTAGATCGTATCAAGATCGTCGGTATTGACTTGTCCATCGGGGCAAGGGAGTAGAAGTTGACATAATGTATATTATCGGACGTTCGGCTTCAGCATCCGGAACCCGAAACAACGGATCTGATTGATGGGCATGCCCGGGCAGCCTTTCCTCTCCTGGCATTCATCGCAGCGGGTCGAAAAGACGCGATACAGGTTCCGGATGAAATGATCGCTGAAGCGATCCAGGTCGATCCGGCCGGATTCGTCGATCACCCCGGACTCGACAGCGATCGGTTCGCTCATGACGCTGGCACCCGGTAGAACGCAGGCTGGCAGGTTGAGAAGCGAGATCCCGGTGTTGGACAACGGTCCGAGCGCCCCGGCCGGGTCTGTTCCCAATCGTTCGGTGCTCGAAAGGCTGTCGAAGGTGCGCAGCGAAATCGCCAAACGGCCGGCCTTTTTGCGGAGTTCGGCTGCGCGGCGCACGATCCAGGCGGCCGAGATCGCGTCCAGGATCACCTCGATACGGAGATCCGGGAATTCCAGCAGCGCGTCCAGGCATTCCGGACTCCCGGAGGCCGTCCTGGAAAGGACCGCCTCCGGTCCCCAGTCCAGCCGCCGGGGATCGTCCGTGGGTGGCCGATCGAGAACCAGTTCGATCTCGCGGCCTCGGAGCTTCAGGGAGCGCGCGAACGCAGCCGCCTGGTCGGGCTCTGCGCTCCTCAGGCGAAGCCGAAGGGCCTTGCTCCAGTGCTTGGCAGGCCCTGGCTTTTTCGACAGGTCGACGGTCAGGGCGCGGAAATGCCCAGCCTCCTTCTCGGCCCGCAGGCGCTCGAGCTCCGCACAATAGGATTCCATGAAGCAGTATGGACAGCGTTCGGTCTCGCGGCAAGGCATCGCGACACCGTCTTCAAGGTAGAGCCGGAAATCGGAGTTGCGACCGCGCACCTCGTCGTTCAGCTTGTAAGGATCCTGGATCAGCTCCTCGACATCCTCCAGCAGGCGTGCCGGCAGCCGGTTGGTCCAGACCACCGCCGAGCGGTCCCGGGCCCGCCGAAAGGCCTCGCGCAACGCGTCCAGGCGACCGGTGCCGGTAATGAACAGCTCGGATCGATTTTCCCAGGCCCGGCCGAAGGGAACCATCCACAGCAGGTCGAACTCGCGGATGCCGCGGTCGAGATAGAAATCGATCAACTCGGGCAGCACCGGCAGGTTGCGCGCGTTGAGGACCACGTCCACGCTCAGCACCACCCGTCCGGTGCGCTGCAGGTTCGACAACCCGCGCATGCTCTGCGTAAAAGCGCCCTGCACCCCTACCAGTTCGTCGTGTAATCCGGAAGTATGGCCGTGCATGGAGATGGTGACCTCGGTAAGCCCGGCGTCGAGCGCCCGGGAGGCGAAGTCCGGGTAGGCGAACATGCGGCCGTTGGTGACCGTCTGGATCCAGCCGTATCCCTCGCGCTTGCCGAAGGCCACCAGGTCCAGGAACTCCGGGTGGAGGGTCGGCTCCCCGCCGGACAGGATCAGCCGCTGGCAGCCCTGCTCCAGGCCGGCCGCGATCTGCTGCCGCAGCTCATCGCCGGGGATGATCTTGCCGGTCTGCACTACTCTGTCATGACAGAACCGGCAGCGGTTGTTGCACGTGTAAGTGAGTCTCACCCAGCACCGCTTCTCGTGGGCCGCTCTCTCTCGATCGATGGGGTCGATGTCAGCCATTCACCATACGGTCTCTCGTCCTTATGTTCCCGAAGACACGGAATTTCACGAACCAGATACTATGAAGCGCTCACCGCGACTGTCAAGGCCAGGTCGAGGAGATCAGCGAGGCATGGCCGAGTTGATTCCCCAACACGGTCCATACTATGATGCACCGACCATGCGGGGCGAGCCGAAAACCTTGCCGGAGCTGCTCTCGGTCGTCATACCGGCCTACGACGAGGAAATGTTCATCATCAGCACCCTCCAGAAGGTACACGAGTTCCTGGCCGGTCAAACCTACGACTACGAGATCATCGTCGTCGACGACGGCAGCAGCGACAGGACGGCCCAGTGGGCGCGCACCTGGTTCGAAAGCAACCCGCGAGGGCGGGTGATATGCCTGGATGCCAACTACGGCAAGGGAAGGGCCGTCAAGACCGGCATGCTTTCCGCCCGGGGGGATCTCCGGCTGTTCATGGACGCGGACTCCTCCACCGACATCGAGGAAATAGACAAGTGTTTCGAGAAGTTCGCGAACGGCTACGACGTGGTGATCGGCTCGAGGGTGGTCAGGGGGGCTCGCATCGTCCGCCGGCAGTCCGCCCTTCGATACGTCGCCGGGAAGATCTTTCGCCCCCTCCGCAGGCTTCTGGTGCTGAAGGGCATCGGGGACACCCAGTGCGGATTCAAGTGCTTCCGCGGACACGTGGCCGACGAGGTCTTCTCGAGGGTCTTCTCGGACGGATTCGTCTTCGACGTGGAAGCCCTGTCCGTGGCACAATGGATGAACTACCGGATCGCCGAGGTTCCGGTGACCTGGACCAATGACCCCGACAGCAAGCTGAACACGTTCACCGACTCCCTGAGGATGTTCTGGGGATTGCTCCAGATACGCTACCGACAGCTCAAGGGACAGTACGCCAGGGGCGGGCGAAGATGAAGGTGGCTCTCGTCTTCCCGCGATTCACCTACCCTTCCGGCGATCCGCCTCTCGGGGTGGCCTACCTCGCCGGTGCGATCAGGATGCTTCCCGGCCTGAAGGTGGATATTCTCGACACGACCTTCGAATCCAGTCCGATGAGCTACCTGGCGCGCGAGTTCAAACGAGAACGATACGATCTCGTGGGCATTTCCCTGATGTCTTCCATGGTGACGACCGCGTTCAGGGTGGCCGCGCTGGCCAAGCAGGTCATCGAGAACACCCGGGTGATCATGGGCGGCCCGCACCCCACCGTCATGCCGGAGCAGATGCAGCGGGATCCGAACGTGGACGCGGTCTGCGTGGGCGAGGCCGAAACCACCCTGCCCCTCCTGATGCGACGTTTTCCAGACCTGGAGGTCCCCGGGATGTTCACCTCCAGCGGAAGGAACGAGCCCAGACCGCCTGCAGCAGACCTCGATTCCCTTCAACCGCCCGCCTGGGATCTGCTGCCCATGCGGCAATACATGCGAAACTGGTTCCAGCTGGACTCGGTCCCCCGCGCCGGTCAAGGCACCTCCATTCTGGCGTCGCGCGGATGCCCGTACAACTGCACCTACTGCCAGCCCACCCTGCGCAGGCTGTTCGGGCCGAAGCTGAGGAAGAGAACGCCGGCCTCCGTCGCCGCGGAGGTGTCCGAGCTTACGGCGAATCACGGGCTGGAAAGCTTCATGTTCCAGGACGATACGTTCACGATCGACCGCGATTGGGCTCTCGAGGTCGCCCGGGAGGTCCACCGCCGCAACCCTTCGGTGATCTGGGGGTGCAATGCCAGGGCGGACACACTGGACGAGGAGTTTCTCAGGGAGCTGCACGCCTGCGGCCTGCGCAAGCTCAACATGGGCATCGAATCGGCAACCCAGCGGATCCTGGACGAGGTCTACAAAAAAAAGATCGCCGTTGAGGACCTGGTGGAGGCCGTACACACGGCCAAGCGGGCCGGATTGACCGTGCAGGGGTACTTCATGATCGGCGCCCCTACCGAGACGCTGGAGGAGATCCACCGAACCATCCGCCTGGCCTGCGAGCTGCCCCTCGACGACGCCACCTTCTCCATCACCACGCCGCTGCCCGGCACCGCGCTGTACCGCAAGACCGCAGAGAGGATCCGGCCGGGCACCCGGGATTTCAACTACTACGACACCTCCGTGTATCGCAGCGCCGACGTCCTGCAGTCTTCCGTCCTCAGGGCGCTTACGAGGAAGGCATACCTGAAGTTCTACTTCTCTCCCCGCCGGTGGTCCACGCTCTTGCGCCACGTCATCCTCTCCGGCGGTCCCAGAAAAACCGCCAGCAAGATTCGGCGCCTGTTCTAGAACGAGAGGCTAAGATGGATCTTGATTGCTTTGTCCACTCTTTTCATGACTTCAGAGGTGAGGGAACCCAATGCCCGGCCGCGAACGCGGCGCTTGTCGACTGCCCGGATCTGTGAACAGACTATGACACTTCTCTTCTTCAAACCTCCCTCTCCCTTTTGCACGGCCACACACACGGGTATCTTCGCCTTCCTGGAATCGTAGGCCGTCACCGGAACCACTGTGATTTGAGGGCTTTTTTCATTTGCTATGTCGTTGGAAACAACCAGGCAGGGACGCTTCTTCTTGATCTCCGTACCGACTGTGGGGTCGAGCGCTATCCAGGTGATTTCTCCACGACGCGGAAATGCCATTTTCACCACTCCTCCCAACCTTCAAGGTCCACCGCTGAGAATTCCTCGAGCAGCGCCTGGTCACCTCCCGCGAGATATTCGTATCCGGCTGCAAGCTGTCGCTCCAGCTCTTCCTTTTCGAGTTGAGCGAGTCCTTGCCGCAGCAGCACGCGGATGAGCTCGGGCACGGATATCTGAATTTCCGAGGCCTTCGCGTCCAGACCCCTTCTTAGCCGGGAGGGCATCTGGACATTGACGCGCACGGGAATCTCTTTCTCATACGCGGGTCCCTTGGCCGTCATCTGGGGCTCCTTTCCTGTCATCTATCGTGGTAGGCGAGCAGTACATCAGCCTACAACGAGATGATATCGAGTTCAGGTTTTACTGTCAAGTGAATTGACACATATTTTGTGTTATTTGTTGTTACAAAGTTACCCCCGACACCAAGATCGCCGGGGAGGAAACCACCAGTGCTCAGTACCCGGCCCTGATCCGCGCGATCGCCGGTGCTGGGTCCAGGAACACGGCGTGCAACTCGGCCGGGTCGTAGGCCCCTCCGAGGTCGTACAGCCCGGCGCAGATCCGGTCCAGGCGACAGAGGCGGCAGGCATCGGACTTGTCGTGGAAGAACTCGGTCTGCCTGATCACGCCCTTCTCGTCCAGGAAATGCACGGTCCGCTCCTCGCCCTTGACGATCTTGCGGGTTTCCGTGGAGGCGTGTGCGAACTCGGCCATGTAGCACAAGGGCAGCCTTTCGATGCGAAAGCTGCGACCGACCGATTCCAGGTAGCTGGCCGCCCGGTGTAACGACAGCTCCAGGTCCGCCAACCTGGCGATTGTATGTGGGTTCTCGGCCACTCGATTCATGGTCGGATCGATGTTGTTCCAGACGAAATGATGGACGAACGGAAATCTATCGACGATCACACGCACCGTCTCGTCGAGGTGGTAGGCGTTCTGGGCGCAGATTACGGTATTGATATCACAGGTGATTCCGATATCCCCGATCCTCTCGAGGGTCTTTTCCAGGTTGGCCCAGGAGTCCGGGTTGCCGGTCAGGAAAGCCTGCACATCTGACCGGGCCGAATGGACGGACAAGTGGACGTGGTCCAGGCCGGCCTCCACAAGCTCGAGAAGTACCCCGGCCTCGGCCGTCCTCTGTCCGTTGGTGATCATGCGGACGTGAATACCGGCATCGCGAGCCTTTCCAACGATTGCCGCCAGGTCCGGGTGCAGGGTGGGTTCCCCTCCTGTCAGGATCAGGCCTTCGTAGCCGTATTCGAGCAGCATGTCGAGCTGCTTGCGAAATTCTGTGAGCAGGAGCATACGCTGGTTATCGGGGTTGGAACAGAAGAGACAGTGCTGGTTGCAAACACGGGTGACCTGGATGTATCCGAGATTGGCCATGGATAAAGTTTACATAATGTTGCTTATGTCAACTCGTCTGTTGGACACGCACGGTTCGAACTCTGACCAACCGTATCTGTCGGTGTACTCCCGCCACGGGCCTTCGCATTCCGCGTTGCACTCGCATCGCTCGCAGGGCTCACCCTTGGCCTTGCCCTCGGCCAGACGGTAGTCGCGGTAGTCCTCGATCACACCCTCGGCGTCGAAGATGCAGGTGTGCGGCATGATGCGTTCTCCGATGTATTGCTCGCAACCCTTCATGAAACAGTAAGGAACCGCCTCGGTCATGACCTTGCAGTTGTTTTGAGCCCCGATATCGAGCGCCCGGTGCAGATATGGTGTGAGCAACTCGAGACGGGGCACGATGGAGGCGAAGTTCGCATCCGGCCCGGCCGAGCCGACCGGGTGGACGAAGGCCAGCTGGAACTGGTCCACACCCAGATCCACCAGCAGGCGGGCCAGCTCGGGCAGGTGCCGGAAATTCGATCGCGTTATCACGCTGTTGGTGATTATCTTGTAACCCAGCTCTTTGAGGTTTGCGATCCCCCTGGTGGTCTGCTCGAACGAGCCCTTCACCGTGGTCAGGTAGTCGTGGCAGTCCGCCGTGTGGCCGTGCACACCGGGTGAGAACTCGGTCGCGCCGGCAGCCTTCACGTCGCGGCACAGCTTTTTGTACGCGAACATGCGACCGTTTGACTGGATCTGGATCGACCGGAAACCCAGCTCCTTGGCCCGCCGGACAAGGGAGATTATATCCGGGTGCAGGGTCGGCTCGCCGCCGGTGAACACCACCCCGGAATAGCGGCCTGCGCACCGTTCGAGGATGGAGGCGATCTCCTCGCCCGACCGCCGGCCGAAGCGCTCCCGCTTGCGGCCCTGGACGCAGAAACGGCAGCGGTTGTTGCAGGCAAAGCCCACCTTGACGTCGATCCGGTCGGCCACGGCCCGGTCGATAGGCTTGCGCGACGAGGCCACGCCCACCTCCATATTACGGGCCCTGCATCACCCGCCGGACCCCTTCCAGGTCCAGCGGCTCGGGCGGCGGGCAGGAGGCCGGATCCAGCTCCGCGAGTAGTACGGCCAGCTCGCGGATGACGCGGGCCGCCTTGGTCCTGGGTGCGAAGTCGATGATCGACTGGCGCTGCAACTCGGCTTCCTGGATCCTGGGGGTGCGCGGGATCTCTGCCAGGATCCGGGCCTTGAGGGCCGCGGCCAGCCGCTCGATGGGAGCTCTGTCCGCCCTGTTGTCGCGCATGTTGAGCACCAGGCCCGCCAGGCAGACCCCGTTGTGCAGGTAGTGGAGCACGGCCTTGGAGATGTTGTTGGCCGCATAGCCGGCCATCATCTCCTCGGAAGCCACGATCACCACCTTGGGCGCGATGCCGCTGCGCAAGGGTGCGGCAAAGCCGCCGCAGACCACGTCTCCCAGCACGTCGAACACGGCCACGTCGTAGCGGCTGTCGCTGATCACGTCCAGCTCCTCGAGGATCTCGAACATGCGCGAGATGGCCCGGCCGCCGCAGCCGACCCCGGACTCGGGCCCGCCGGACTCGATGCAGTCGATGCCCTCCTTGCCGGGCATGATCAGGTGTTCGGGCCGCATTCCGCCGACCGGCCGGGTAAAGATCTGGTCGATCACGGTGGTGATACGCTCGTCGCGCACCAGCGTCGCGGTCGAGTCGTGCTTGGGATCGCAGCCCACGTGCAGCACCCGCTTGCCCTGCTTGGCCAGCGCCAGGCTGACGCCGGCCGCGATGGTCGACTTGCCGATTCCGCCCTTGCCGTAAAACGCGATTCGCTCCATCTGACGGCTGCCTCCTCGGCGGCTCTCTCACCCCCGCTCAGTTCCGGCCATCCTAACACATCCCGAGCGGACCCGCCTACATATGCCATGAGTTTATGATGCGCTGGGCCAGCGCCACCGCGCCGCCGAACCCCAGGAAGGGCTCGGAGCGAGTGACGTGATAGCTCACGGAAGGAAATCCGATCTCCAGGGCGAACAGACCCGCCTGGCGGCCGGGAACGGGGATTCCGGAGAAAACCTCCATCCATTCCTCGGGCGAGAAAGTCGCCAGCAGGTTCAGCTCGATCGATGAGCCGATCACACCTCGTAGCTCGCGGGTCCGGAGCAGTTCGAACAACCGCTGGCGCGCCCGGCGGAGGCTGGGACGCTCGAGTATCTCGACCCCGTCCGGCAACCCGATCCCGTCCCGTTCCAGCACCTCGCAGAAGGCCTGCCGGCCTCCCAGGCTGGCGCCCCGCAGCCCGACCAGTAAGGGGCGAAGCCCCATCTCGGTCATCAGGCTGCAAAGGCCCGCGGCCAGCGGTGTCTCGGCGAAGACCGCCACGCCCGTGCCCCTCATGCGGTCGGCCACCTTGGCCAGCTGGGGCCGCGCGTGTCGCAGCTGGGCCTGGATGAACCCATCGACCCGGGACGTGACGACCCCGGCGGCGGCGGCCACCTCCCGCAACCAGCGCGAAGTGCCGGCCAGGCCCATGGGCAGGTCGGTCGGCAGCGGACGGCGACGGAAGACGCGCTCGAGCTCGGTCTGAACCGGCCGGGCGTGGGGTAGCTGCAGCAGCAGCCCGGCCCGGCCGATGGGCATGAGCTCGCCGAACGGTCGGCCTGACAGCAGCACCGGCCCCAGCTTGAGCCCCAGCCCGTCGAGCAGAAACCGCAGTTGCTGGAGGTTGCCGAGGTGGTCGGGCTCATAGCGGTCGAAGAAGTATCCGAGAACACCTACCTCGTCTCCCCTCGCCCCGGCGCCCTTCCAGTCGGCCCGCCGGGCGACCTCCAGCATCAGCCGGGCATACCCCTCGTACAGGTCTCCGCTGAATCCCTCGGCCGGGATCATGGCCAGCGGGCAATCGAGAAACTCGGCCGCCCGCGCGGCAGCCGAACGAAAATCCTCGCCGGTCATCTCGAGGAAGGTGGCGGTGACCAGGGCGATGAAGGCCGGCCTGCGCCGTTCGTGCCAGGTGCGCGCATACGGTCCGATGCGGCCGGCCGAGCCCTTGATGAGCGCCTGGTCGCCCACCTCGGTCCAGCCCTCCCGGCGGTTGGGGTGCTTCTGCCAGTCGTGGTTGGCGATCTGCGAGGCCGCCTTGTACTTGCAACCCACGCCGGTGTGCATCAGCAGGAAGGCGTCGGGAATGGCGTGCACGCCCAGGCTGACCCCGGTCATGCGTCCCAGGTGAAGGGTCTTCAGGGAATAATGCTCCAGTCGGCTCACCGACCCTCCAAGACCTTTTCACCCAGCAGCCTGTCCAGCAGCGCCAGGTTGTCCGCGATGCCGTCGAGGTACGGGGCCAGCCCGCGGCTGACGATCATGGGAACGCCGGCCTTGGCGGCTTCCTCGCGGCTGTGGTCGGCCAGGTAGGCCACGTCGAAGGCTCCCGCGGCAAGGCGTTCGGACAGGTTCCAGGGGTCGGGAAAGACCTCGAACGGCAGCTCGCAGCCCAGCTGTCCGAGCCTCTCGGCGAACCGCTTCCGGGCCTCCTGCTCGGGCGGGCCCTGCACCATCAGCGTCAGGTCCAGGCCCATCTCGGCCAGCGCCCACGCGTCTCCCAGGCCCTCGTAAGCCAGCTGGTCGGCCCGGTAGTTGTTCAGCAGCCTGATGCCCATGGCCAGCCGCACCCCGGACCACCTGCGCCGGAAGGACTCCAGGGCCGCCCGGGCGTCGTCCCGGCACCCGGCCAGCTCCTCCTCGAGGCGCTGCTGCTTACCAAACGCCTCGGCGATGAGCCGGTAGAATCTCTCGGATTGTTCCAGTCCGACCGGCAGCGGAACCTCGATCACATCCTGGCCCATCTCGACAAGCCGCTCCACCAGGCGGGGGTACAGCTCCCTGTCGACCACGACCGACACGCCGGCCAGGCCGATGGCGCGCCAGTCGGCGAGCGAGGTCCCGAAGGGGTACAGGCCGTTGACCTCCATCCCCAGTTGCTGAAGCACCCGGACCGGTTCCACTCGATTGGGGTCGCGGCTCTCGGGCAGGCCGATCAGGTTCAGGCTGCGCTCCGCCGGGACCGACCCGGGGACGGCTACGGCGGCGCAGCGCTCCTGCAGCGCCCTGCTGACCGCCAGCTCGCGACGCTCTTTGGCGAACACCAGCTCGCGGACCAGCGGTCTCAGCGAACGGTACCAGGCCGGATCGGTGGCCTCGATGGGCGGCAGGCCGGCCAGGGTCGAGAACAGCCAGTCGAGCATCTCGGCCTGTGACCCGAGCGCCAAGCCGCTGGTGTGCAATGCTCGCATGGGAACGCCTAGGCGCTCGGCCATCCGCTCGACCAGCCGCTCGAAGCGGTCGCCGATCATCTCCACCAGGCAGGTGCCCAGCACGAACACGACCTCGGGGCTGTGCTGCTCGACAACCAGCTCGAGGCACTCCTCGAGCGATTGCTGTGTCCGGCCGGTCGTCACCTGCTGCTCGTCGAGACAGGTGCAGAAGAAGTTGGCCGCCGCCGGGCCCTGGTGTAGGTGAAAGGAGTTGGCGCAGTCGCTTTCGCCGTGGATGACCACTGCGAACCGGCCGGACATGGACACCAGCACCGAGCACATGCCCGACAAGGTGCAGCAGGGCTGTCCGAGGCAGCTTCGCAGCCGCACTTCCTGCTGCTGCCAGAAAGTTTCGTCCATCTCGCGCCTGTCGTCCGGTCCCGCGTCCAAGGTTCTTCTCCGCGCCAATGCTCACACCGAATTCGTATATCTGTCAAGCCGAGGAGCGGGCTGGACAGCGCGGAGCTCCTGGGGCAAGATCGTTACCGGCTTGGAGCGAGGCTTGCGCATGACCCCGGGCGACGAGACGGACAGGCGATCCCACAGCCGGTTCGACTGGATCGAGCTCGTCACCGGCTTCACCTGCAACTGCCGCTGTCGGGTATGCCCGTCGCCCGGCCTTCAGGAGAGCGAGGGGCTTTCGGGCGCGGACATGTTCGCCTGGCTCGAACGGGGTCGGGAGGCGGGGGCGACCGGCGTGTGGTTCGGCGGCGGCGAGCCCAGCCTGCACCCCGATCTGGTCCCCGCCGTGGAGCGGGCGCTCCGGCTGGGGTACCGTCGGATCCGCATCCAGACCAACGGTTTGCGATTCGCCTACCCGGCATTTTCCCGCCGCCTGGTGGCAGCCGGGGCGAACGAGTTCGCCCTGTCCATCAAGGGCGCCGATGCCGAGACGCACAACTCCATCGCCCGCAATCCACAGGCCTTCGAGCTTATGCAGCGGGCCGCACGGGAGCTTGTGGCGCTGGGCGCGCGGGTGGAGGGCGACATCCTGATCACCACCCGTTCGATGCCCGGATTGGCCGACGCCGTCGAGCGGTTCGCCGAGACGGGGTTGATCGCCTTCACCTTCTGGCTCGTGTCCCTTCATGGTCTCGACCAGGAGCGCGACGCCGGCTGGTTGCCTTGCCTGGCGGACCTGAAGCCGCACCTGCAGCGTGCGTTCGATAGGGCTGATACCCTCGGGGTCGAGGCCACAAGCCTGCACACCCCGCCCTGCGCCCTGGATCCGCCCTATCGGTCGCGCTACAAACATTCGGGCACCTGGCGCTTGCTGGTGGTGACACCCGGCAACGAGCCGTTCATGGCCGAGGAGTCTCCCATCGAGGGCGGGGTGTACTTCGAGAGTTGCCGCGAGTGCTCCCGGCGGTTGGACTGCCTCGGCTTGCGCGCCGATTATCTCGACCTGCACGGAGACACGAGCCTCGATCCGCTGCCCTGAACCCGTATGCCGGACCGCGCTTTGACAACCCAACTGCCTGCCCGTAGAATTCCAGCAAACATGATTTCCATCCTGATCATTCCCCGCAAGCTGGAAGGCTTGGAGGAGAGCCTGGCCAGCATCCGGGCCCAAATCGGTCCGGACGACGAGTTACTGCTGGCTCCCCTGTCCCGCTCGGCACGCCTGCGCCGCGCGTGCGCCGATCTGGTCGAAAGGACGGCCCAGTCGAGCATCCGCATCGTACGAGGGAGCCACCATCTCCCCGAGATCATGAAGTGCGAGTTCCTGCTCGTGTTTCGAGCCGGAGATCTCCTCCGCGAGGGGGCGCTGGCCTCGCTGCGCAGGTTTCTCGAGCAAAACCAGCAGTATCCCTGTGTGCGGATACCTTCGGCAGCCGGCCATCGCCGTCTTTTCGGCGTACCTCTCGGCTTGGTGCTCGGCAAGCCGTACCTGCTGCACAGGAAACTGCTCGCCAGGCTCGGGCGCCGGAACATGCTGCGTTCCCTGCGAGACGATTCGGTCGACATCCTCCTGGCCATGGAGGAAGCAGGTGGAGGGGGCTGGCTGGACGAGCCGCTGCTGGAGTCAGGCGGAAGTGAGCCCGGCGAAGGCTTGAGTAGCGAGCAGGCCCTGGATTTCCTGAGGCGATACGCGCGTCGGAGGCGCCTCCCCATCTCCCTCAGCCGGGTCGAGGGCGGCATCCGCGTCCAGGCGATCCGGGCCCGCGGTATCGATATCGAGCTAACCAGCCGCTGCAACGCGCGCTGTTCCTTCTGTCCCCAGCGTCAGGTCAAGAGCATCGGGGACATGTCGGATGCCGTGTTTAAGCGCGTCCTGGACATGATCCGCGAGGGGCCCTTCGGCACCATCTACTTCATCGGTCGCGGCGAGCCGCTCCTGCACCCCCGTTTCCTGGACTACGTGAAGGAGATCCGCGACCGGACGGGCATCGAGTACGAGGTGTTCACCAACGGGCTCGGCCTGGTACCCGAGATGGTCGATCGGCTGGCCGAGCTGAACGACTCGCACCTGAACATCACCATCAACATTAGCCTGCATTCCCTCAAGGAAGACACCCACCGAGAGCTGACCGAGACCGACCTTTCGATCATCGCGCGGAACCTGCGTTTCCTGCAGACCCGGGCCGACCGCCTCAACATCACCTACGCCTTCGTCACCAACAAGATCAACGAGGCCGAGATGGCATCCCTGCGTCGCTACCTGGACCGGACCGGTAACTGCAAGTGGGACATATCCCTCGTCTACAACAAGGGCGGAGCGATCCCGGAGGGGCGGCTCTTCGACCGCGACTTCTATCGCCGGCACCTCTCGCCGGCCGCCTTCGAGCAGGAAGCCACCGGGCCTTGCTGGTATTCCTACTGCGGCCTCTACTACTGGGTGAACTACCAGGGCCTCTTCACCCTCTGCCACGACGACTTTCACGACGAGACCATCCTCGGTGAGGTGGGCCGGGACAACCTGGAGACCGTCGATCGCCGGGTGGCCGAGCTGTTGAATCAGGGTGGCGCGCCGCGCTGCAGGCGCTGCAATAAGAGACAGCGCGAGCTTCATCACGGCGGAAACATCGATACAGAGGCGCACATCAAGGACCACTTCGTGTTGAGAGTCGAGGCGTTCCGCTGATGAGGCACTTTCGGATTTCGTTCTTCTTTCCCGCCTTCCACGACGAAGCCACGGTCGAGCCCCTGGCGCGACTGGCCGACGAGGTTCTGGGCGGGATCTGCGATCAACACGAGATCATCGTAGTCGACGACGCCAGCCCGGACCGCAGCGGCGAGATCGCCGATCGGCTAGCGGCCGAGAACCCCCGCATTCGTGCCATCCACCACGCGCAGAACCGCGGCTATGGTCAAGCCCTCTTGAGCGGTATCCGCGCGGCCCGTTACGAATGGATCGCCTTCACCGACGGGGATATGCAGTACGATGTGCGCGAGCTGAAGCGCCTGGTTCAGGCCGCCCGGGCCGGGGCACAGGTGGTGGTCGGCTACAAGATCCGCCGGGCCGAGGGCTGGCAACGCCAGGTGACCAGCGCGGTCTACAACTCCGCCATCCAGCTCATGTTCGGCCTGGGCCTGAGCGACGCGGACTGCGCCTTCAAGCTGATGCACCGATCCGTCTTCGACGGCTTCGAGCCCAGCACGGAATACAAGGAGGCGTTTTTGATGGTCGAGGCGCTCTTTCGGGCGCATCGCCGGGGAGCGCGCATCGTCCAGGTCCCGGTCAGCCACCGTGCCCGGCCGCACGGCGAGTCCCGCTGCTTCACCTGGCGCACTGCCCGGCGTCTGGCCTGGTATGCCCTGCGCGGCCTGGTGGTCGGCCGCCTGCTGGGGGCCTGGCGATGAGCGCCCTCGAGCAGGTGGTAGTTCCTTGCGGTGGGCCGGGGCGGCGCCTGGCGCCGTTGACCAACGACCTGCCCAAGGTCCTGGTTCCCATCGGCGGACGGCCGTTGCTCGCCCATCTCCTGTCCGACCTGGCGCGCGCCGGCGCGGGCGAGGTGCTGCTGCTGGCGGGCCACGGCGGGGAACAGGTGGCCGCCGAGGCCCGCCACCTGGCGCCCGCGGGTCTCCGGGTGGAGACCGTGGTCGAGTCCGAACCACGGGGCACCGCCGGGGCGCTGCACTCGGTCGCCGGCCGGCTGGCCGGGCGATTCACCCTCGTCTTCGGCGACGTGTTCACCGCGCTCGACTGGGGCCGGCTGGCAGCGGCCGCGGAGACCTTCGGCGGCCTGGCCACCTTGCTGGTCCACCGCACGAGCCACCCGGCCGACAGCGACCTGGTGGTGCTGGACGACTCGGACAGGGCCATCGGCTGGATCTCCGGAGCTGAAGGGTTCCCTGCGCCCCTTGCCAACGCGGCCGTGGCTGTGCTGAACCGGGACATCCTGCAGGTGATCCCTCCTGATCGTCCGACCGACCTGTTCGGCCAGGTCCTGCCCGCCCTGGTGGACGCTCGCCGGCCTGTTTTCGGATACCGGTCATCGGAGTACGTACGCGACCTGGGCACTCCCGACAGGCTTGCGCAGGTCAGGGCCGACTTGGCCGGGAACAGGGTGCACCAAAAGGCCGAGCTGGTCCTGCTGGATCGCGACGGCGTGCTGGTCGAGGAAAAGGATCTTCTGAGCCGGCCGGACCAGCTGCGACTGCTCCCGGGCGCCGCGGCCGCGGTCCGGCGCTTGAACCTCAGCGGCATCAAGGCGGCGCTGGTGACCAACCAGCCGGTGGTGGCCCGGGGCCTGTGCACCATGGACCAGATCGAGCGCATCCACCATCGCCTGGAGGCCCTGCTGGCCGAGGAGGGCGCCCGGATCGATGGACTGTACATATGTCCCCACCACCCAGAGACCCTTCACGACCAGGGTTTGCCCGCCCTGCGCGGCCCGTGCAGGTGCCGCAAGCCGTCCACGGGCCTCGTCGAACGGGCGCTGGCCGAACAGGCACGGCCTGCCTGGCGGACCGTGGTCGTGGGTGACCGCAGCATCGACATGCAGCTCGCCCACAACGCCGGCCTGCCGGGCATCGCCGTGGACACAGGCGCCGGCTGTGGCGACGGGCAGTGCCCGGCCCGGCCGGTCTGGCGCTTTCCCGACCTGGCCGCCGCGGTGGATTGGTTGTCCGGACCGGGTCGATCGTCACCTTGACAAGCTTTGGGATGGCTGGCAAAGTTGTCCAGCCCTTCCAGAGGGAGGCATCGTGCGGTTCGAACCGGCCCTGGCTGAATCTTTTCTGAACGAGTTCCGGGAGGTTATGTCCGAGATCTCCATCTCGGAGCTGCGAGCCGTGGTCCAGGTGCTCCAGTCCGCCTGCGCAGATGGCCGGTACGTGTTCGTCATGGGCAACGGCGGAAGCGCGGCCCTGGCGTCTCATCTCGCCTGCGACCTTAATCTCGTGGAGGTGGATGGCCTGCGGTTTCGCGTATCGTGTCTGTGCGACAGCGGGCCGTTATTGAGCGCGCTCTCCAACGACCTGGGTTTCGGCCAGGTCTTTCGCGAGCAACTGGCCGGCCGGCTGCAGCCGGGCGACGTGTCAATCGGCATCTCCGCCTCGGGAGACTCGGAAAACGTCGTCCAGGCAGCTGCATACGCCCGCGAACGGGGCGGTGTGACGGTCGGGCTGGTCGGTTCGGGTGGCGGAAGGCTCGGGCCGTTGCTCGACCACGCCGTGTGCCTGTCCTGCCGGGACGTCAAGATGGTCGAGAGCGTCATGGGCCTGGTGACGCACGTGATCGTCCGCCAGTTCCGGCGGATGAGTTCCGGATGAACATGCCCGTGGTCCTCGGAATCCACGCCTTCGGCCACGAGGCCGGCGCCTGCGTGGCCACCCCGGACGGGCTGTTCGCGCTGAGCGAGGAACGCCTCAGCCGGATCAAGTACGACGGTGCCTTCCCGGCCAGATCCATGGACTGGGCCCTTGGGGCCTCCGGGGTGGGAGATCTCGCGAACGTCGACCTGGTGGTCTACGACCTGCTGGAACAGGCCGGTCCCAGGGTCCTGCAGGCCTTGTCGGACCTGGGATACACCGGAGAGATACGGGCCTGCCGGCACCACGAGGCCCATGCCGCCTCGGCCTTTTTTCCGAGTTTGTTCGAGCGGGCCGCGGTCCTGACCATCGACGCCGGCGGGAGTCGGGAGTGCGAGCACGGACCTGGCATCGAGCCTTCTCCCGGGCGCGAGAGCCATCCGATGCACCAGGAGGTCCAGGCCTGGTTTTGCGGCCGGGGACGGAGCCTCGAGACCCTGCGCAGGACGGTGGTCGGGCCTCCCTACAGCATCAACCCGGGGGTGCTGTACGGAATGACCTCCGTGTTCCTCGGGTTCGGCCCCCTGGGGGCCGGCAAGGTGATGGGACTGGCCGCTCACGGCAGGCCCGAGCCGGGCTTCTCGACGCCGATCTTCGACGACATCGACGGCGACCCGCTGGCCAAGTGCCCGGCCCAGGATCCCCTGCAGGAGTCGGTGATGCGCGGGTTCCTCCCGCGGCTGTTCGGGGGAGTCGCGCCCAGAACGGCCGGGGACCCGCTCGACGATCGGCACCGGGCCGTGGCCGCGCACGTCCAGGAGCAGACGCAGCATGCGGTCCTGGACATGGTCCGCCGCCTGGCTGCGGTCGCGGCCTGCGACCGGTTGTGCCTGGCCGGCGGGTTCGGGCTGAACGCCCTGACGAACACGGCGATTCTTCGCCGGACACCCTTCGAGGATCTCTTCGTCCAGCCGGCCGCCACCGACGCCGGCATCCCTCTGGGCTGCGCCCTGTGGGGCTATCACGTGGTCCTCGAGCAGGAGCGCTGCTTCGAGATGCGGACGGCCTTCCTGGGCGGGGAGTACGGCGAGCGCGAGATCGAGGCAGCCTTGGAGAGATGCGCGGGTCTGGAGGTTCGCAGGTGCGAGGGGATCGAACGCCCGGCCGCTGAGGCGCTGGCACGGGGCGAGATCATCGGCTGGTTCCAGGGGCGTAGCGAGTTCGGGCCGCGCGCGCTGGGACATCGCAGCATCCTGGCCGACCCTCGCGATCCACGGTCGGTTGCGCGCCTGAACGAAGACATAAAGTTCCGCGAGAGCTTTCGCCCCTATGCGCCCGCGGTGCTTGAAGAAAGCGCCGGTAGCTGCTTCGACCTGCCGGCGCGAAGCCCGTTCATGCTGCTCATCGCCCCGGTCAGGCAGGCCTGGCGTTCCCGCCTGCCAGCGGTCACCCACGTGGACGGCACCGCCCGGGTCCAGACCGTCTCCGGGCAGGATCAGCCCAGCCTCTTCGGGCTTCTTACGGAGTTCGAACGGAGGGCCGGCGTTCCGGTGCTGCTCAACACCAGCTTCAACCGGGCCGGCGAGCCCATGGTGGAGACTCCGGCCGACGCCCTGCGGATGTTCCAGGCCACCGGGCTCGACGCCCTGGCCGTCGAGGACTTCTGGATCGAGAAGCGGGCTGCGCGGACCAGGGGCGAGCCATGAGCGCCGGGCTGCGGGTGAGCGCCGTGTTGCCGTGCTTCGAGGAGGCCCCGCACCTGGAGCATGTCCTCGACGGCCTGGAGGGCGCGCTGGAGCGGAACGCGCCGGAGTGGGAGGTCGTCCTGGTGGCGAGCGCGGCTGCCAGGGACGGAACGCCGGGGCTGGCCGGGGAGTTGGCTGCGCGGCGGCCGGCGGTCCGTGTCGTGGTCCAGCCAGCGGACGATCCCGGCTACGGCCGGGCCGTGGCCCTGGGCATCGCGGCCGCCCGCCTTCCCTGGGTGCTGCTTACCGACGCCGACGGACAGTTCGACCACGGCGAGCTGGATCGGCTGGTCGCCCGGGCGGGCCGGGCTCGGGCTGTTGTCGGCCGCCGTCTGCCCCGGCGCGACCCGTGGCCGCGACGGGTGGCCGGACGCCTGTATTCGCTGGCGGTCACCCGGCTTATCGGCCTTGACGGGATCGCCGATCCTGACTGCGCCTTCAAGCTGGTGCGCAGGGACGCAATCGGAACCGCTCCGCTGACGAGCCGCACCGGCGTGGTCAACGCCGAGATCCTGGCCCGGGCGGCCGGGCAAGGGGGCCGGATAGTCGAGGTGCCGGTCACGCATCGCCCGCGGCTGGGCGGACGGTCGCGCTTCGAGACCGGGCTGGGGCCCCTCGATCACCTGCCCCGCCTGTCGGAAATCGTCGACATCTCCATGGACCTGGCCGCCCTGGCGGCCCGGCGATTCATACGAGGAGCAAGGGGATGAAGGTCCTGGTAACCGGAGCCACTGGATTCGTGGGCAGCCACATGCTGGACCTGCTGTTGACCATGCCGGACATGGAGATCCACGCCACCCGGCGCTGGTCGTCGCGCATGACCCTTATCGAGCACATCCCCGACGTGGAGGAGCGCATCCGCTGGCACACCTGCGACCTGACCGATCCCTTCTCGGTGGACGGCGTGGTGGAGCGGGTCCGACCCGAGCGCGTCTTTCACCTGGGAGCCCAGAGCTTCGTCTCGCCCTCCTGGGACGCGCCCGAGGTCTACTTCCGCACCAACGTGCTGGGCACGCTCTACCTGCTCCGGGCTCTGCGACGCCACGGGCAGGAGCGTGCCCGGGTGCTCCTGCCTGGTTCGGGAGAGGAGTACGGCGAGGTCCGCGAAGCCGACCTGCCCATCGGGCCGGACACCCCCCTGCGCCCGCTGAACCCCTACGCGGTGAGCAAGGTGGCCCAGGACCTCCTCGGCTTCGAGCACCACAGGAGCTACGGGCTGCACGTGGTGCGCCTGAGGGCCTTCAACCACGAGGGCCCCAGGCGGGACAGGGTGTTCGCCATCCCTTCGTTTTCCTGGCAGATCGCCCGGATCGAGGCGGGCCTGGCTCCCCCGGTGGTGCGGGTGGGAAACCTCGAGGCCCTGCGCAACTGGACGGACGTCCGCGACATGGTTCGCGCCTACTGGCTGTCCCTGGAGCACTGCCCGCCGGGCGAGCTCTTCCTGGTTGGAAGCGACCAGGTGCTCACCGTCCGCCAATGCCTGGAGCAGCTCATCTCCCTCTCCCCTCGCGGCAAGGAGATCGAGGTTCGGACCGACCCGGAGCTGGTACGGCCCACCGAGCCCCTGAAGCTCGTGGCGGACACGCGACCCTTTTGCGAGCTGACGGGCTGGAGGCCCGAGATAGACTTCGCGGACACCCTCGCAGACACGCTGGACCACTGGCGCGATCGCGTCCGCCGGGAACGGAACATGGCATGAGTGCCCGGGTTATGCTCACCGGAGCGGGCGGCTTCATCGGCCGGCACCTTCGAGCCTCGTTGGAGGCCGAGGGGTACGAGGTCATCTGTCTGACGCGCGCCGAGGCGGACGTGACCGACCGCGACGGCCTGCTGGCCAGAGCCGTTCCCGCGGACGCGCTCGTGCACCTGGCCTTCCCCGCAAGCCCGCGCGCCCGGAGGATGCGTCCCCTGGACGCCTTGGTCGAGGCGGCCGCGGGCACCGCCAACTCGCTCGCCCTGGCCGAGGCCTGCGGGGCCCGCCACGTGCTGCTGGCCTCGAGCGGCAAGGTCTACGGCGCGCCCTGCGACCTGCCGGTCACCGAGAAGCATCCGACCCTGCCGGACACCTTCCTCGGGGAGTTGAAGCTGCTCCAGGAGGCGATCGTCCGCGTTGGCGCGCGCCGCGGGGGGCGCTTCGGGGCCAGCCTGCTGCGCCTGTTCAACGTCTACGGCCCAGGCCAGTCAAAGGAGTACCTCGTCCCCACCCTGCTTGGCGCCTGGCGGGATTCCGGGGATTGCGGACCAGTCCGGCTCGGCGAACTGGACCACCGCCGGGACTGGATCCACGTGACCGACGCCTGTGCGGCCTTCGCAGCGGCCGTGGCTCTGCCTGCGGAGGTCGGTCGGGTCCGGGAGCTGAACGCAGGCACCGGCCGGTCTGCCTCGGTACGGGAAATACTCGAGATGCTGACCTCCATCAGCGGCACGAGCCCCGACGTCAAACAGGAACCATCGCTGCTGCGCCCCGAAGAGGCCGCGGAGGAGCGAGCGGATTGCCGGCGTATGCAGGATCTCGGCTGGCGGCCGCGGGTGAGCCTGGAGCAGGGGCTGGAGTCCTATATGAGCCTGGAGTAGACCGCAGCCTGGCTGATGGCGTTGGCCATGCGCTCGATCAGCGGATCTGTTACGCACCCCCTGAAAGCCGCTGGAGGATTTTTTCGATGGCTGCTTCGGCTATTTCAGAAAGCTCCTTCTCGCGTCGCGCCGCCGCTTTGCCCAGGCGGGCCCTGAGTTCGAGATCGGACGCGAGCCTCAGGATGCAGTCTCGCAACCCGGCCGCGTCGCCGGCCGGGTAGGCCAGGCCGCACTCTCCGTCCTGAAGGTGGGCGGCCAGCGAGGGCGCGTCCGTGGCGATCACCGCCTTGGCCAGCCTCATGGGCAGGGCGCAAGACAACTGCCCGAGGGCGCGTCCGACGTCGCGCAGGGGCAGGATCACCATGGAGGCCCGGCGGATGGCCTCCACATAGGCCGGTGCCGGCAGGGAGTCGTGCCAGCGCAGGGGCCCGCATGGACGGTCGGGATACAGGGAGAAGTCGCAGATCACCTCTGCGACCAGACCGGTCCCGGCCAGGGCGGCTGCCAGGCAATCGTAGTCCCGCTCGTGCGATCCAAGGGCCAGGATCGCGTCGGGCGGAATCGGGCAGTCCGACCGTCCCGGCCCGCTCGACGCCTCGTCCTGGAGACGAACCAGTTCGGGAAGGAAGAACCGGATGGACGACCTCGCCAGCGGCAGGTAGAACAGGTTCTCCCTGGGGATGCCCATGCGCCGGTAGCGGGCTTCGAGCCCGGGCGTGATGGTGAACCAGACGACCTCCCGGGCGCCGAGCGCACCGGGCAGCGGGTCCTCCCGGTAGTGATCCTGTACGAGACGACGCACCAGGCCTGCGGTCCGGAACAGGTCGACCTCGTTCACCAGCCACGGGATGGGCCGCAGACCCCTCTTACGGCGCACGTAGTGGAGCAGGACCAGGTCCGGGCTGTCGGAAAACACCGCGTCGAACCCTTCCATCTCCGCAAGGACGCGATCCATGATCCGCCGCCGGACGCGCATGCCCTTGCCTCCGGTGCGCTGGATCAGATCGTCGAACGAAAAGGAGCTGAAGTGGATCTCGTGGCTTTCGGCCCGCGACACCTGGCCGGCGTACCTGCCCGCATCGCCGAACAGGGCGTAGATCCGCAGCCGGTTCAAGTGCCCACCCCCGCGTCGCCGTCCACGCGAGGCCGGACCAGATCCGTGCCGTAGAGCCGGGCGTAGCCGCGTGAGAGCCCGAGGCAGTACGGCTCGTGAACGCAGCCGATGCAGCGCCTCGGCTTGATGAACATGGTGTCGAGAAAGGAGAAGTCGAAGCCGCCGTCGGGCAGCAACTGGCGCGCGAACGTGAGGTAGAGATCGTAGCTGTGGGCTTCCAGCCCCGGCAGCAGGCAGTACGGAAAACCCTGGTGCAAGACGGGCCAGGGCTCCCCGCGGTACCTCTTGACAATCCCTTCCACCACGGGCAGGGCCTCGTCGAGCGGAAGCAGGACTTCGTCCCGGTGGTCCCACGACTTGGAGTAGACGCAGCAGAAGATGATCTGGCTGACGAACCGGGAGAACCGGACCCGTTCCTGCCATTCGCGGAAGTATGCCACCGTCTCGCCGAGGTGATCCAGGTTGAGCCGGTTGACCACGGTCAGGAGCGTGATCTCGAGCTGCGGGTAGCTCGCCAGGTTGTCGTACGCCTTTTGGGCCGTGGCCAGGTGGTCCCGCCCGGTGAGCCGTCGATAGACCGCCCGGTCGATCGAGGAGCCGTGCAGGCAGATGGACGTCAGACCGGCCTCGACGCAGGCGGCCAGCAGGTCCTGGTAGGCGAACATGAGCCCGTTGGTGAAGAGCTGAACGTCGACGAAGCCGAGGGCGCGTGCGTGGCGGATCAGCCGCGGCAGATCCTTGCGGATGGTGGACTCTCCGCCGGTGAGGATAATACTGCTCACCCCGCCGCTCCGCGCACGCCCGATTTCGCTTTCGGCTCGGGCCGTGTTCAGGGAGTCCCGCGGGTCCTTGCGGATGAAGCAGTAGATGCAGTCCAGGTTGCAGACCGTCTGCAGCTTGAGCTCGATCTGGGGCCGCCTGGCCCGGAACGCCTCGAGATAGCGCGGGTACGGCTTTCCCAGGCGCGGGCTGTTCTCGGACAGGGCGGGATTGAGGTTCACGGCCGGGACGAAATCCAGCCTGACCTGCCGGGCGAGGTGGGCCAGGCGCTGTCCGGTCAGTCCCGGCAGGCGTAGCTCGAGCTCTTCGGAATTCACCAGTCGAAACCGGTCGTCAGTGCCCGAACCGCCGGCGACCAGCATGCGTCTTGACAGCTCTTCGATCGTCTCGGCGTGGTCCTCGCCGGGCAGCAGCTTGGCGTTGTACCGGAGATCCTCCACCCCCGCCGGCCCCAACGCCAGGTTCATCAGTATCTCGATGGCCGCTCCGGACAGCCCCGCCTCGGAAAGAAGCGGTTCGAGATCGTTCTGCAGCGGGCGCCTTGGTTCCATCAGCGAGAGGTCCTCTATCATGGCCGGTCGAACAAGAGACGAGCCCGACGGAGGTCTTCGGGGGTGTTGATGTTGACGTAACTGCCCGAGAAGAAGAACGAATGGAGCGTACCACCCCGGTCCAGGAAATGCCCCAGGGCGTCGGTCAGCTCGCGCCTGCCCTGGCGATTGGGCGGCAAATCCACGGTTCCTTCAATGAAATCTCCATCGAGGAAATAGACACCCATCCCGCAAAGGTCTTCGTTAACCTCGGTGGGCTTCTCCTGGACCGCGGTCACCTTTTCGCCGAGCAGGTCCACTGTGTAGTTGGCCCGCGCCGAGTCGGGATCGGCATCTCGCCACACGCCGATGCCGGGAAACGGGGTAGCCCGGTCTTCGAAGCGTCCTCTGGCCAGGCAGTCCCCGAGGACCACCACGAAGCGGCCTGGCAGATGTCCCGCCAGTCGCAACAGGGCGTTGACCGTGCCGTCGGGCTCTGGTTGCAGGTGCAGCCTCGCGGGAAGAGACTGGCGCTGCAAGGCCGTCCGGATTCGGTCGGTGTCCTCGGCAGCCACCAGGTGCAGCTCGCTGGCCCATGGCTTCCAGGCCCTGACCAGCAGGTCGAGGACCGTGTCCTTGCGACCCTCGTCGCCGGAATCACCGATGGGCAGCAGGATCTTGGGCAGGCCGCTCGAAGCGGATTCGAGCCGGCGCCCTCTGCCTGCTCCGAGTACCACAAGGGGCAGGCGCCACTTGAAGGGAGCTTCGAGCATTTGGATATTATCATACGGACAAGTAAAGACTGTCAAAGCCCCCGTCCGTCCCGCGACTATGAGCCCGCCGCCGATCGAGGTATACTCTTGGTGTGTTGACCGAGGCTCCCTCACATCCGTTTGTCGCCCAGCTCGAAACCGCGCTGGAAAGGATGTCGCACGAGCGGGGCGTTTCGTGCAGCGTCCACTGCTCCGCGCTCGGTCTGACCATCACCTTTGCGACCGAGCCCTTGCCCTTCGAGGCCCTGCTGAGCCTTCCGGGCCGCGGTCAAGAACAGCACTTCAGGCGGACCTCCGAATTCTACCTGAGCTACCTCGCCGCGGACGGCAGCCTCACCCGGGAACAGCTCGGGCTCCTGGACGATCTCCAACGCCGGATCGAGGCGCTTGAGCAGGACCTGGATCCGCGATCCCTGGCAACTTTCCTCGACTCGTTGGTGCCAGAGCACGAGGACGTCGCGCCGCCCGACAGCTTGACCCTGGCCGCGCCGGGTAGGGAACCGCGCACGGCCACGGTCAAGCTGTCGCGACGGTGCAACCTCAACTGCTCTTTCTGTAAGGAGCGCCGGTGGATCCTGCAGCGGCACCTGGATCGCTTCGTCCAGGTCCAGCGCCTGCTGGAGCAGCTCCGGGACCAGGGATTCGACTCGGTGAACTTCGACGGCGGGGAGGCCGCCCTGTCGCCGCTGCTCCCGGACGCCATCCGCCACGCGACCCGGGTCGGCTTCACGCGGGTGCAGGTGATCACCAACGGGATCCGGTTCGCGGACCGGCGTTTTTTGGAACGCCTGCACCGCGCCGGCCTGAACGCCATCAACGTGTCGCTGCATGCTGTGGACCACGAGACGGCCCTCGCGATCTACGGTCGCGACCCCACATCCCAGCAGCGGCGCGCGCTGGAGAACATCCATTGCGTCACCCCTGATATCGAGCTGACCATCAACACTGTGCTGGTCGAGGCCAATCGCGTCGCGTTGGCCCGTCTGCTGGAGCAGGCGGTGGCGTATGAACCCCGGACGATCATCGTAATCTTCTGTCTGCTCAACTACCTGCCGGACCAGCTGCGCAACGTTCGCCTGGCGAGCCTGGACGATGGGCAGGTATTGCGGGTCGTGCAGGACTTCCTCGCGCACCACCACGTCCCGCTCCGACTGCGCCACTTCCCGTTCTGCAAGGTCCCCAGCGAGCTGTGGGGACACATGCAAGGCCGCGGCAAGCGGCCGGCCAACGCAACCTGGCACGCCTTACACGTCCTCCAAGCGCCCAACCGGCGACTCTGTCCTCGCTGCGCCGAGCGGCAAGAGTGTCACTTCCCCTTGTTGGCCTACTTGCTCCAGCACCAGACCCCCTGGGAGCTGGCCGTGGGCGGGCTCATGAGCCTGGCGGGAGTGGACGTCCTCTCGCGGAGGTTCCGCGAGGGTCGAAAATAGCCTATCTGCCGGACCTTTCCAGCACCGTCCGCGAGTTGATCGCGTTGATGAGCCTGCCGAGGAAGGCCACGAAGCCCCGGTAGAAGAACGTCGGCTCGCTGAGCAGGTAGTGGTTCCCGCTGGCCGGGAAGCCAAATTGAAAAAAACGCACCGGAGCGTCGATGATCATGGCAGAGTAGGTGTTGCCGATGCACAGGTGGCCGGGTTCCAGCTCCAGCCGGGAGCATTCCTCCAGGCTCTCGTCGCTACTTCCGAACAGCACCGTGTTGACCACCTGCGCCCCGAACTCCTCCAGCGCGGATCGCAGCGCCCGGCCGAGGTGGACGTCGGCCAGAATCGTTATCTCACGATCCAGCAGGAACTGCGGACACACCAGCTCGATGGTTGGCAGCACCGCTTTCAGTTCGCCCTCGATCCATCCTTCCACTTCCCTGCCGAGAAACTCCCCCATGCGCCGCAGCCACTCGCTGCTGCCGGCCACGCCGAAGGGCAGGTCCAGCTCGAGCAGCTCGGCCCCGGTTCTCTCGGCCAGGACTCGGGCCGCCTTCCTACCGTAGGGCAGCGAGATCACCCTCTCCGCCCGCTCGATCTCCTGGAGCTTGCGGGTACCTCCCCCGCCCAGCCAGACAGAGACTAGCTCGAACCCGAGCCTGGCGAATACTTGCTCGAACAACTTCAGGTTTCCGAGGTGATCGCCCTCGTGGCGATCCATGAAGTAGCCCACCAGGGCCACGGTATCTTTCTGTTTCTCGTCCGGGTCCAGCGGCAGCTCCTCGGCCAGACGGACCAGGACGCTCTCGTAGCCACCCAGCCAGGTCTCGGAGAGCCCGCGGGAGGGAATCTCGATCAGCGGCTTGCCGCTGCGGCCCTGCGCCCTGCGCACGATCAGGTCGTACTGGATCCCGGTCAGGGAGGCCATGGGCATCGAGCACAGCCAGACCACGCCGGCCGGCTCGTGGTCGGCCATCCTGACCAGTAGATCCTCGATCTCGTCCGAGCGATCCAGCATCGCGTTGCCCTGATACACCGAGGTGTTGGCGATCCGGTGGAAGCCGTCAGTGCGGAACAGATCGGCGAACAGATCGTGGTTCTTGTCGATGAACTCGATCTTCTTGTAGCAACAGTCCGGAGCGTCCATCAGCAGGTAGGCGTCGGGCACGGCGTTCAGCGCCAGGTACACGCCGGTCAGGTACGAGAAATCCTCATCCTTGGGGAAGCGATAGATCATCCGCCACGTCTCGCTCCAGAGGAACCGCCCGGGTTCGAAAATACTGCCGGTATTTCCTGGGATACGCAAGCTCGCAGCGCCTCAGGATCCGCTCCAGGGTCCGCACCGCGCCTGAGAATCCCATCTCGAACAGAGCCGACGACACGCTCAGGCGTCCCGCCCGGGTTATGCGGTCGTCGAAGCTGAGATCAGAGTAAACGCAGTCCGCCCGCTCGAGCAACCCGGCGAAGTCCGCCTCTTCCGCGTAGCGGCCTATCCGGTGCCGATCCGGATGCTGCATGAGGGAGGCCACGGCCCCGCGCAGTTCATCGAAGCGCTCCTCTGTGCAGACCACCAGGTTGTCCAGGCGGAAACTCATCTCCTCCAGGACCGAAAGCAGCGGAAGCGATCGGACGAAGCGGGTCGGATCGGTGAGCGCTCCGAGATCCAGCTCGTTGATCACCAGACCGATCGTACGCCCGGAGGCACGCTCGGTGAGCCGAAGCCACACCTCCCGCAGCTTGTCGACCGACCGGCCGAAGGCCACCTGCTCGCCGGGCAGGACGGCCTCCACGATGGCGCGGACGAACGCCTCCGAGCGCTTGAAGCCGAAGGGGGCCGGCAGGGTCAGGCTGGGAAGCTCCAGCTTCTCGAATATATCCCGGAGCAGGCCGCGGATCTCGTGGTTTGTGACCAGCACCTGCAGATCGGCCTGGAAGTAGTCCTGGATCAGGCCTTCGCCGAACTCGGGCAGGATCGCCGTGTTGATGGCGATCCCGCTGCTCTCGAGGCACTCGGATAGCTCCTCGAAGAACGAGCCCTTCCACAGACCCACCAGATTTACCGACTTTTCCCCCCGTGTAGGGGCCTTCGTGCGCAACCGATCGAAACAGCGCTTCACGTGCTCCCGGAACATGTCCACAGCCGAGCCCTCTTCCTCGCTGTAGTACAGGTAGCGGTTCTGGCTGGTGGCGTCCATGCGGTCCACCAGCGAGGCCACGTCCGCCCCGATCAGCTTCGGCGTGCACGAGCAGTTCACTACGCAGGTGGTGCCCCTCGGAACGCTTTTCTCGATGCGCTCGACGATCCGGGAAAGCTTGCTCATGCTGCCCAGGATGACTTCGCGCTCGTAGAGGATCGACCGGGTATCCAGTCGCGCCCATGGGTGCCGCTGGCTCTCTGGCAGTCGATCGGGATCGGGCCACTCCGGCCCCTCCGGCGGGCCGGAGCGGGGCGGCACCTCCAGGAAGAACCGGTGCTGGCTCCAGCAGGGCCTTTGAGCCATCTTGTAGCACTCGGCATCGGCGTGGGAGATGTTTACCTGATGCGAGAGTATGAACTGCGGCCCCTCCATCTTGGCCTGGACCATCTTCCCGAAAAAGAACATGTTTCTGATATGCGGACTTCCCCAGCTGAAGAACGGCGCCCCCGAGATCTCCCTCAGCTCCTGGAGCATCCGATCCTCCCGCACAGGCGCACCCGGCGAATCCTCCGGCCGGATCGGCTCCGGCTCTTCGGGCACCACCAGCCGCATGCCCGGATGCACCGCCCGGTGGAGCAGGAACCCCACGAACCGCTCCACCTGGTGGGGAAGCAGCGTGCGGTTGGTCGCCCTGCGACCGTCGGCCGCCAGGGACATGTAGAAGAGGTCGTTGGAGATCAGCACCTCACCGGCGTCGGGAGCAACCACAGCCGCCCCGACCTCGAACACCACCTCGCCGGAAGGTCCCTGAAACACCATCTGAAACCGCGTGGGCTGCTCCTGGCGGCATTCAACGAATCGATACCCGAACCAGGAGTTCCGCCCGGGCTCGAACCGCCTCGCCAGAAGCACATCCACGACCCGATCGTCGAAACACAGGAGATTCACGTCCCGGTTGAAACTCCGCAGCAGGAAGAAGCCGGACAGGACCAGGGCCTGGCTCAATACATCATCCAACGCATCAAGGACCGGCCTCAACGCCTCCGATAGAGGCGGTTTTTTTGAAAAGCGCAGCTCATGGCGTCTCCTTCCGCCCTTTCTCGCCTCCCCCATCCAATCCACCCGCCCGGCCCTCTGGTTGCAGGTCAGATCGAAGTACAGCGAACCGTCGATGCGCGGAATTGCCCGCTGGCAGCGCCAGTCCGAGCCCTCGACCGATATCAACCTCCGGTCGACCAGTCGCCGCAAGGCGGTGACCACCTCGCCGCCGTCCAGAGAATCCGTCGGCTCAAACATCGGGTCTCCTCCCTCAATCAACCAGGCCTGCCTTGCAGCCCGGTGGAGGTCTCATAGTCGCCAGATACGGCGATATACAACGGCCTGGCTCATGGCGTTGGCCATGCGTTGAACCAGCCCGAGTGCTCCCCTGAAGCCCAGGTACGGGCTGTCATGCAGGGCGTGGGTGTGGTAGGAGGGAAAGCCCAGCTCCATGAAAGCGACCCTTTTATCGTTGGGATTGGCGTACCGGACCAGGGCATGGCTGTTCGAGACGACAAGGTCTACCGCTCCGTCCGCCAGCAGATCGTCCAGGACCTGCTGCAATCGGTTGTGCTGGGAGCCGATGATCAACTCCCCCGGCCCCTCCCGCTCGCCCTCCTCGACGTGTGATGCGTCGGACCAGAAAGCCCGCAGCGGCACCCGGCAGCCCATTTCTCGAGCCGTGCTGGACACGGCCGAGGCCAGGTGGGGATCGCCGAAGACCACCATACCCTTGTCGAACAGCGAGTGCGGCAGGATCCACTCCAGCTTGGGGACCGTGTGGGCCAACTCCCGTTCGATCAATCGTTCGGCCTGGTCTTCCCTTCCCAACCTGTCCCCGATCTTCCGCAGCCATCCGCAGGTCGCCTCCAGGCCGACCGGCAGGTCGCATTCGATCAACCCGGCGCCGGTGCGTTCGGCCATGATCCGGGCGGCCGGCCGGGCGTATGGAAAGGACAGGATCGTCCCGGCCTGCCCCACCCGGGCGAGGTCCGCCACCCGCCCGCCGCTCAGCCAGCAAGAGGTCAGTTCGAGCGATAAACCGGCCAGAAGGCGCTCGATCTCTTCCAGGTTCGCCGTCTGGTCGGCCTCGTTGCGGTCCATCAGATGGCCCACGATAGCCACCTTGTCCGGGTCAGGCTCGACCCCATCTGGCAGTTCCAACTGCTCGGCCAGGGCCTTTATTGTCCAGGAGTAACCGTGCAGCCAGTCGCCCACCAGCGAGCCGGCAGGAATGAAAACCACCGGTTTTTCGAGGCGATCTTCCAGCTCCCGGACGATCTGGTCGTACTGCCGGCCGGTGACCGCCACCGGCGCCATGGCCGTCAGGAGCACCAGCCGGCATTCGTCCAGGGCGCTGACCGCGAGCAGGCGGCTCCTCAGCAGTCGATCGTCGCCCACCGCCGCCCGCTCGGTGGTGCAGTCGGTGTCCGACACCCGGTGCAGGCCCGTACACGAAAGCAAGTTCGAGTGCCAGTCGTGGTTGCCCTGCACCTGCGAGGTCCTGAAGATCGTGCAGTTGGGACCGTCGACCACCAGAAAGGCGTCCTGCAGCGCATTGGCCGCCAGGATGACGCCCGTCTGGAACGATATCGAATATTTATATTCAGCCTGGTCCGTCATGATCCGATAGATCTTTCCGGCCGAGGTACCGGTGATATGACCGGTAGAACGGCCAGCGGCACAGCCCGATCAGGCGCCCGAGGCTGCGGAAGGCTCCATCCAGGCCCAGCTCGATCATGGACAGGTTGAACTGCGCCTTGCCGGCCCGGCTGATCCTGGTGTCGAAGAACACTTCCGAGTAGACCGCCTCGAACCCATCGGCCCGCAGCAACTCGGACAGCTCATCCGGTTCCGAGAAGAAGGAGCACGTGTGCCGCTGCGGTTGGGCGAGCGAATCCATCACTTCCGTACCCGTCTGGTCGGTAGGTCCAGAGCTGGGCTGGCGGACGAAAACGTACAACCTGAAGCCCATCTCCTCGAGAAGCGGAAGGATTTCGAACCCGTAATGGCTGCCGGCGTCCTTCAGGCGCCCGGCGCTGTCTATGTCTACGACGAATGCCAGGCCGTGTTCACCAGCCTGCCGGGTCAGATCGTCCCATTCGGCCCTCCGGGGCTCGAGGAACCGGGCCCGCCACTTCTCCCAGGCCAGTGTCTGGTCAAGGACTTCCGCAACCTTCTGAAGCCAGCGTGCGGTCCTTTCAAGACCGTGCGGGGCGGGCAGAGGCCGGTATTCCACGCCCAGCTCGGCGAGGATGTTCTCGGCCAGCTCCAGCCAGATGGCGTGGGGGTAGACGATCCCGTACCGGCCGGCGAGGTAACGTCGCATGCTCTCCACGCCGATTGCCGGGAAGAGCCAGACGTTGACTCCAATGCCCACTCGCTCGAGTTCCGCCTGAAGCTCGCTCCGTCCGCGACCCGGCGGGAAGCCGATGAGGTTCAGGCCGCCGGTGCGCTCGTCCGGCTTCTGTTCGTCCAGGACCTGCCGGGCCTGGCGAACCAGGTCGGTGAAGGTTGCCTCGGGGGAGTTGAGGTCGGTGTTCATGAGCAGGATGGGGATGGGGCTCTCCTTCTGTACCCGTGCAATTACCGAGTTCACGTCGTCGCCGATGATCTTCGGCAGGCAGGTGTTGTTGACGCGAACCATGCGCGTGCGCGGGTTTTGGATGGCGGCCCGTAAGGCGTTTTCCAGTTTGGCGGTCCCTCCCATAATAGTGTCCGAGTCCACCATGCCGGTGAAGAACCCGGAAGACTCGGAGCGCACGTCGTTGGCCGCACCGTGCGAGTCGACCCAGGGGAGGTTGACGAAGACCACCGTGGGCGTGCAGGTGTCCGGCTCGATCGACATGCACTCGTGTTCACCGTGGGTTACACAGCATACCGGATCGGTGAACCGCATCGAGCACAAGCTACTGCGCTCGATCTCGAAGTCCGAAAAGAACTGGAACCACTGACGAGGGTTGCCCCAACGGGTGGTGGACGTGGGGCCCCCATCGTACATTACCGGCCCGGTCGGTTCGTCCGGCCCGGCCGAAACGTCGAAGTCCGGTCGTGAGGTTCGTTCCAGACCCATGTCGGGATTCACCGCCCTGCTGAGCAGGAATCCCAGGAACCGTTCCACTTGGTGGTGCAGCAACCTGCGATCGCTCTTTCTACGGCTGTCGTGGACCAGATCCAGGACGAAAAACCGGTTGGAAAACAAGGGATCGCTTTCCGTACCTTCGGCCGGAGCCCGCCGTATCTCGAACTCCACAGGTCCCGCGGGACCTTCGAATTTCATGCGAAAAACTTCGCTGGATTCCTGGAAGGGCTCACAGAACCGGTATTCCGACCAGCGGGTCTGGCCTGGCGTGAACCGGCCGGCGAGCAGGATGTCGACCACGTCGTCGTCGAATCGAAGGCTCGGCAGATCGCGGTTGTAGAAGTCGAGCAGGAAGTACTCCGGCATGTCCAGCAGGCGAGCCAGGACGGCATCGACAGCTGCTGCCACCCGGTCCGTCCCGGCGATGGGGCTTCTCGTCTCAATCCACTCGAGACGCTGGCCTTCCCGACCGCCGCTGGTCGGGGGGCCGATCCAGTTCAGGCGCGCATCGCCGTCGTGATGGCGCAACTCGAAGTAGAGGCTGCCGTCGATCCGTGGAATCGCCCCCAAGCATTTCCAGGCCTGGCCGGCAACCTCACCCAGGGTGGTGTTCACCCGTCGGCAGAGATCCTCCATCACGGCCAGGCCGTCGTTGGAGTCCAACACTCGTGTGTTCGAACGCCTGCTCAAGGATACACCCCTACCTCGATCTAAGGCGTTTCTATCAAGATGTGTCAAGCATGCCAGAGCACCACAATCTCCCATCCCACGCCCGAGACGCAACTCCGACACCGCGCGGCAATGGCCGAGACGCACACGCTTGAGATTACGCCCGCCAGATATCGCGCGCGCTCACCCGTTATTAATGGGATTCCCGGGCCTCGGGGTTGCCTCCGGAGTGGTGCTGGAAGAATTGCGATGCCTTGGCCAGTTCGAAGATCGTTTGCAGGCCGTCGAAGGCGTCCTGGAGCGTAAGCGTCCGGATCTTGAACAGCTGACGGAGGACCAAGCGGGTGCGCAGGTAGAAGGACGTATAGGACCGTCTCTGGCACCGGATAATATCCTGCGCGGTCAGTCCCGCGGGGACGTAGCCGGGCGGACAACTCGACGTGGGGAAATTGGTGTAGCGGTTCCAGTTGTCGGGTTCGTCGATTTCGCCCTTCTCGAGCAGTTCGGCGTGTATGGGCGTGCCGGGGAAGGGGACAAAGACGGCGAACTTGGCAAAGTCGAGGTCCAGGGCGATGGCATGGTCGATGGTGGCCTGCAGCGACTGGCGAGTCGATCCGGGTATCCCGATCATGAAGAAGCCGACGGTTTCCAGGCCCGCCATCCGGGCGGTGCGGACGGCCCGGAAGCCGCTTTCGATGCTGCCGCCCTTCTTGAGGGTCTTGAGCTGCGATTGGTGTCCGGTCTCGAAACCGAACATGATCCTTCTGAGGCCGGCTTCGCGGAGCGCCTGGAGCAGTTCCAGGTCCACCAGGTCGGTGCGCGTCTCGGTGATCCAGACCAGCTTCCGGTGCAGGCCGCGGCGGATCAGCTCCCCGGCGACGGCCAGCCCTTCCTGCTTGTTGAATGGAAAAATGGGATCGGTGAACGATATCTGCCGGTAACCGAAACGGTCGTGCAAATACTCGAACTCGTCCGCGATGTTGCCCGCGCTGCGCGCGCGCCGGACATGGCCCATGATCTTGAGCGAGCAGTAGTTGCACCTGAACGGGCAGCCGCGCGATCCCAGCAGCAGGGTCGCCGGCTCGCGGACCCGGGCAAAATTGAAGATCCGGTACCGCCGGATGGGAAAAAGGTGCCAGGCGGGAAACGGCAGGGTGTCCAGATCTTGGACATACGGCCTGGCTCCGGTGGTGATCACTTCCCCCGCGCCCATGAACGAGATCCCCAGGACGTTTTCCAGGTCCGGGCTCGGCTGGGACAGTTCGTCCACCAGGTCGACGAATGTGACCTCGCCTTCCCCGCGGACCACGACATCGGCCAGGCCGGTTTTCAGGATGGACTCGTGGAACACGTCCGCGTGGACATTTCCCATGACGATCTTCGTTTCGGGGCTGACCGAGCGAACCGTGCGAGCGACCCTCTCCACGCCCGGCATGGTGGCGGTTACCGCGGACAGCCCGACGATGTCGGGCCGGGACGAGCGAATCGCTTCCGAGAGGCGGGTCGGGTCCCCCCGTTGAATGGCGTCGTCATATACCTCCACGTCTATGCCGGCCCTTTCCAGCGCAGCCGCCGGATATGCCAGCGAAATAGGCGGCATGGGCGCCAGAAACCGGTGGTAGAAGCCAGCCGAGACGCTGGGTGACTGGAAGGCGTTGACGAGCAGAACCTTCATCCAGGACTCCCCATTCAGCATAAGGTACCGGCTGCTGATTTGCAACCCATGGAGATCTCGGCCGATTACCCGCCGGCGGGCCTGGGGATCAATCCAGGTAGGAGAACAAGGAGAAGAAGCCTCTGGTGTAGTAGCGCAGATCGTCCAGGCTGCGCAATTGCCGTAGGCACTTCCACCAGTAGCCCGGACGGAAATAGAACCGGCGGAACGCCCGGGAGCGCAGAGCCTCCAGTTGGCCGGCGTTCTGGTATCCGTTGGGCACGAAGGAGGCCTTTTTGTAGTGGTAGTTGGTGTCGTGGCGAATGGTCCCGGCTTGCTTGCAGATCTCGTAAAGCTCGGTGTTGGGGTGGGGGACGGTCAGGGAGTAGATGGCATGATCCAATCCCAGTTCCAGCGAGAACTCGACGGTTTTTTGTCCCATCTGAGGAGTCTCTCCCGGCAGGCCCAGCATGAAGAATCCCACCATCTCGATGCCGGCTTCCCGGACCCGCCGGGCCGCGTCGCGGGCCTCCTCCAGGGTGAATCCCTTGCGGATCCCGTCTAAAAGCTCCTGGTTGCCGGATTCGAAACCGAGATAGATGCGCCAGCACCCCGCCCGGACCATTTTATCCAGCAGGGATCCGGACAATCCCTGAAAGCGGCTTTCGCAGCTCCAAAAGACCCCGGTTCGGGCCTGGATGAGCAGGTCGCAGAAGGTTTCGACCCAGTCGGGGTCGGATACGAAGATGTCGTCCTGGAAGTAGATCTCGCGGGCGCCGGTCATCTTCACCAGGCCCTGCATCTCGTCCACCACCCGCCCGGGGGAGTGTCTGCGGAAGGTCTTTTTCAGCAGGCCGGAGAGCTCGCAGTATGTGCATTTTCCGTAGGAACAGCCCCGGCTGGTGATCATGCAGGTGGAAGGCGACCGCTTGTGGCGGTGGGGGAGCGGCTGGTAGAGGTGGTGCGGGTACAGATCGTAGGCGGGCGGGGGGAGCGAGTCGATGTCCTTGACCACCGGACGTTCGGTGAAGGACGAGAACGTTCCGTCGGCGCGCCGGTATCGTATCCCCTCGATGCCGTCGAGCCCGCGTCCCGCTTGGAGGGCCCGGCAGATATCGAGCATGATGAGCTCCCCGTCGCCGGCGGCAATCGCGTCCACCTGGGGACACTGCCCGGGAATGTCCGGATAGTAGCTGTTGGCGTGGGCCCCGCCCAGCACGACCAGGGCGCCGGAGCGTTTCTTGAGGACCCGTATGAGAGCATAGGCCGATTCAGCATCGAAAGTGATCGAACTTACGCCTACCACGTCGGGCCGGGTGGCCAGTATCCGCTCTACGGTGGCGTCGACGTCCCAGCCGTGGGCGGCGGCATCCAGAAGCGTGACGGCCAGGCTCTCCTTGCGCAGGGTGGCGGCGATGTACCCGATGCCCAGGGGGGGCTGGCTCCGAAAGCTTTTCTGCGATCGGAAACCGTAGAGCCGGGTGATATAGTCGGCCGGCGGGGCCACCAGGGTTGTGCGAACGGCAGGCATCTCTGATATAATAATACTTCTTATAAAAACTCTATCTCAAGGATGGATCCTTGTCAACCTCAAACAATGCCCGTACCGACGTCCTGCTGCTGAATCCGCCGGCTGCGCGCGTTGTTTTCCGGGACCACTATCACAGCCAGGTAGGCAAGGCGAGCTACTTCTGGCATCCCAACGATCTTCTGATCCAGAGCGGATTCCTCGGTCGCCAGTTCCGGGTTGAGTTGCTGGATGCCGTCGCGGAGGGGCGCGGCTACGCGGAGTCCATGCGCCGGGTGCTGGAGATCAGGCCGTCTTTCGTCTTTGCCCTGATGGGCCAGGTGTCTGCAGATGAAGACGCCATGTTCCTGGCCCGGCTTAAGGAGCGCCTGCCGGATACCGTCCTGGCGGCTGCCGGCGACGTCCTGCAGTTTCCGGACACCAATCCGTTCGAGCGTTTTCCGTTTCTCGACGGGATTCTGACCTACATGGTCGCTCCCGATCTCGGGGAGTTCTTTCGCAACGGCTGGGCCTCTCACGTCTGGGTCCCCGGTAGCGACTATCCCGACATGCCCAAAGGGGAGACATTCCATTATCCGACTCCGGTGCTGGACCTGTTCCTTCGCGATCACTACACACTGCCCATGCAGGCGGGGAGCCCGTACCACAGCATCACGCTCAGCCTGGGGTGCCCGTTTAGGTGTCACTTCTGCGTCGTGACCCGGTTTCCGCGACAGGTCAGGGAGTTGGAAGGGGTATGGGAGGAGATCGAGGCCGCGGCGGCGAGGGGGATCCGTCATCTCTTCGTGCGCGACGCTTGCTTCGGCTACGATCGCTCGCACACCCGGGCTTTCTGCGAAGGGCTCGCGAGGCGGGGGATGGACTTCCGCTTCAACGCGTTTACCCGGGCGGACTTCCTGGATGACGAGACCATAGCGCTGTTCAAGCGGGCCGGGTGCTTCATGGTCCATCTGGGGGTCGAGTCCTATGACGACGGCATCCTGGAGTCGGAGGAGAAGCGGCTCAGCCTGGAGACCATGGCGGACACTTTTCGCCGTTGCCGGCGCGCCGGTCTGCGTACTTCGGCTCATTTCGTCCTGGGGCTGGATCCCGCCGACAGCGGGAATGAAGAGCGTTTGATCGGGACGCTGCGCAGGCTCAAACCGGACTACGTGTCTTTCAACGTGTATCAATCCCGGCCGGGGTTGTCCGCAGAGGCGCGTGAGCGCGCTGTTGCGGCCGCGGCGGACCCGGCGCTGGCCGAGTTGCAGCGCAGGCTTACCCTGCGCTTCTACCTGAGTCCCAGGTTTGCGCTGGGGCAGCTCAACAATTTCCGCTCCCGTCGGGCGTTGAAAGGACTTGTCCAGGCGGCACGCTCGGTGTTTGGTCGCCAGAAGCCGGTTGTCCGGGGCCGCCGTGAGCCGGCAGTTTCCGTGGTCCGCTGCCGGTCTTATTCCAGAACGGAGGTGGAAAAGGCCCTGGAGGCGCTTCTGCTTCCTTTCGACGGCGAGTCCGCTCTGGCCGGGCCCGGGGAGACCGTGCTGATCAAGCCGAACCTCCTGCGCGCCGCCCGGCCGGAGGAAGCGGTAGCCACGCATCCCGAGATCGTCCGGGCGTGCATTCGCCTGGTGCGGCGGGCCGGGGCGCAGCCGCTGGTCGGCGATCTGCCGGCAATCCACGAAGGGGCCGGGCGGAACGCCGCGGCGGAGAGATCGGGCATCGCCCAGGTGTGCCGGGAAGAGGGCGACGTCTGGATCAACCTGGCCGGAGACGGATTTCAAAAACTGGAGTTGTTGCCCGGTCTGCAGGTGAGGATCGCCCGGAAGGCGCTGGAGGCGGACGCCGTCTTGTCGGTGGGCAAGGTGAAGACCCACATCTACACCGGCGGAACCGGAGCGGTGAAGAACCTGTTCGGCTGCGTGGCCCCATCCGACCGCCGGCGGCTGCATGCTTCTTTAAAATCCTCGGAATTCTCGCGGGCACTGGCTGCCCTGGTTCGCGTAGTGCCGGTCCGCTTCGCTCTGCAAGACGGCGTGGTGGGAATGGAGGGCCGGGGGCCCGGGCAGGGCACTCCCCGGTCACTCGGCCTGCTGATGGGCTCGCCCGATCCGGTGGCGCTGGACCGGGTGGCGGCTCACCTGACCGGGATGGACCGCCGCCGCCAGCCCGTTCTGGACGCGGCGGCGGAGATGGGGCTGGGCGAGAACGACCTGGAGAAAATCCTGGTCCTGGGCGAGAGCCTGGAGGCGGTCAAGGTGCCCTTCCGCCTGCCTCCGCCGGTGCCGGCCTTCATGGCCAGCGGGGCCACGCGGTTTCATTTCCGCACCTTCGACGTCCGTCCCGAAATCGACGCGGAGCTTTGCGAGCAGTGTGGATCGTGCGTGGAGATATGTTCCACCGGGGCCATCACTCTCGAGCCGGTGCCCAGCGTGGACAGCTCGAAATGCCTGTCGTGCTTCTGCTGCCACGAGGTCTGCCCCTCCGGGGCCATCACCGAGCGTTACGGAAGAATGGCCCGGCTGTGGCTGCGGCTGCGAAGCAAAGCGATCAGGTCTCGATGATCTCGAACCGGGTCGCGCCGGACTTCCCGGCCAACTCACGGGCCTTTTCGACGGACGACTCGTTTTCGGGATGGCGGCGCAGTTCTCGGGCTAGGAGCATTCACCTTGCCTGGAGAGGATGCCGCGGCTATACTTCCGGCGTGAGACCTCGCGAGCGGGCCAGATTGAACCAGGTCGTGTGCACCCTGGAGGGAATGGCCACCCTGCTGAGGCGCACGCCCGGCGGGTTCGCCGTCGTCATTCACGGGGATCGCGACTGCCTGAACGTCCTCGTCCAGGGCATGGACGGACCCGGAACAGACCGATTCTACTGCACCAACCTGTCCGAAGCCGACGCGGTCATGGGCCGCTCGCGGGCGCGGCTCGAACGCTGCCTCGAGGCGGTCTGTGGCCTCGGACCCGATGTGGTCTTTCTGCTGGGCACGTGCCTGTCCACCCTGCTGGGCGATGAGCTCGGTTCCGCCGCCTCCCGGGTCAGCGCGAGCACTGGCGTGCCGGTGGTCGCGCTGGAAGGCGCAGGCATGCGGTTCGTCAGCCAGGCTTCGGTGGTCGATCGACACGCGGGATTGATGCTGGGCGCCGTCGAGGCTTCCGGCCTTGTGCCCGACGGCAGATCGGTAACCTCTGTCAATCTGGTTGGATTCGATCCCGGTCGGGAGATGATCGATCTGCTCGGACGGCTGGGCATCGAGGTGAACTCCATGTTGGGTCTGGATGCCTCGGTGGAGGAATTCAAACGCCTGCCGTCGGCCCGTTTCAATGCGGTGCTGGACCGCGAGCTCTATGGAGGGTTCCTCGAAGAGGCTTCACGTCGCTTCGGGCAGCGAACTGTCCAGGTACCCTTTCCCGTCGGTCACCGTGCCTCGATGGAGTTCCTACAGGCTCTGGCAGGCGCCGTGGCGCCGGACAGGACTCTCGAGCTGGTCGACGACGCAGCCGGCGAGATGGGCCGGCAGGTAGAGTCTGCCAGAGGCCGGGTGGCCGGTGCCAGGCTGGGGTACAACATCGGCTCCATGAAGAACCTCGAACCGCGAACCTTGGCCCTCGAGGGGCTTTCGGACCTGCCGGCCTTCGAAGAACTGGGCTTCGAGGTGATCGTTCTCGTGCAGGGGGACGACCGCCCCGAAAGGATCGAGGCGGTCGAGGCCACCCTGGAAGGATTCGGGTGCCGGGCTCCCCAGGCGGTGTTCGCCGACACGGTCCAGTTCGGAAGACTGTGCCAGGAGACCGGGTGCGACCTGGTCTACGGGGCCGATCACCTGGCCGGCCAGATGGCTCCCAGCAAGGCGGGCTTCCTGGCCTTCGGGAGCCTGCTGCCCGGATTCGAGGGAACGGCCCGCAACATCGAAAGAATTCTCTTCGCCCTGGAGAGTTCCAGGACCGGGGGCCTTCCATGAGCGACTCGACCGATCTGCGGGAATACGGCATCCCGGCACTCTCCCACACCGGGCTGTTCGGTGTGTTCCTCGGGGTGCACGCCGTGTCCGGCGCGCTGAACGTCCTGCACACCGGCGTGGGTTGCAAGGGAAAGACCCAGCGCCAGGTGGTGCACCACGACCTGGGCCTGGAATCCCACACCCGGGTGGGCTGGACCGAGTTGAGCGAGGAGGATCTGATAGGCGACGCCGGCAAGACGTTTGTGCAAAACGCACGCGAGCTGTACCGTCGCCGCCGGCCGTCTCTGATGGTGGTGACGGCCTCGACCGCGGTCGAGTTCACCGGCGTCGACCTCCAGTCGAAAGTCCGTGAACTCGCACAGGAAGTGGATTGCCCGGTCGAGTTCATCCCCCATGCTGCCGGCAACGGCGACCTGTGGACCGGGTACGGCTCGGTGATCCGTACGCTGCTCCGGCTGGTTTCCTGGGACAGACCAGTGGCCAAGAGGCATACCCTGTCGCTGGTTGGTCACTTCTTCCACCGCCACGAGATGGATCAGGCTGCCAACCTGAACGAATGCAGGCGGCTGCTCGAGGCGCTGGACATCCAGATGGGTCCGACGTTTCTGGGCGGGGAACACGTATCGGCCATGATGACGGCCCACCGATCGGACCTGCTGGTCTGTCTGCCCTACGCCGGGATGAGCGGCGCGGAGCTGTCCGAGCTGACAGGCCGGAGCAGCCTCGAGTGCGCCCTGCCAATGGGCATGACTGCCACTAGTGCCTGGTTGCGAAAGGTGGCCACCAAGCTGGTCCTGAACCCGACCCGCTTGAGACGCCTGATCGAACGCGAGGAGAAAAAGACCGCCGCCAGGATGGAAATCGCCCGTCGTCTGCTCGCGGATCGCCGGATTGCCATAGTGGCCGACACACCAGCGGCGGCCGGCTGGACCGGACTGGCCATGGATCTTCGAATGAACCCCGTGCTCGTGGTGCTGCTGGACAGATCACTGGGGGGCGAGCAGGCCTTCGAGCGGTTGCTGCACCATTCGGGCCATCGCCTACCAGGCACAACCCGCACGATCTGTAATCCAACGCTTGAACAATTGCGTCTACTTGCCGGTCCTGCCGGCGTTTCTATCGATCGACTGCCGTTCGACATCGCCATCAGGCCGGATTTAGGCCTGGCCAAAACCGGCTGGCAGGACGCACCGACCGTGGAGACGGGCTTTCCTTCGTCACACAAGCATTTCATCTTCCCCTTGCCGGAATTCGGCTACACCGGGGCGGTGGCCCTGGCGCAGAGGCTCATGGACGCCGCGGCGGGCGTTCACTGACGGACGGGCACGGCCGGCTTGCCATGGAAAAGGACCTGACAGATCTGGACAGCGCCCTGGCACGGTTTCCCATCGACCTGACGCCTCCATGGGGACCGGGCTGGAAGACCGAGATCGCGGTCGATCTGACCGACGGCCCCTTCTTGCTATTCGAGGCCGACGGCCGGACGCTGCGGGCTCGCCGGAGTGAGCGGGTCTCGGACCCGCTCTGTTCGATGAGGGCGAACACCGCTCAGTTGCTCCGCCTCATGCGCGGCGAGTCCCTGGTCGTGCTGCTGTTCGAGGGGATCAAGGCGGACAGGCTGTCCGAGCTTTTCGCCCTCCAGGCAGTGGTCGTACGCGCCCGGAGGAATCTTGCAAACGATGTTCAAGACGGATGAAATAGCCGCCCGCGTTGCGAAGATGCGGGGCGAGCAGGTGTACCTGCTCCGGTTCACCGGCGGGTGCAACAACCGCTGCCGGTTCTGCCCGGCAGCGGGCCGTCCGCCTGGCCCGGACGTCGGAGAGTTGCTCCAGAAGCTGACAGCAGAAGCCGTGCCAACGAGCCGTCGGCTGGTGTTGGCCGGCGCCGAGCCCACCGTCCAGCCGGGATTTGAGCGGCTCTTGGGAGACGCGAAGGCGAAGGGTTTCCAGGACTTCGAGATATGGACCAACGCCCGCCGGTTCGCGTACGGTTCGTATGCCCGCAAGATCATGCAGTTCGGATTGTCGAAGGCCTTCGTGTACATGCCCGCTGCGGACGAGCGGGCGTACGGTCTGGCAACCGGCGTCCCCGAGGGCTTCTCACAGGCGCTGAGGGGCATCGACAACTTGGTCGGGCTGGTCGGGCTGGTCGGGTTCGGCCGGGGCAGGTGCCATCTGGAGTTGCTCGTTCCCGTGCTCCACGAGAACCTCGATCGCCTGCACGAAATCGGCGAGCTGGCCCTTCGGCATGGCGCCCGAGGCGTGGTGCTGGCCCCGGCCGGCGATCCAGGGATCCGGCCAGGCGAGGTGGACCGGAAGATCGACGAGCTTCGTGCCGCATTTCACCCTCGGGGGATATCCTGGACCTGGGCGCAGGATCCAAAAGCACCCGGGCGTGTGGTTGGCGAGAAGGGTCGCCATCGAGAGGGTGAGGGGTGGCGGCTTCCGGAAGTATCCTACTCGGAGCTGATGGTCGGCAGGACGGCCTTGCGGTTTCCTCACGAGGCGGTCATCTATCTGACCTACCGCTGCAACGCGAGTTGCGTTTTCTGCCCGCTGGATCGCGGGCGGCCGGATCCTCCCCCGGAAGTGACGGAACGTCTGATCGCCGAGGCGGCGCGGAACGGCTTTTTCAGGGTATGCTTCAACGGCGGGGAACCCACCCTGAACCCGCGGCTGCCGCAGTTCGTCCGGCAGGCGCGGGACTCGGGCGTCCCGGAGGTCATGCTGCAGACCAACGGCCTCGAGCTGGCCGACCGTTCGCTGTGCATGAGACTCCGCGACGCCGGGTTGAACTTCGTCGAGGTTACGCTGTTGAGCCACGATCCCGAGGTCGTCGATCGCCTGATGGGCACGAACGGGGCGCTCGATCGTGCGGTCAGGGGAACTGCAAACCTGCTCGACCTCGATATTCCCGTCGTCGTGCATCAGATCATCACCTCGGCGAACCTGCAGACCCTTCCGGGATTCCCGGGCTTCGTGAAGCGACGATTCGGCCGGGTACCCATCGGATACTCGTACGTCGTCGCCCTCGACGACAGACCGGCGATCGCAGACCTGGTGCCCAGCTACGCGGATGCCGTGCCCCGGCTTCGGAAAGCGCTGCAGGAGTGCCAGGAACTGGGTCTTCCTTTCGGCTTTCTCGACTGTCTGAACGGCCTGGCCCCGTGCGTGCTGCCGGAGTACGGCGACCGTTTCGGCTGCGTGCTCGCTCCGTCGGAGGGCCGCCTTCAGACCTGTTCCGACGGATTCGTCAAGCCGGATTTCTGCGAGTCGTGTATCTGGTCTGCTGGCTGTTCCGGGGTGCGCACGGGCTACGTGAACAGGCACGGGATCGAAGGCATACGGCCGATAACCTTGTCAAGAAAAGAGCAAACATGATAGTCAGATAGTCAAGTTGCATTGGTTCAGGCTCTTGCCTCGTGCGATGCTGTTCGAGGCGAAGGCGCATAAGTGCGGAGTAGGAGCATGAGGGTTCTGCTCGTGGGAGGGCTTCCCGATCGACTCCACGACGGGGTGGTTGAGTGGGCCGGCCACCAGTTCTGGATGATTCCCCACCGTTTCGACCGGATTGTGGATTTCAGCTTCGACCTGCCCGGCGATAAGGCCAAGGTCGACCGCTCGGAGCTGGATGTCTTCATAGAGGAGACCCGCGGCTACGACGCCATTTTTTGCGAGTCGCCGGAAGCCTTCATCCTGGCACAGGAATGGAGGAAGCGAGGTGTCGTTCCTTCTGCCCTCTTGTCGCTCGAGGTCCACAGCTTGCTCCGGGTCAGGGTCATGCAAGAGTGGTACAAGGCCAACGATGGCATCGACCCCTGGCCCTATGTCTCCAGGGTGCCCTGGATAGCCTGGATCGCGGCCAGCTCTGTCCAGGGCGAGGGGCTGGTAGCGGCCGGCGTTTCTGAAAAACAAGTTCACCATTGTGTTGCGAGCACTGCCACCTACTCCTTGTTCCTGCCGGACGCAGATGCACTGTTCGACGGCGGCCCGGAAGCGGATGGAAAAACAGCACGAGGGCTTCCATCGGGCGGCGTGCTCGTGCCCGGTTCCGGAAGACGCGACCCGGAAACCCACCTCCGGGCGGCAGCAGCCTTGCCGGAACTCCCCTTTGTCGTGGTGGATGCGCATGCCGAATACCACCGGCAGCGGCTCGCCGGCACCGGCCTGGTAGATCTTCCGAACGTGCAGTGGCTGGATCCGTTGCCGATCGAGCGTTTTATCGCGTTGCTTCGTCGCGCTCGTCTCGTGGTGGTCTCCCTTCTTCCTGGAACAGGCGACGGCGGCCACACTACCGTCTGCATCGCCCACCGGCTGGGCGTTGCCGTGGTCTGCAGCGACGTCCCGGGAATAGCGGACTACGTCGTGGATGGAGAAACGGCTCACCTGGTGACGCCGGGCGATCCCGCAGCGCTGGCATCGGCCGTTCTCGATCTCTGGAATGACGAGAGGGAGCGAAAGCGCCTGGCCCGCGGTGGAAGTAAGGCCGAGCACGCTCGAGTGAAGGCCTTCGAAGAATGTTTTCTGTCCGCTCTGGATGCGGCCAGGGCCGGACTGGCTGAGAGGCATCAACTTCTATTCAGTCCCGATGGGCAGGAATAGTGGAAGAGGTGGATACGATCCATGTCGATTCCCGGGGGCGTCTGCAGCCAGCCCCCACCGCAGGGCAGGACGGCCCGGTGGTGTTGTTCGGCGAGAACCTGCTGCCGCGGCAGGCACTGCCCCAGTGGGTGCAGCAGGTCGCCCGGGGCGTCCGTCCGGTCTACATCGCGACGAATCTGCTCACCGGCACCGGGGTCGACGTCGCGCGGGCGGCGGCCGACGCCGGCCTGGTGGCGATCGAGTTTCCACTCCCCACCGCCGATCCGGACACGTACGACCAGCTGGCCCGGCTCCAAGGCGGGCTGCAGCGGACCCTTCAGGCCGCACTGGAGTGGCACCGGGCGGGCGTCGACCTGTGGGTGCGGGTCCCGCTCGGCCATTTCAATCGCGATGGTCTGCCCGAGCTGAGCCGGTTGCTGACCAACGACCTGCTGGGCGTCAAGAGGTTGCTCTTCCACTGCAGCGCTTCGCTGGGCCGCCCGCCGCGCCAAACAGCCTCCGAGGACGGTTTTCTCGCGGATTTTCTCGCGGGTTTCACCGCCCGGCTCTATGGAGTCCTCGTCGAGCTGGAGAGCGCCCGCTTGTGGACCGGCGTGGAGCACCGCGACGGCTTCCCGCTGTGCCTGTTCCATGACGAGCCGGAACCGCTGCGCTACTTCCGGTTCATCCGCGCCGCCGGTCAGGAGACGCCCCACGGCCGCGGGTGGGTGCATTCGATAGAGGCCGACCCCGACCTCCTGGTCAGACAACCCGTCTGCCAGGGATGCAGGCTGTCCGAAGAGTGCCGGGGAATCAGGACCAATCTGATCAGGGTCCCGGGCATCGGCGAGCTGATGCCCTTCCCCGCGTCCACCCCGGACCGGACGGTCACCGGCCCCCCCGCGGCGATCTTCCAAGGCGCGCCGCGTCGACTCAGGCAGCACGTCAACTTCCGGCACTTCTGGCACCCGGAGAGCGGAATCCGACCCGTTCCTGTCCAGAATCCCGTCCAGATCTCACCGCAGGACTGGGAAGCGGTCGGGCTCCATCGCTTCCGACTGGACGGGTTTCACCTGCTCCTGGCCCGGGTTCCGTGGGCCGGCAGTCCGGAGGAACCGGTGGTTGCCTCGCTCGCGCTGACCACCCTGACGCCGTTCCTCCGTGCCGCCGGCGCCCGCGTCGATCCCGTCGACTGCCGGCTACTCGTTAAAAGCCCCCGGGATCTACCGACGGTCGGGGGCCGGCCCCTGCCCCCGGAGAACGGCAACGCGATCCAGCGGCCGGCGGACTCACCGGTTGCCCGGGAGCGCCGGCAGGCAGTCCTGGCGTCGGCGCTGATCGATCACCTCGATCCGCAAGCGGACCTGCTGGGACTCTCGGTGGAAGTCGCCGACTGCCGACCGTTGGCCCAGGCCATGGTCAGGGAGTGGAAGCGCCGGGGCGGCGGGCCAGTCGCCGTAGGCGGGCGGGGCATGAACGATCACAGGCAGCTGCTGCAGCAGACGCCCGAGTTGGATTTCTGTGTACACGGGGAAGGCGAGGTGCCGCTGCTCCTGCTGTGCGACACCCTCCACCGCGGGGGTGATTTCCGGAATGTCCCGGGCTTGCTGTACCGCGATCCAGCCGGCCACATCGTGGACACCCACGCGGTGGTCCACTCCTTCGACCTCCACCCCGTGCCCGACATCTCGGGAATACCGCTGGACCGCTACGACAGCGTCGATAAGCTGGATCCTCGCGAGCCGATGTTCCTGTATCAATTCATCGTGGGCTGTCCGCACGATTGCGCCTTCTGCGGTGAGTTCAATCGCTGGAGATACAAGGTGCGCAGTCCCCGGCGGGTGGTGCGCGACCTGCGCTACATCGCCACCCGGTTCGGCTGTCACCAGTTCTTCTTCGTCAACAACCTGATCAACGTCTCGCACGCCTACCTGGACCAGTGGCTCGATGCGATGGAACAGGCGCGGCTGGGGGTTCAATGGTGCGACTGCTGCCGTCCCGCCGGCCTGAACGCCGAGCGCCTGGCCCGGATGCGGCGCGCGGGCTGCGCCTCGTTGACCTGGGGCATCGACATCATGTCCCAGGCGCTCAACCGACGACTGTGGAAACGCATCAACCTCGAGCGGGCGGCCGACATCCTGCGCCTGGCCCACCGCGAGGGCATTCGCAACTTCGTGAACCTCATCGTGGGTATGCCCACCGAGACGGAGGACGACATCCGCGAGACGATCGAGTATCTCAAGCGCCATGCGGCCTATTTTCATGAGGTCAGCATCATGCACTACGGGTTTCGCGAGAAGTCCCCGCTGGGATTGTGGCCGGCTCGCTTCGGCTTGCGTCGCACGCCGGAAGGGCTGGACGAAGTGGATGGCCGCACGTGGTCTCAGATCACGAGCGCTGGCGAGGAGCACGGGCGCCAGGTCTACGAGGCCGTCCGCGACCATGCCCCGGTGGTTCTGCTATGATCGCCACCCGCCGTATCGCGCGGAATTACTTGGAAATCCCGTGATGACGACCTTGCCCGATTCTCCCGCCTCTCCTGTCGTTCTGCACGTGCCCACGGGCCATTCCTGCAACAACCGGTGTGTGTTCTGCATCGAGCGGAGCCGCGGTGCACAGTCGCGGTTCGGCATGGCGGAGATCGAGGACCAGCTCGACCGCATGCTCCCCCGGACAAAGGAAGTGATATTCACGGCCGGCGAACCGACCCTGAACCCCCTGCTGGCACCGTCGGCCGCCGCTGCCCGCGAACGCGGTTATGAGGTAATCGGCGTGGTGACGAACGGCAGGCGGCTGCGAGACGAAAAGCTGTGCACCGATCTCCTCGAGGCGGGAATCAACGACATCAGGGTCGCGCTGGTGGGACCGCGTGCCGAGGTGCACGATTCGATCACCAGGCGCAAGGGCTCCTTTGTCCAGACGGTGAAAGGGTTGCAGAACCTTGCGGCCCTGCGGCGGCGTTTCTCGTTCCACTTCGAGGTGAACTGCACCCTGATCAGGTCCAACCTTCGATTACTGCGCGAGATCAATGACTTCGCGCACGGTTTCGGGATAGACCGAATCAACTTCAACGTGGTCGAGCCCTGCGGGTCCTCCGAGGACAACTTCGATCTCGTGATGCCCCGTTACACGGAGGTCATGGAGGTCGTGGATCGATGCGGCCTGGATTTCCGTTCGCCGACCCGCGCCCTGTCCAGGGTCCCGGCCTGTGCCGGCGGCCTGGAATGGGTGCAGGAGACCTTCCTCTTTTCGCGGGGAGAGAAGGTGGGGCAGTACGATCCGCTCGCGGGCAAGGTCAAGGGACCGCCGTGCGCGGACTGCGCAATCGATGATCGCTGTCCGGGAATCTGGCAGCGCTACGTGCAGGAGTACGGGTGGGAGGAGTTCACTCCGGTCGTCCACCCCTCACGGCGCCGGGGACAGATCCTGCGCGTCCTGACGGGCTCGCCTTGCAACAATCGCTGTATGCACTGCATCGAGGGGCCGGCTGCAGCCGCGACGCCTCGGGCGATGCCCGTCTCCAGGCAGCTTCGCGATGGCATTCTCGCGGGCTTCCGCAAGGTAGAGTTCGCGGGTGGCGAGTTCCTTCTCGATCAGCGCTTCCACGATCTCGTGTGCGAAGCCAACGACCGGGGCTACGAAGCTGTGGCGATCGAGACAAATGCCAGGGTGCTCTGCGTGCCGAGGTTCATGAACATGCTGGTTGGACTCCGGCCGAGCGAGGTCATCGTGCGGCTCAACGCCGGTGATGCCGGGGTACACGATGCCATGGCCCGTGTGCCGGGAGCGTTCGATCAGACCATGCGCGGCATGCGCCTTCTCGCAGAGCACGCGATTCCCTTCTCGGTCCGACTGCGACGGCACCCGCGGAATTCCGCTAGCGTGGAAGAGGCCCGCGAGCTGGCCAAGCAGGCCGGGGCTCGCGGGTTCGAAGTGATCAAGAGCTGATCAATCGATCCGATGGCGCTCCTGCTCACGGAGACCCGATCCGGCTCTGGTATACGTTAAAAATTTGTATGATTTCAACGGGTTGCCAGCGCATGTGACAGTTTGTGATTTGTCGTTGACAAAGACCCATCGATATGAAGTAAAATAGAAAAATAACTCGCCTATCAAAAGGAATGAGGCCATGATGACGAAATGGAGACCTTCGCCGAGACCATCGCCAAGGCCATCGCCTGCACCAACTCCGAGACCCAAACGCAACACTTGACGTTACACCCTCACTACGTCGAGTCGAAACCCAGCAGGTAGCTCCTCGCACTCGGGCCTGAAGAAGGACGGTGGGTTGTGGTGGGGTGTAGCTCACCGAACTTCGACGAGTTCGTAACGGTAGGCCAGGCAAGAGAGCGAAAAAACCGTCCCATGAAAGTTCTGCTTGTCGCCCCCCCCCGTTTACTCTGGCCGTTCATGAATGAACAGGACAATTTCCTTCTCCCCCAGTCACTAGCGTGTCTGGCGGCGGTCCTGAAGGAAGGAGGCATCGATGTGTCGGTAATCGACTGTCTCCCGGAAAAGATCGGCTGGAGATCCCTCGCGGCAAAGATACGAGCGATCGAACCGGACATTATCGGTACCGGTGAGAACCACTCCCTTTACGCATCCGAGACGATCAGGCTGGTTGAGCTGGCGAAACGGATCTCTCCCGAGATCATCACGGTGCTGGGCGGGGCCCATTTCACCAACCTGGCGGAGATGTACCTTCCCCGCCATCCCATCGACTTCATCGTCCGCGGAGAAGGTGAAATCACCTTGCTGGAGCTTGTTCGCGCACTGATGAACGGAGGTCCCGATGCGGCGCAGAAAGTGACCGGTCTCTGCTTTCTGCGTGACGGCAAGGTGGTCTACACCGCTCCCCGAGCCATGTTGGAGAACCTGGACGATCTGCCGCTACCGGCCTATGAACTTATGCCAATGGAAAAGTACGGGCGGGCAAAATACCTTTTCAGTCCGGGCGGTACAACGATTTCTCACAGCCGAGGGTGTACGGCGCGTTGCTCGTTTTGCGTGTGGTGGACCCAGATGGCGGATCGCAAGCGGGATGGCCAAGGGGAAAAGCTCATACCCAGATGGCGCACCAAATCCGTTGAACGCACGCTTGAAGAAATGGAAATCCTTTACAAGAAGTACAACAAGCGCTGCCTGGTCTTCGTCGATCCCACCTTCAACCTTGATGCGGAATGGAACGACGAATTCGCAACGGCACTGATCAGAAGAAACTGGGGCATCAACTGGTTCGCCTTCATGCGAGCCGACTGCATCCTGCGGGATGAGAAGAACGGTATCTTCGAAAAACTCGTGCGCAGCGGCCTGGTGCACGTCTCCATCGGTGTCGAGCGGGCTGAGGATACAGAGCTTAGTGCCTGGAACAAGAAGTTTTGTTCCCACAACAAGTCTTATGAAACTTTCAGGCTGCTGAAGGAGAAGTATCCTCAAGTGTTCCGGCAGGCCACCTTCATCGTCGGGGTGAAATCAGAGACTCATGAATCGATGAAACGCCAGCTGGAATTCGCCAGGCTCATTGACGCGGATTACCCCGCTTTCCACGTGGCCACTCCCTTCCCTGGCACCGAATTCTGGAACGAGGCCATAGCCAAGGGGTGGCTCGAGATCACCGACTTCGACTACTTTGACATGTCGACGCCGGTGATGAGTTCCGACACCATGAGCCGGGAGGAAATCGACGCAGGAATCATCGAACTCAACAAGAGCTACGTGGGGTTGCGCTGGCTCATGAAAGGCCTGTGCTCCAGGAACAACTACCGGCGAAACATGTTTCTCTGGTGGGCACTGGTGATGGCGCGTGTCTTTGCCGGATCGGTCAAGCAATTTATCAATCCGTTCAAGGCAGAACGTTACACCCATTTGGTCAAGCCGGATTGGTACGATCGGTAACAAGAGGTCAGTCTCTCGATGGCTTGAAAACTGTGATGCCAACTCCTATGAAATGAACTTTCCATTGACAGAAAATAGAATATTCGTTATTAGCAGAAACATGGCCTCTAGGCTATTGCATGTGTTGATAAACGGCCTTGCGCCTTTCATGATTCCCTGGGCGTGGAGCTGGGGATCTCTTCTGGTGATCTTTGTCCTCCTGCTCCTTCACATGTTCGTCCACGGTTCAATTTACCTAACGATACTGACCTTCCTGCCCGTCGTTGCTGTCACGCTGTGGTTTTCCTGGTGGTTCAACGGCAGACGGTCCTGGACGCGCTGGACGATAGTGAGGGCGTTGCTGCGCGTGGTTTTCCTCTCGACCCTTTTCGGCGCCCTGCTGGCTCTTTTCGCGTACGAAACAGATATGCACGATGCCTGGTCACAACACGTCCCGCTGGTGTCCACCGCGTTGCCGTTCAACGTGATCAAGGCCCTTCCCGGCCTGACCGCCTTGATGCTTGGCGCCTACGTGCTGACGCACTACTTCGTGGTCTTCCGGCATAGGTTACTGCCTATGGTCGTGCCCATGGCCTGGGGCGTTGCATGGCTGTATATCGGCATCACGGGCTTCTACTACAATACATTCTCAGGCATGACGGCCGACCTGGTTGCTGCCCAGGACGGCGTCACGGTACTCTTCGAGAATCCAGACACCTCATGTTCGATCTTCACCGCAAGCGAGCAACAATGTCCCGTGAGGATCTTCCCCCGCGGGCTGGTTCGCGATCCGGTCACCGGGCGGTTCGTCGCGGCATTCGGAAGCACACTCCATGTGTCGCCCAGAAGAGCGAGTAGACTCCTGGCCTTCGATCCTCATAGCAACAGAGCCAACTCGTTCGAGGAGTTGAAGGACACCAATCAATTTAGAGACCTGTGGTTCAGTGGCAAGGAGCGCCGGTTTGCGGTCTCCGGATGGAACGACCGCCGCATCTTAGTCTATTCCCTCGACGACTGGTCGTTACTGCAGATGATCGAGGTAGAGCGCGGGCCTACCGATTGGGGCCCATTTCTAGTCGCATTGGTGGACGCTCACGTTTACACGGTGACCTGTTGGATCCCGGAAGTCTTCATGCACCATGTCGAAAGTGGCGCCCTGGTGGCCCGTTACAACGGCTGGGAATCGGGCGTGGCGATGTTTGGAGGCTGCTTCCACATGGGGGCCATGGCACCCCGACGCAAGCGATTGTATGTCTTGAACCTGGCATTAAGCAAACAATTGTTGGAGTTCGACCTGGCCGACCTGTCCTTGCTGCGCAGTCTGGACCTGCCCACCATTGGCGGCTACGGACTGACCGTGAACGAGGATGCCGGTCGGATCTTCGTGCAGAACCACTTCCCTAATCTCTTGTTTGAGATCGATATCGACACCCTGGAGATCGTCGGTGAGTATCCGGGCATCCACAACGCGCGCTACATAGCCTACGACGAACGACGGCGCCGGGTGTACGTGGCGGACTGGTTAGAGGGGCGCCTGCATGTCCTGGACCTGGACTCGGGCCGCTATACCCGATCGTACGAGGTCGGGGCCAAGCCATCGGCTGTCTTTCTGGACGGAGACCATGTCTACGTGCATTCGGTCGTCGGCATAGTCAGGATCGATCTGTCCCATGGCTAAATTGCTAATTTAATTTTGTAAAATGAAAAACAAAGTAATTCTAGTATCTTTTCAAAGACCATTTTGATGTCCCGTGGAATAACATATTCGTTTTTTGCATGTGTTGCCTTCTTGCTAGTACTGTTTGTTCCACGTCCTGCTTTGGCGCTTCCTAATCCGTTCGTTCTGGTGTTTTTTATTGATCTTCTGCTTCAGGTGACGATCGTCTTGATCTTGGTTTTCACGGCTGGATTCGCCTGGGTACGTCTACGAATGTACCTCCTGTTTCCCAGCGTGGCTGTCAGAACGTTGTTGCTCGTTGTTATGTTGGGTTCATTTTCCGTTCTCACGATGACGATGGTGGATGTTCCAACATTGTCTCGTCCGCCTACTGCGGATTTCAACAAAAGGCTTCGCTCATGCAAGCCGCTCTCTGCTGACCTGGCGGCAAAGCTTTCGTTGCCCGAAGGGGCGGTTGTGGTCGATCCACGGCCGTCGGCTGCATTTGCAAGTTACCGCCTCCGCGGAAGCTGCAATTTCTCTCGTGATGAGATGTTAACTTCCGATCCCGTTCGCCGTCTGTTACGAAACGCTCGGGGCGGTGTTCTGCTCGTCTATGACAATGATCTGAGCCTGTCTGTTTTTTTCGAGGACCACGTTCCATGTGATATAAATCTTGAGGCATTGGCGGGTGGACTCAGGCGATATTACAAGAATGTCGACGGTGCCAGTGGTTGTGGTGGCTTGGGGGAAGTCCCGAACTTGGTAGTCGATCAGGAAGATGAGCCAGTGAATATCCAGCTTGGGCCTCTTTGGACCCTGGGTGCCTATAGGTCTTTTATGGCACCTGGGGCGAGATGGCGCAGGCTCCCTTCTGCTGCTGTCCCATGGGCGCTGGATCGTGGCATTCCCGTTGTCGACCTGAGGTTTCAACGGGAAGATACCGACAAATTGCTATCGGTTCCTCCATGGGATGCATACCTTTCCACGCTGGACAAGGTTGCCGGAGAGGAAATAGATGAGGTGATTCTGATCTGTGACGACCCTCCCGTTTGCCTCGCGGCTGAAGCTTTGGCTTTTCAACTTGCCGAACGAGGGGGGAGTCCTTATGGCTACGTTCTCTCGTATGAAGACGGATCGGCGCTGGCAACGGGGTCTTACTTGTCGCCCGAGTGTTCGAAGTGGGTTGTCCCTCTGGTCCTGCTTTTCATTCTGGTGTGCTCACCCGCGCTCGTAATCCTGATGGTCTGGGTGGGGCGCAAATTCGTCGCAAGACCGCGGTTGTCGATTGCGTTCAAGGCAGCAGGTCCACTGGTTGGAATTGCCGTCGCCCTTCCGGTGGGCCCGCTAGCAACGCTGTTGACGAACGAATTGAACCATGTGGGCTGGGCAACGCTGGATCTGATAGACGTTCGACGGTTTGGTCTCGGCTGGATCGTTGCGGTGTTACCGGTGCTGTACGTTGTGGCGACGTATCTAGTGGAGCGCCGACTGGAGCGCCGCAGTTGGACGTTTCGGATCGCTCTGCTTCTAACTTTACTTGCAATTATTCCCTTCGTCAGGGCTGGTTACTTGCGCTTGCTCACGCTGGCGGCGGTCTCGACAGCCATGATCGGTCAATTGATTATGCAAGTAATTACCAGGATCAGGCATCGTTCGAATGCGCGGCGAGGCGACGGAACACCTCGGTTGGTGCCTCTCGAAGTTGTGGGTGGTGTCGCTGCGGCCGGGTCCAAGGCGCAACTGCTGGCGGAGGCGCATAAAGACGGGATGCGGGTTCCCGCCGGGCTGGTATTGCTCACTGGTGTTCGAGCCTACCTTGCAGGTCCCTCTCATGCCGTACTTCGGCGTGTAAGCGAGTTTCTGGGGCCGGGTCCCTTAGTTGTGCGGAGCACTGCTCCTGACGAAGACGTCGCAGGAAGCCTGACAGCCGGTCGTTATCTTTCCTTTCACGACATTTCCGCAGAGGGAGTTGATGAGGCCGTGCGAAAGGTTCTAGGCGACTACCTGGAAAAGGGAGTGGATGGCGAGCGTGAAGTGGGGGTTATCATTCAACGCCAGGTGCAAGGCAATTGGGCCGGGGTGGCAGTGCGGGAGCCCGCGTGCAGCGGAAGCGGCATTCTGGTTGAAGTCTGCCGTGGGGAAAACTTTGAGGTGACAGAAGGCCGGGGAGCCGAGCTGAGAGATCGCATTGGTCGTTTCAGCCGCTCGTGGTTACTTGGACATCTCGACGATCGAAAACTTCCAGCACGCCTGATGCTTGAAATCTTCGAGCGGCTGGAGTCCAGAATTGGAGGTCCGGCACAGATCGAATTCAGCTACGACAAGCGCAGCATTTACGTGCTCCAGGTGCGAAGTGCACCCGAGGGTCGGTGGTGGTCCCCAATTTTTGGACAGCCTAGCATAAGTCGTGCCAACTGATAGGCTTGGGTCAGTCACTCCGACAGGGAGGAGACGTGACCATGAGAAAGCGATCCCAAAAACGACGGCGCCA
>SDBT01000544.1_pt1 | contig 59876 bp, 51 predicted proteins | sample 2277101 | NCBI WGS metagenome assembly SDBT01 (sample SAMN10404973, study PRJNA504765) | marine sediment metagenome | isolation source: marine sediment core GS10_PC15, 103 cmbsf | place: Arctic Ocean: Southern Knipovich Ridge | collected 2010 | reverse complement strand
TGGTGCCAGAACGAGGATTATTGAAAAGTCGCCACCCTTTGGCATCCCTCCGGTGGTAATACATCCCTCGCTTGACCAAGAAATCAAGGCGCGGTTACGCAGCCTCTTTCTCAATATGAATCAAGATGAAGCTGGCAGAGCTGTCCTTGATGGTCTTAATATTGAGCGCTTTGTCATGGGTAATGATACTTCCTATGATATGATTCGGAGCATGGCGGATGAAATGGGGCGGTAACACAGTAAAGCTGGATAAAATCTGGACTCGGTTCTGGGCTTTCGCCGGTGGTGTTAGCATCAGCATCAAAATCATGGGCATAGTCCTGATTATCATCCTGATCTTTGGACTGAGCATCACCTTTCAGGTGAGCAGCAGCCTCACTACCACCCTTACTCATGAGTTGGAGAAGCAAGGAATTGCCATTGCTAAACATATAGCAGCCCACAGTACGGAACTAATCCTTACCGGGAACTACTATGACCTCCATCATGTAGTCAAGGATTCCATGGAAAATGAAGATTCCGTACGCTATGTACTGGTCTTAGACACTAACGACAACCTTATAACCCACTCTTTCAGTGGTGGTATTCCTGTCGGCCTTGTCACGGCCAACCAGATAGAAGCCAACGCTGAGCCCCGAATCGTGAGACTGGATACAAATGAGGGTCTGATACTGGATATCGCTGTGCCAATCTTTGGTGGCAGAGCCGGAATAGCACGCGTAGGCATGTCCACTCACTCTCTGCATGAAATGGTGGCAATCATGACCAGACACTGGCTTTTTATCACCGGCGCAGTTTCTGCGGTAGGCCTTCTCGCCGCTTATTTCCTTACCTTGGTACTTGCCAGGCCAATCAAGAAACTGGTGGAGGTGACCAAGGCCATCACCAAAGGTGACCTGACACGCAAGGCTCCGGTCTGGGCTCCTGACGAGATCGGGAGGCTGGGGGTGGCTTTTAATGTCATGACGGAATCCCTGGCCAAGTCGCGCACAGAGAGTGAAGCCTTTCAGGCTGAGCTAGTAAGACGTAATCTGGAGCTATCGGCGCTCAATGCCATCGCCACCGAGGTAAGCGGGTCACGCGAACTGAACGATACCATGCATCGTTCATTGCTCAAGATATTGGAATTTATCAATTTGAAGGCAGGCTGGGTGAGCATTTTGAGCGACAATGGAGAACGTGCTATTACCGTTTGCCACACTGGATTGTCTCCAGACGTGGTGCGGAAGATAGCCAGTCATGACCCCTCCGCTTGCAGGTGCCGGGAAGCCATTGACCAGAAGCTGCCCATCGTGGTTAGCGATAATGAAGGCACCTGCCCAATTCTCCATGATAGATTTGCCGATGGAGGGACTATATGCTGCCATGCCACCGTGCCGCTTATCTCCAAATCGCGCGTCCTGGGTCTGCTCCACATTGCCAGTTCGGAGCCGAGCCGGCTTACCCCGGAAAATATTCAACTCCTCGGCGCTATCGGCTACCAAATGGGAGTAGCCATTGAGAATGCCAATCTCTGGGAAGATCTAAAGCGCAAAGAGGAGATACGCGGTTATGTGCTTGAGGACATTATCTTGGCGCAGGAGGCAGAGCGCAAGCGCATCGCCAGAGAACTCCATGACCAAACCGGACAGTCACTCACCTCATTCCTGGTAAGTTTGAAGACGCTGGAAACAGCCAGCCGACAGGATATTCAGCGGAGAATTGCCGACATGCGCCAGCTCACGGCGCAGACGCTGCAGGAGGTGCATAACCTGGCTCTGGAACTACGCCCCAGTTCACTGGATGACCTAGGATTGATCGCAGTGCTGGAGCAATATACCGTAGAATATGCGGAGAAATTCGGGATAAATACGGAATTTCATGCCATCGGCTTTAGTCAGCGGCGGCTTTCACCGGAGACGGAAATTGCAATATACCGCATTGTACAGGAGGCGCTGACCAATGTGGCGAAGCATGCTGAGGCGAAGAAAGTGAGCGTCCTTCTGGAGGTGAGAGACTCATCCGTCGTAGCCATTGTGGAAGATGATGGCAAGGGATTTGACATCAAGCAAGATTCAGACTTAAACAGCGTCAAGAATCAGCTCGGTCTCTACGGCATGTATGAGCGCGCTGAACTTATTGGCGGAAGTATTACCATTGAATCGCAGCCGGGTATGGGCACCACGATATTTGTGGAAGCGCCTTTGCCGGGAAACGGGAGCTAATGAAAAAGATACGTGTTGTACTCGCGGACGACCATGTTGTGCTCCGTTCTGGTCTCAAACTGCTTCTCAATGCCCAGGTGGATATTGAGGTGGTGGGTGAGGCCAGTGACGGCGCCGAGGCCGTCAGCAAAACTGCTGAGCTTAAACCAGATGTGCTCCTATTGGATATCACCATGCCTAATATCGGCGGCATTGACGCCATGCGGACTATTAAGGAAAAAACACCAGCCGTATCTATCCTCATCCTTACCATGCATGAGAACGAGGCTTACCTCCTTGAGGCACTGAAGGCGGGCGCTTCCGGCTACGTTCTCAAAAAGGCTGCTGATAACGAACTTATGAGTGCCATCAGGGCCGTCTATAGCGGTGAGGTTTTTATCCCCTCTTCGCTGACCAAGTCAGTGGTAAGGGAGATGGTTTCCGGCAGCGTTAGCCGGGAAGAGAGTGTGGATAAGGACCAGGAGCAGCTAAGTCCGCGTGAGCTTGAAGTGCTGACTCTGGTAGCGCAAGGCTACACCAACCAGCAGATAGCTGACCGCCTTTACCTAAGCGTGAAGACGGTGGAAACCTACAAGGCGAGGGTTATGGAGAAACTGAAACTGCACAGCCGGGTTGAGCTTGTCCGCTATGCCCTACGGCGTGGGTTTCTAAACCAAGACAACCAATCTCTTAATAATATCCATCATTAAAACTAGCCACTTTTCCCTTCTTCTCCTTTTCCTGACAGACACCCCCGCTAATTTCAGGGATTTCACTGACAGCATCCAGCACAAAATAGGTGATTTTCCGACTATGCATATACGGCTGAATCCAAGATAATTTACCCAGAGAACCTACAGTAGTTTCTATCTTTTATCCGTAATACACACCACTCGGACTAAAGGGCTAATCTCATAAGGGGTGATAGAAATGGTTGAGCAAAAATCAACAGGTGCGAGCTTCTATGTCTGGATAGCAGTAATTGCCATCGCCTTGGCGGTAGGTATATGGGGCACGATCACATTATTAATTGACGGTCATTCTACCGCAGGGACCAATTCCCAGATTCCTTGGGGTATCTTCGTCCCTGGTTATGTTTTCTTTGTAGCAGCGAGCGCGGGGTGCGTCATAGTGACGCTAGGCTACGTGCTCGGTATAAAGAAGCTCGAGCTCGTTATGAAAAGAGCCGTATTGTTGGGTATAGTCACACTACTTGCTGGCGGCTTGCTGATAATTATTGACCTCGGTAGTCCACTGACCGCCATCTACTTTTTCATCTCGCCTAATCTAAATTCACCCATGTGGTGGTTGAGTATATTCTATCAGATTTATCTCATATTGCTGATAGTTGAGTTCTACTTAATTCACAAGAATAAGGTTGGGCAAATCAAGATAGTTGGTGTTTTTGCCGGACTGGCGGCCATTGCAGTTCACTCTACTCTCGGGGGACTATTTGGCCTCGCTGCGGTAAGAACCTACTTTGAGAGCGCTTTCTCCCCGATATATTTCATAGCAATCGCCGTGATTATTGGAACGGCGTTGCTTCTCTTTACTACCATTCTTCAATATAAGGTCACCAAGAAAGAGATGAGTCCAGAGCTTCATGGCGTAGTAGTGGGTCTCGCTAAGTTTTTGGGTGTGATGGTAGGTATAGCTATCTTCTTCACAATCTGGAAAGACCTGACCGGGATGCGTAGTACCATCCCAACCACGGCACTGGCTTACGAACATATTTTTTCGACTTGGTGGTACTGGGTGGTGGTGCTACTGATGGGTTTAATAACGCCAATCTTCTTACTACTCAATTCGGGTACGAGAAAATTAAACGGCATATTGGTGGCTTCCGCACTGGTGCTAATCGGCATGTTCGCCGCCAGGATAGAGTTTACCATTGGTGGCCAAGTAACACCGATCGTTGCGGATTTAAAGCACCTGGCTTTTCCCTTAGGTAGCTATTCGCCAACCTTCGTCGAAATTGCCGTAATGATATTTGCCGTGGCGGTGGCTACCCTGCTCTACACCATCGGCGCCAGGACTCTAGCCCTGGAAAAGGTACCGAAGCATGATTAAACATTAGGCAAGGCTAATAACCCAGCTTAAAGGAGAGATAGTAATGGATGGACCCAAGCTCAATAAAGAGATTAGCCGCAGGGATTTCCTCAAAGTTGGCAGTCTGGGGGTCGCCGCCGTCATGGTACCCACCATCACCGGCGGTCTGGCGCGAGCCGAGGGAGCCTCGCCACTGGAGGGTAAACGGCTGGCAATGGTCATCGATTTGCAGAGATGCGTTGGCTGTGGCACCTGCGTTATCGCCTGTAAGAGTGAAAACAATGTTAAACAGGGTGTAGCTTGGGCTAGCCGAATCAGCCGTACTGTTGGTCAATTTCCCAATGTCAGGTACGAATATATCCCCACTCTCTGTAATCACTGCGAACAGGCGCCCTGTGTAAAAGGCTGCCCCACAACGGCCATGCATAAGGTCGCGGGAGACATCACCATGCACGATCCAGATAAGTGCATCGGCTGTCGATATTGCATCATTAATTGCCCTTACGGAGTCATTTACTTTAATGAAGAAGAAGAACATCCCTTCTGGGATGATGACAAACATCTGGTTGCAGACGGTACGTCCTCACCCGCCGAGGTCACCCGGAAGGTTGGGGGGAGAGTGCTTCCCTATTACAATCCAGCCAGGGAGCTTTCCAAGCCGAGAACCGGCATCCGACGCCGGGGCGTCGTCGAGAAATGCACTCTTTGCGACCACCGGGTGGTCAAGGGGGAATTACCTTACTGCGTGGAGGCATGCCCGGCCAACGCCAGGATATTCGGCGACCTGAATGATCCGAATAGTGAAGTTAACCAGATCCTGGGTAAATTCCCATCCTGGCGACTTAAGGAGAATTTGGGCACCATTCCGAAGGTATACTACGTGAGATCGTTCAACCCAGGAACCTACACTAGAACAAAAGGCTCGGTATAGGGCCGGTAAGGAAAGATTGGACTCAACAAATTACATTGACAGCAGGGGGAACAAGATGAAAACAAAAGCAAAGGGGTTGACCCGCCGTAAATTCATGAAAAACGCCGCTGTAGCCGGTGTCGCAGTCGCGTTAGGGACAATGCTGAAACCCGCCTTGAGAGCCTTTTCGTCCACGGGCAGCGCCGACTATACTGTTAACGGGGAATGGCGCCCCACTACATGCCAGGGATGTACTTCCTGGTGCTCCACTCAGGTTTACGTCGTGGACGGCCGGGCCATTAAAGTCCGCGGCAACCCTAATTCCAAGGTCAACGGTATTGCCAGTTGCCCCAGGGTACATCTGGGCCTCCAGCAGGTTTACGACCCTGATAGAATCAAAACCCCCATGAAGAGAACCAATCCCAATAAGGGCAAGAACGAAGACCCGCAGTTCGTGCCGATAACCTGGGACGATGCACTCAATACAATTGCCGATAAGATAATGGAGTTGCGCCATAACAACGAAACAGAAAAATATACCCTTTTCCGAGGTAGATATTCATACATGCGCGATATTATTTACGACCGCATGACCAAAATCATCGGGTCCCCCAACAACATTTCCCATAGCGCCATCTGTGCCGAGGCTGAGAAGTTTGGCCCTTACTACACCGAGGGGCTCTGGGACTACCGACAGTACGACATTCTGAACACCAGATATATCATACTCTGGGGTGCCGACCCGGTGGCGGCCAACCGGCAGGTCTCCTACTACATAAGCCGGTGGGGTGAAACGCTCGACCGGGCGCATGTCGTCGTCGTCGATCCCCGGCTTTCGGTATCGGCAGCCAAAGCCGATGAATGGCTGCCGATAAAGCCCGGAGAGGACGGCGCCCTGGCCAGCACAATCGCCCACGTAATTTTAACCGAAGGGTTATGGAACCGCGAATTCGTGGGTGATTTCAAGGATGGCGTCAACAAATTTGTGGCGGGACAGACGGTAAATGAAGCAGATTTTAAGGAGAAGTACACTTACGGGTTGGTCAAATGGTGGAATATCGAGCTCAACGATAAGACACCGGAATGGGCTGCCGAAAAAACGGGCCTGAACGCCGCACAGATAAAAGGCGTTGCCATCGGCTACGGGAAGGCCGCGCCCCAGGCCATCTCCTGGGTAGCGCGGGGGCCGGTTATGCAGGTGAGAGGCGCTTACGCCAGTATGGCGACGCATGCTCTCAACGGTCTGGCGGGCTCTGTTGACAGCGTCGGTGGCACATTGAAAGCCAACAAAGAATACACCCAGTCCTTCCCAGATTACAAGGACTTTCAGGATGACATCGCCAAGGCCGGGACAAAACACGACAAAATAGACCACCGCGGCCGCAAGGAGTTCCCTGCCCTCACCAAGGGGAAGTCCGGTGGCGGTGTCGTTACTAACAATGCCGCCGATGGTATTATCAATGAGGACCCCAATGAAATCAAGGTAGTCATCAGCTACATGAATAACTTCACCTTCTCCGCCACGCAAGGCGAGCGTTGGTACCGGGCATTGTCCAAGATACCTTTCATGGTGCACCTCACCACCAATGCCTCGGAGTGGACCTGGTTTGCCGATATTATCCTGCCATCCAACCATCACATGTTCGAGAAATGGGCCTACGTGAAGTCCTGCGCTAACGGCTACCGCCAGGTAACATTGAACCAGCCAGTCATTGAACCAATATGGGACGTGCGCACCGACGAGACGGAGGTTCCCTGGCTGATTGCCGAGAAGCTGGCCGAGCGCGGCTTCGACAATCTGCTCCGCCACTACAAAGAATACAGAGACCCGGAGACAGGCAAGTCACCGACCAACGAGAGAGAATTTGCCCTCTATGCTCTCAAGCACGCCACGCACAAGCTATGGGATCCGGCGGAATATCAGGGCGGCGATAAGTTCAATGGCTGGGAAGATTTCCGCTCCACCGGCGTCTGGAACTCCGACCCCTACCCTTATCGAAAGAGATGGGGTAAGTTCGGTACGAAGACCGACCAGTTTGAGTTCTACAGCGAGACCCTGAAAGAGGCCCTCGGAGCACATGCCGAAAAGCATAAAACGAATATTGACGATATCCTAGCAACCTGCAACTATCAGGCCCGAGGGGAGAAGGCCTTTGTTCCACACTACGAGGAACCTTATATGTACGGCAATCCCGACGGCCTTGTGCTGGTGGACTACAAGTCGAGACTTAACCGGGAAGGCCGCTCGGCCAACAGCCCCTGGTACCAGGAGCTAAAAGACCATGACCCGGGTGACGAGGCTTGGGATGACGTCGCCAAAATTAACCCTATTGACGCTGCCAAGCTCGGCATTAGTAACGGAGATATCATCAAACTAATTTCGCCCGTCGGCGAGATAACATGTACAGCCAAGCTGTGGGAAGGCACCCGTCCGGGAACCATCGCCAAATGCTACGGCCAGGGCCACTGGGCCTACGGCAAGGTGGCCGCCAAGGAATTCGGCAAGACTCCCCGCGGCGGCAACAATAATGATATTATCCCGGTCGAATATGACCGTCTGAGCGGGAGCACTGTTTTCTTCGGCGTCGTGCGGGTTAGTGTAGTTAAGGCATAGGATGAAAATGGAAAGAGAAGAACTCCTGCGCCGTGAAGAGGTCCGATGCGGGTCTTACTGGCTTCTAGCGCAATGTTACTCCCTGCCAGATGAGGAGCTAATTGAAGCGCTGGAGCATTCTAAAGAATTGGCTCGGTGGCGCCAGGGAGGTGGTGAAAACACCTGGACTGCGAGCGATATAGACTCACTGAAGGTTGATTATACAAGGCTTTTTATGGGGCCTTACCAGCTCTTGGCACCACCTTACGGCTCAGTCTATCTGGAGAAAGCCAGAAAAGTTATGGGGGACTCTACGATGGACGCAAAACAAAGATACCAAGAGGCAGGGCTAAACCTCACTCTAAAGGAAGCCCCCGACCACGTAGCTATCGAGTTGGAATTCATGTATTACCTCATTTACCGAGAAATCGAAGCGCTTATTAATTATAACGAACCAAATATAGCCCTCTACTTGAAGAAGCAAAAAGATTTCCTGGATAATCACCTCGGCAAATGGGTATCTGAATTTACTGATAACCTATCAGCGAACGCCGAGACAGTTTTTTACCAAAACGTAGCCCATATTACCGCATCATTTGTCACTGAGGACCTTGCACAGCTTTCTTAACAATAGTCCAGCAGACCAGTATCGAACAGAAAAAGGTTTAATACCAAGTTTTGATATATGGGGGTATGTTTGAGGAGGTAAAGTATGCCATTTCGTATAGGACCCTGGGAAATTGGCCTAATCTTGCTTATCATCCTGCTCGTTTTTGGTGTCGGCAAGCTTCCCCAAGTTGGCAGTGCCATTGGCAAGAGCCTCCGCGAGTTTCGCAAGGGGCAATCAGGAGAAGGCGAGGAGGCTCTTGCCAAAGCAGGGCACAGAAAGCAAAAGTATGCCACTAAGTCGAGTTTGTGAAAAGGTCATAAAAGAGTGGAGGAACGAATGACTCCTACAGTATCTTTTATCGGCCGGTCCAATTCCGGTAAGACTACATTCCTAGAGAAGGTCGTAAGGGGACTCAAGATAAGAGGCTACCGCGTGGCAGTAGTCAAGCACAGTCCTCATGGCTCTGACATGGACCACCCGGGAAAGGATTCCTGGCGTCTTACCCAGGCTGGAAGTGATATCGTCGCTGTTTCTTCCCCGGACAAGGTGGCTTTTGTTGAGCGTCTAGATACGGAACTTACCTTAGCTCAAATTAAGACACTGCTCGACCCCAAAGTAGACATAGTGCTCACGGAAGGATACAAAAATGGCAATGCCGCTAAAATCCTGATACTGACCACCGAGCAGGAGAGGCAGCAGCTTTGCCACGAGAAGCCGTTAGCTACTGTCCCAGCCCATTTTTCCTCACTGGGAGTTCCGCAATTTGATGATGACGATGTTACTCGTATCATAGATTTACTCATTGCGCAGATAGGCGAGGATTCGTCTGGTAATATTGCCGATACTATCAATGCAATCGATTTGATTCTGAGATACGATTCGTATCAATCTAGTGAACTCGAGGAACTGCTGGCTGAGTCAGCATCAGTACATGGACACATTTGTTCCGGGCAGGTACTTGGAGTTCGAATGGCCTTGCTCGGCTGCCAGAGACTTGGAATCGAAAGGCCAAAAGAAGAAGCGAAGCGCATGGTCGTCTACGTGGAGATCGACCGCTGTGCTACTGATGCCATTCAGGTTGTAACCGGATGTAAGCTGGGAAAGCGGACCATGAAATATATGGATTATGGTAAGGTGGCGGCTACTTTTGTTGATTTGAAGACAGGAACCGCAGTACGAGTGGTGGCCCGGGAAGATGCACGCCAGAAGGCAACCCTCTACCAATCAGAAGGCTGTACAAAATACGAGGCCCAGTTAAGTGCCTATAAAAAGATGCCCGATGAGGAGCTCTTCAATATCGAGTATGTGCGAGTTAAGATTCCAGTTGAAGACATGCCAGGACCGCCCTGTAAACGAGTAATCTGTCATCAATGCGGCGAAGGGGTTAATGACCATCGAGATGTTATGGTAGCCGGGAAGGTGCTTTGTAGCGCTTGTGCGTATGGGGGCTATTATGAACCCCTCTCTATCAATTCTGTTCTGAGGTAAATTCAATGTTGACAAAAGTCAATTTAGAAGAAGCGGTGGGCATGGTTCTGGCCCATGATGTAACCAAGGTGATTCCAGGTGTATTCAAGGGGCCAGCATTCAGAAGAGGCCATGTAGTCAGGGAAGAAGATGTGCCCGAGCTGCTTAAACTGGGCAAGGAACACATTTATGTGATGCACACAGAGAATAATGAAATCCATGAAGAGGATGCTGCCAGACGTTTAGGCCGGGCGATAGCTGGTCCGGGGCTGGAGCTGACTGAGCCCAAAGAGGGCAGGGTCAATCTGAAAACAGAATTCCCGGGGTTACTCAAAGTGGATGTAGAGCTTTTAAGGGAGGTCAACTCTTTCGGTGAAGTCATAGTATCTACATTGCATGACCAAACCCTCTGCCAAGCTGGGACATTGGTCGCCGGCACACGAACAATGCATCTTACCATCAGTGATTCATTATTAAGACGAATCGAGCGTATATGTCAGAATAGAGGTGGAGTAGTTAGGCTGTTTCCATTGAAGATGAAGAGAGTGGGGGCGGTAATCACCGGGAATGAAATTTATAAGGGCAGAATCAAAGATGGATTCGCTGACGTGATCAGGCGAAAGGTAATGGCCTTAGGGTCAGTCCTGGAACGTGAGACCATAGTGCCGGATGACGCCGACATAATCGGTCAATCCATTATAGAGTTCATTGAGAGCGGCGTGAAGGCCATAGTGGTATGCGGTGGTTTGTCGAAAGACCCAGATGATTGCACGTGTGAAGGCGTCAGGAGGTCAGGGGCCGAAATAGTCATATATGGAGCACCTGTCCTCCCCGGCTCTATGTTCCTTTACGCCGTATGCAATGGTATCCCCATAATCGGGGCGCCCGCTTGTGTGCTCTACAGCCCAAGAACCATTCTGGATGTTATTTTACCCCGGGTTCTGACCGACCAGAGAGTATCAAGGGAAGAAATTATCGAATTGGGGCACGGAGGCCTATGTCTGGGTTGTAGTACGTGCTATTTCCCCAGTTGTCCTTTCGGGAAATAATATGGGCATGCGCTGAAGCCATTTCACAAATATAAATCTAGGATGAAAAGCAATTCCTTCAGATTTAATCTCCGCGAGTTAGGCGGAGCATTAGGAGACCTGGGCGTTCTTCTGCCTCTCACCATAGCCCTAATCACCCTAAACCATATGAACGCTACCAGTGTTTTCTTGGTGGTGGGTCTTGCCTATATAATAGCTGGACTCTTTTATCGCCTCCCTGTGCCGGTACAGCCCCTTAAAGCTGTAGCAGCCATTGCCATAGCCGGAGGTTTATCTCCCAGCGTCATATCGGCTTCAGGACTGCTCATGGCAGCCTTCTTACTCTTGATGGCTGGGACTGGAGCCATAAGTCATGTAGCCAAGCTCTTTCCCAAAGCGATAATTCGAGGCATTCAGCTTGGGGTGGGGCTAATCCTGTTAAAGATGGGGCTGTTACTGGTCAGCAATAAGCAGGTTGTCATAGGCGGGGATGATGCCATTACCACCTTGATCAATCTATCGATTCCCACCGGGTGGTTGATTGCCCTGGCCTTGGGGACTATTTTCATCCTGTTCCTGCGAAGCAAGAGGCTGCCAGCCTCTCTGGCTCTTTTGGCTCTCGGGGTTTCTGTCGGCATGTTCTGGGGTTCGTTTATAGGACTGTCCAGCCTGCGCTTTGGCTTAAGCTTGCCAACGTTTGCCATACCCAGCCTGGCAGACTTATACGCTGCTCTGGTACTACTGGTTATACCCCAGATACCCCTGACCTTAGGTAATGCTGTCTTCGCCACGGTTGATACAGCCCAAGCTTATTTTGGCCCTCAGGCAAAAAGGGTAACCCCAAAAGCGTTGCTCACTACTATGGGAGTGGTGAACCTAGGAGCGGGCCTGCTGGGTGGCATGCCTGTATGTCACGGTTCAGGAGGGCTGACAGCACATTTCCGCATGGGGGCTAGGACCGGTGGCGCCGCCCTTTTGATAGGTGTCCCTTTCCTGGCCATAGCCCTCATCCTTGATGGCAACGTTGTACCCATCTTCGCGCTGATTCCTTACGCCGTCCTAGGTGTGTTAGTGGTATTTGTGGGGGTACAGCATTCTCTGCTGGTTAGAGACCTCAGAGGCAAAAAGGAAATCCTGGTAGCTCTAGCGGTAGCCATTCCCGGACTGCTCACCGCTAATTTAGCCATTGGTCTTGCCTCAGGCATATGTCTACACTTGATACTCATTACTCTATCACGAAACCGCCCTATTTGGTCTCGCCGTGCATTAATGGCAAGACGAAAGGCCAGATTGGTACAGGATCCGCCCAGGAAGACAAGCCCTATCATCTCAGGGACTTCGCACTTTACTGGTTCAAAATGAAGCTCATGGTAAATGTCTAATGAAGATAGCAGCAATTGTCTTGGCCGGTGGTAAAAATCGGCGGCTGGGTAGGAGTAAAGTTCTAGAGCCTATTGTTGGTAAAAGCCTTATTGAGCGTGTCGTCGAACGTATCAAGCCGCTAACAAGCCAGATTATAATAGTGACTTCTCGAGAACAACTTGACCTCCCAGTCGCTTGTAATGCAGAAATCTTAGCAGATATTTACCCCGATAAGGGTCCACTTGGTGGTATATATACAGGTTTGCTGGCCTCTCGGTCTCCACAAAGCCTTGTTGTTGCCTGCGATATGCCTTTTCTGAATACGCAGTTGCTGAGCTACATGGTTGAACTATCTCGTGAATTTGATGTGGTTGCCCCCCGGTTGAGAGAAGAAATGGTGGAGCCACTTCACTCCATTTATTCCAGGAACTGTCTGGGTGGTATGAAAACACAGTTGGAAGGTAATGAATTGGAGGTTTACTCCATTCTCAATACAGTCCGCGTCAGATATGTTGACCGAGCAGAATGCCAGAAGTTTGACCCCCAACTATTATCCTTCTTTAATATCAATTGTCAGACAGACCTAGACTATGCTGCCGAGCTTGCCACAAAGAATGCTCGCGGCCTGAGAACTTGAGTTGCCAAGATATGTGATATATGTCCAGAATGTAGAGTCCGGGCAACAAAAGCTCGTTTTGTCCCGGGGATATCTTCGAAATGATTAAGCCGAGCGCTGGTTCGGTCTCACTTTTCGGAACAAAGGTACGGCCGGGTGAAAGGTCCATCTGGAAACGGGTCGGTTATATGGTCGGGACCTCTCATGCCTATCCCGACCTGACTGTCCGGGAGAATTTAGAGGTTGTCCGGCGCTTGCTTAAACTAAAAAATGCCGCTGCGGTTGATAATGTTATCGAACAATTGGGACTGACGCAGTATGCCGGCCGGCGTGCCAGAACACTCTCGCTCGGTAATGCCCAGCGACTGGGAGTGGCTGAAGCACTCATCCATCACCCGGATTTGCTCTGTCTGACCTGACACCCAATACCACTAAGCCTTGACAGTCACTGGTCAAGGACTTTAACATTGATACATAGACTTTAACATTGATACATAGTTAAACATGGAAAATTCGGGATTGACAGGGCGCAACAGGACAGATAATGATTAAGAGAGAAGGCATGCAATAGGATGATATACGAGATTATCACCAATAAGTTTCTGGTGATTCCTATTTTTGCTTGGGCAATTGCACAGTTGTCAAAGACATTAGTAGCACTATTGCAAGGCAAGGGGCTGGACTTTCGTTATTTAGTCAGAAGTGGTGGCATGCCCAGTTCACATTCAGCCGTAGTTACTGCATTGGCCACAGCGGTCGGCATGATACAGGGTTTTGGGTCAGTAGTCTTTGGCATCGCAGTTATTTTGGCCATGGTAGTTATGTATGACGCCGCAGGCGTGCGGCAGTCAGTCAGCCGCCAATCAATTGTTCTAAACCGTATTGTACGTGAACTTATGGTTAGGCAACCCATAGCCAGATTGGAAGCCGACATACGAGAGCTAATTGGGCATACACCATTTCAGGTCATTAGCGGAGCCGCATTAGGTATTATAGTTGCCTGGCTCTGGATTACTGTAGCAGCCATGTAAGCATTGTTCAAGTTACCCACCCTTTTATCACTAAGAACACTCAAACCGCAACTCAAATAAAATTTTTAGCAGCGCGCCCTGACATGCCTGATGATAGTGTCTACCACGCGCTAAAGGCTCTATTCAGCAATAGACATAACTTCTAGTGATAACCTGCATGGCCATGCTTGCGACGCAATGCCTCAACCATGAATAACTCATGCGGCTCGATGTTAGCCAGATTAACATCTGGACCAAACCGTTCGATAAGATGTTGAATCATGATGGCGCGATCAAATTCATGGACATTGGGGAAGATTACTGTTGGAATTTCAAGAATAAGTAAGTTCTTCGGCAGAGCTGCCATCAGCTCCTGAATAAGTTCTTCCTTCAAGGTTGTATCGAAAAGTTCAAGCGCTTCAACGAATACCTTCCAGGCGCCAGCGTCGAGGCAAGCCCGGACATCGTCAACGAAGTGCTGCAGGGAACTGGCTTCAATCTTACTGCCGGTTTCACCTAGAACCTTGAACCCGTAGTCCCTGATAGCCTTGCGAATAATCCCCTGCTTCACATCCTTGGGCAGCATGTCCACATTGTCCGAGACCTCAACTACCTTATACCCGGCCTCAGCACAATGCTCGAAGTAAGCATCCGTCTTCCCAATGCTGATGGCATATTCAAGATATTGACCACCTGGAAAAACGAGGATATCACTACCATGATAAATCTCTATCTTGCGCCGGAGCAGGTCTAAAGGCAAAAGTCCGGAGACACCCACAGCGACTTTGGCAAGATCAATGAATGGACCGGCAAGTTGAACGATATCGGCTTGTGCTTCGAGACCAATCCCGAAATCCACAAACATTGTGAGACCCTTCTGCCGTGGCTTCTCCTCCCGTGAAGGAAGAGGAATGTTCGAAAAGGCCCTCCGGGAAGTAAATTCCTCTTTACCCGATTTTAAGATGTCCTCATTCATCAAGCCGACTCCTCTCTAAAAAATTTCGGGTCAATTTCATTGGCGCTGCATTATTATATATTTATATTGGTTGGCAGCAGAGCTGGTATTGTATTACTTAAAACCACAAACCACCCGGGGAAAAATATGTTTGCCAGTAATTTTTGCCTCATCTATTTAATCATGGAACTCCATCGCATTTCATTTCATGATTTTAGATTTGTAATGTGGGTTTGTCAATTGCCCAATCGCTATCGAAATTCTCATTGCCGGTTTCTATGTTATAATTGCTCTCCAAGTCACTGCTTTTGGAAGTGCAAAGCGAAGATAGATACAAGGGATATCAGTGTACGATTTGATAGCAAGGCATATACTGGCTCCGGTGCTTGATTTCTCCAGAGGCCCGAAGATATGGAGGTACATAAAAGAGCTGGAAAAAAGCCAGTGGTGGCCACGGGGTAAGATTCTGGCACTACAGGATGAGCGGTTAAGGCGACTTGTGAGGTATGCTTATAAGAATGTGCCTTACTACCGCCATATATTCGACGAGAGGTCACTCAAGCCTGATGATATAGTCTGCAGTGCCGACCTGGTGAAACTGCCAGTACTAACCAAGCAAATTATAAGAAAGAACTTTGACCAGCTTAAGGCACGAGGTTTCCCACTGAAGAAAACTGTACTGGTCCGCACCGGGGGTTCTACAGGGGAACCACTGGTGTTCTACACTACAAAGGATGAACAACGCAATTGGGATATCGCTAAGTCGCGAAGGGCACAGGGCTGGTGGGGATATAAGGTAGGTGACAAGTGCGCCTTGATAATTAAGAGACCACACATATCAACGCTCGAGAGGTTCAGGCGATTCCTGGAAGGCCGTACGATTTTTATCGCTATGGAAATGGGGCACACGCTACCGCTTTCCGTCAAGAAGTTGGAAGAGTTTCAACCCAAGTTCATCGCGGGTTACCCTAACGCTATTTACCTCGTGGCGCAATTTATTGAGAGGCGAGGAAAGACCAAACTCAAGCCCAAAGCGGTTATCACCGTTTCAGAACAGCTCTACGACTTTCAGAAGGAACTCTTCAGGAAGGTATTCGGATGTGAGACTTACAACGTTTATAGTGCGTGGGAGACAAAGCAGATTGGGGCTGAATGCTCCGAACATTCGGGGTATCACATCGCAGCCGAAAGTGTAATTGTTGAAATTGTAAACGGTGAAGGTGGGCCGGTACCGGCAGGAAGTGAGGGAAGGATATTAATTACCAATTTGCATAATTATGCCATGCCCCTGATAAGGTACGATATGGGTGATGTGGGTGCCCTTTCTGCTCTGGTTTGCCCCTGTGGCCGGGGGCTGCCCCTGCTTAGTAGATTAAGTGGCAGGACCACTGATTTTCTAATAACCAAAAGCGGAAGCAAAATACCCGGCATGGCTTTAGACTTCCGGCCACTTGCCTCTGCGGGCGTTGAGCAATTCCAGATAGTACAGGAAAATTACGGAGAGGTAATATTTAAGATTGTTCCCACTGGAAAGTATCGGCGGGAGCATGGCGCTGAGCTGACCCGGAAAATTATAGTGCCATACAAGTCTATGCTCGGGGAAGATATGGATATTATTGTCAAATTCGTTGACCGGATACCCGTTACCAGGGAAGGAAAAAGAAGGGTGGTCGTGTCAAAACTAACAGTGCCAAAAGATGAATAGAATAGATACCCCCTGGATAGACAGCTGGAGTCTATCTCCTTAACGAAGTGGAAGCGTAGCATTGCGGTGAAATTAATTCAAAAGACACCTTTTACCCTGCAGGGCATACCTTTAAACACTCCGAGCAGCCGCCTGAGGCATTATAATAGGTACTGCAAGTATACTTGTCAATCTTGTACTGTTCATCTTTCCGGGGTCTCGTTATCGCTCTTACCGGACATATCTTAATACAGGCACCCCCACATTCAAGACAAGGTATCTCTTTAGCCACTGAGGCGGCAGATTCCAGAGGGGCATCAGTAACAACCACAGCAAGCCGTACTCTGGCTCCATAATCAGGTGTAATTAGCAAACTGTGCCAGCCAATAACACCTAGCCCTGCTACCTGAGCAGCATGCCGGTGCGACAGAACACCCTCCAGAAATCTCTCGTCTGTTGGTGCACCACCTGCAGTTGAAGATATCCCCTTGAAACCAAGACGATGCAGCTTTTTCACGATTCTGTAGGCCTCCCAGTCAAGTTGACCGTTTACGAGTTGCATATGGCGATTATAGAGCTCGCGCAGTGCAATCTCCCCCACCCGCCGCTCTGAAGTCAAGTACTTAACCACCTCAGGGAATACCTCAAGCGCCAGCACAATTATTGACCTTGCCCCAGGAAGCAATTTCTCAGCCTGGTTCCACAGGGGTGTATCCTTACAACCCTCCAGACGAACTACACCAGTTTGGTCAACCTCCACATCTTCAAAAAGTTGGTCGAATTCTGCGATAGCACCCTCTACCATAGATATCTGCACCTCCTGCCTAGACTTAAAAGTCCACTGGTTTGCTGGTCAGAAATTGGTTTGTCAAATCAAAGATTAATATACTATTTTGCTAACCTGAGTGTCCAATGCGGCAAGAAAGCAAAAGCCTACGACGTAGAAGTTTCCAGTCCGCAACTGCCTACATCTCTGGTGAAAGCCTGATAAACCTCACCGGCTCCGTGCTTAGCGCCATCTGGTCATCCCTCTTTGCAAGCAGCACATTGCACAGCCATCTGCTGTTATCCGGCTCAGGGCAGTCCTGTCTGTAGTGAGCACCACGGCTCTCAGTTCGGCTAAGGGCAGCCCGGCATATCATCTCGGAAACCATGAGCATATTACTCAATTTCAGGGCCTGTTGCAGCCCTCGCCCATCAGCCACCGATATCCTGTGATATTGCTCCTTTAAGTCAGCTAGGTCATCCAGGGCCTGCTTCAGACTGCCAGCGTCCCGGATGATTCCGGCTCGATACCACATGGTCTCTTTGAGGAAATGACGAAGCGTCTCAATTATTTCACCACCATGCCCCGATGCTATTTCCTGCAGTCTTTTTTCCTCGGCAGTGATGACGTCTTCAGGCAGCTTCTCTCGCTTCGTCAACTTTGTGCTCCTGGCAGCCTCCCGACCAGCAATAGCGCCAAAAACCCACACCTCAGTGAGGGCATTCCCGGATAGGCGGTTTGCCCCGTGGATGCCAGCAGAAACCTCGCCAGCCGCATAAAGACCCGATACAGAGGTTTCTGCCCTTTCGTTTATCTTCACCCCACCCATCTGGAAGTGGACAGTTGGAGCTACAAAGAGCTGGCGCTCTCCACGCAGGGCTGGCTTGGGCAGGATGGGTCGTAACATCTCCATCTTATCTTCCGAGACTTCCTTCAGGTCGAGGGTTATACTACCTTCGAGACCCGGTCCGCTGATTAACTCTTTAGCTATCGCCAGACTGAGGCGGTCTCTGGTGAGCAGCATGGGGTTAGCCAGACCATACTTGACTATGACATCCTCACCACGGCTATTCAGGAGCCTGCCACCGGTTTCAAGGAGAAAGCATTCGTAGAATACGGCCTGGGTTCCCGTTCCCAGGCTGGTGGGATAGAACTGGACAAATTCCATGTCCTGGAGGATTGCACCAGCATCATAGGCAAGGGCATAGCCATCCCCCGTGGTTCCGGCGGTATTATCGTTTCGTAAATAGACCTGCCCCAATCCGCCCGTAGCCAGGATAACGGCTGAGACGGTAAAGACGAAGACCTGCCCACGGGTATCGATACCCACAGCCCCCACCAACCTATCTCGCTGCTTCAACAGTTTGGTTACCAGAATGCCTTCCAGGAATTTCACCCCTTTTCTCAAGGCATATTGCCGCAGGGGAATGGCAAAATCGGTGCCAAAGGAGTTTTGGCCGTAGACCATTCTGGTGCGGCTATGCCCCGGGTCTAGCGACAGGGTTATCCAAGGAGAGTCCCGACTGGTCGTATATCTAACCCCAAACCTATACAGGTCTTCAACCTGCTGCTCTGAACCGGAGACCATTATCTCAGCCAAAGCCTGGTCATTGAGAAAATAGCCTCCTTTGATAGTATCTGCCAGGTGCTGGGTGCAAGAATCCGGAAGGTTCTGCCTATTCTTTGAATGGTAAAGCGCGGCCGTAAAAGCACCTCCCGAGATGGTAGTATTACTACCATAACCGACCCGGGACCGAGAAACTACCAGCACCTCAACGCCATTTTTTCTAGCCTCGATTGCCGCCCTGAGTCCAGCCCCACCCCCGCCGATAATTAGAACATCCGTTGTTATGGTATCCAGTACACTCAATTTCATACTTAGCCTTCAGCCATCAGGATTTACTTAAAAGACTGTGGAACAAAGTTAGAGCCTGCTCATAGCGCTATCAGCGCATTCCAGAGTTCTGGAAACATCGGCCCCGGTATGTGCCGAACTAATGTAAAATCTGCCACCAAACATAAGGATAACGCCCTCCTGGGCCATAAGCTCAGCCCAGCGGCGTTCTTTTTGCATATCCACCAAAGCAAAATCCCTGATGTCGTAAACAACCTCTTTACCGATGTCAATGAAGCGGGTTATAAAGACACCTCTGGTACCCTGAATGAACAGGGGTATGCCATGCCTCTTGCCAATCTCTTTCAAGCCATCCATTAATGGTTTCTGGATACTATCGATTTTTCTGTAGAAGGCTCCGTTGTCTTTCTCCAGCATTTTGACACTCGCAAGTGTAGCCGCCAGACCAAGGGGATACCTGCCATGAGTTCCTCCCGATACCACTCTCCCCTCCAGAATAAGGTCCATTATGTCCTTTCCCCCCGCAAACGCTGCCAGCGGAAGCCCGGCTGCTATTGCCTTGCCGAAGATAGCTATGTCTGGGGTCACACCAAACAACCCCTGGGCACTGTTGAGTGCCACTCTGAAACCGGTGATTACTTCATCAAAACACAAGATTATTCCGTACCTGGTGCACAGTTCCCTGACCCTTTCGAGATACCCCGGCCTGGGTGGGCAACAACCTCTGTTGCAGTGGATGGGCTCCATGATAATCATCGCTACCTCTTCCCCGTATCTCTCCAGCACCTTTTCCAAGATTTCAACCTCATTCCAGGGTAGCATGAAACTCTGTTTAAAAGCGGCGGCATCCCTGCCTTCAGTCATTACAGCATGGCTGTCATCCCTGGGAAAAGGCCTTCCGGTAACTTCTTCATCGAAGACTCCTCCAAGAACATTATCAAACCACCCGTGGTAATGCTGCTCAAAACGAATGAAATAACGCCGGCCGGTAAAGGCTCGGGCAAGCCTGATAACCAGCTGAACCGCCTCTGAAGCGGTAGGATTAAAATGAACCTTCTCGGCACATGGAACGTGCTGGACGAATTTTTCCGCCAGTTCCACTTCAAGTGCCGCTTGCTGATAAATAGTAGAGTTAAGCGACCAGAGGGTATCAAGCTGGTTTTTTAAACCCTGAATATACTCCTGATTGCTATGTCCAAAGACGAGTGGGCCGGCTGAGAGGCAAAAATCAATGTACTCCTTCCCATCCGCATCCCAGAGATGGGCGCCCTCCCCCTTAACGATAAACCTTGGAGCGAAGCCACCTCCGGCCAGGTTGGTGTGAGCTCCAGCCAGCACCCCTTTTGCCCGCTCCAGAAATTCTGCGTTTGATACCATTTTCAGCCTCCTTTCGCCGTGAAATAATCATTCTTTTATTTAGAGAATGTCTCCACGTCCACCGTCCACACGAATTACCTGCCCGGTCATAAAGCTTGAGTCCCCCGAGGCAAGGAAAAGTGCCAGATTGGCAATATCTCCAGGTATACCGGTTCTACCCAGCACCGAACGCTCCCTGCCTTCAGCCAGAAACCTATCCGCCTCCTCTTTGGTACGGTTGGCAAATATAATATCAGTAACGATGCGCCCGGGCAGTATGCAGTTAACGTTTATTCCATGAGGCCCACCCTCTCTAGCCGTTACTTTGGTCAGAGCGATAACCCCGGCTTTAGCCGAGGCATAGGCAACCACCCCCGGGTTATTTGTTCCCAGCGCTGCCATTGAAGATAGATTGATAATCTTACCGTACTTCTGCGCCATCATGTAGCCTAAAACAGCCTGTGTGCCGAGAAAAACCCCCTTAAGGTCTACCGCCTGGACGAGGTCCCAATCTTCTTCAGTCATTTCAAGTATTGAGGCACGCCGGGTAATACCGGCATTATTCACCAGGATATGAACAGCACCGAAATGGTCAAGGGTCTTTTTGACCAGCTCCTGAACCTCAGCTTTCTGGCTAACATCAGCCTTAATTGCAATTGCCCGACCACCTGTCCTTTGAATTTCCTCAGCCACGCGGTTAGCACCTTCAGCATGAAGGGCATTAACCACAATAGCGGCACCCTCAACGGCGAATTTCCTGGCAATCGCCTCGCCAATACCGCGTGCCGAGCCGGTGACGATAGCGACCTTACCTTCCAGTTTCATTACATTACCCCCTTTGATGTCTAGAATGCATCAGCCACTCATCTTCTCAGGCCACGACTAGTTATATGGCAATTATAAAACTATTGACTTCAAGATTCTACAGCAGTAGAAGTATCCAGGAGGCGCATCATGGTTCTATTGACAAATCAGCACCTTTGACATCTAATGATTATATGCATCCCTCGGTAAAGCTGGGCTACAATCCGAAGATAAATTAGAGCCAATTCAGGAAGGAGACAAAAATGTATCTGCCCGAGTTAACCTGCTATTTCAATGGTGAATTCATTAAGGAGAGTGAAATCAAAATCACGTCACTCGACCACATCTTAAGGGGATTCGGGGTCTTTGACGTTTCCCGAACTTTCAACCACGTCCCATTCTTCTGGAAAGAACACATCGGACGCTTATTTAACTCGCTACGCTACTGCCACATTAACCCTCATATGACAGAGGAAGAGATGTACGATATTCATCTCGAACTTCTTAAGCGAAATGAAGGAAATCTGGACCCGGGAGACGACTTCACCGTCATACCACTTATAAGCGGCGGCAGGAAGGAGTTCTACATGGGCCCAACCAGTCCTGAACCCACCATTCTGATTAATTGCGCCCATCTTAGCCCAAGGTATGCGGCCGTCGCCAAGCGCTACCAGGAAGGCGTTCATCTTGTGATAGCCAACACCCGGCAATATGCCCCTGATGCCTTAAGCAGCCAGGTGAAGCACTGCAGCCGGCTTAATCTCTACCTTGCTGACTGGGAGGTGCACCAGATTAATCCGGAGGCATGGTCACTCTTGCTTGACTCCAGAGGCTTTATCGCTGAAGGTAACGGTCATAACGTTCTCTGGGTAAAGGACGGTGTCCTCTTCTTGGCCACATCCCTCAGTGTCCTGCCCGGTATTTCTCAGGGAGTGATTCTAAAACTAGCGAAGGAGCTTGGTATTGAGATTGTCCGCGGCAATTACACCGCCTGGGACCTGTACGCTGCCGATGAGATTTTCTGCACCGGCACAACACCGGGTATTTTCCCGGTATATAAGTTTATTGAAAGGGAAATGCCAAAACCGGTCTGGGGACCGGTCACCAAACGTCTATTTGATGCCTATTGCGAACTGGTTGGCGTTGACCTTATCGAGCGCGTCAAGCAGAATATAACCTATGAGAAAACGAAAGTTAAGTAAATATCCTCAAGATGTTATGGCCTAGTTTAATTTAACTGAGGTAAGAGACGCATGTATGATTTATTGATAAAAGGCGGCGAGGTCATTGACCCCGCCCAGAAAATACACGATAAAAGAGATGTAGGGATATCTAATGGAAAAATCGCCGCTCTGGGACATGAGATGGCCTCAAGTGAGGCAAAAAAGGTCATTGATGCTGAAGGCATGATTGTCACCCCGGGGCTTATCGACGCCCACGCCCATGTGGCAGATACTATCACCGAAGTTAGTGTGCCGCCGGATGAAATCGGGGTGCGCACCGGGGTAACAACCATAGTTGATAGTGGCAGCACCGGCTGTGCCAATTTCCCGGGTTTTAGAGAATTCATTATTTCTCGCGCCGAGACCGACATCCTCTGTTATCTCCATGCCATTCCCACCGGACAGGCAGTCCTGCCCGATATCTGGGGCTGGTATGACCTAAACCCCGAGGCAACGTTCAAGGTGATTGAGGAAAACCGGGATGTCATTAAAGGTATCAAGATAAGGGCTAATGGTGGTGTCATCGAAAGGTTCGGAATAGAGGCGGTGAAACGAGCCAAAAAGATAGCCGCTGAGGCCGGACTCCCTTTGAGGGTGCATACGGGTGTGGACGACCGGACGCTGGACAGCGGCAAGGTCGAAGCCTTTACCCGAGAGCTCCTCTCCGTCCTTGATAAGGGTGACATTATCTCCCACATCTATACACCACTACTCGGCGGGATGATTAGGGCTGATGGAACTGTGGTGCCGGAACTCTGGGATGCGATTAAGAGAGGGGTGCTACTGGACGTGGCTCACGCCATTTTCATGTTCGGTTTTGACCGGGCTAAAAGGGGACTCGAAATGGGGGTTTTGCCCACCACCTTGAGTACCGATTTTTCCAGCGTGAATCTCGGGAGCGTGGTCGTCCTGAGTCTGGCAGTGACCATGTCCAAATTTATGGCTCTGGGGCTCAGCCTCGAGCAGGTGATTGAGATGACCACCTTAAATGCCGCTCGCATGGTGCAAGATGAAGAACGCCGGGGTAGCCTTAAAATCGGTTTGGCTGCCGATATCACCATCGCCGAACTAGTTGAAGGGGATTTCGCCTTCTATGACAGGCGGGAGAAAAACACTGTGCTCAAAGGCAAATATCTGTTTGAACCCAGGATTGTTATCAAGAATGGCAAAGAGATGGAAGTAAAATCCCGTTATCGCCAATAATCCGCCTCTTAACCTTGAAAAAGTCAGGTCAGTTTACCCCTGGCGTCAATCTCCCAAACTGCCTCTACACGGTCATTCTTGATGGCAAAGTACCTGTCGTGCAAGTTTACGGTGGTACAGACATGGCTGGGGAAAACCTCTACCTTATCCCCTATCCTGAGTTTCGGTGAAGGCTCCGTAACCTCCATCTTACCGTGCTCCTCCCAGAACCCCACAAATTCAGCACCTGGTAAATCCTTTATCTCAGGTAGTCCCGACTCAAGTGACAGACTCTTACTACCGGCATCAATTACAACATAATTATCTTCCGGATGACTAATAACGGTAGCCAGAACAGTGAGGGCGCGTTCAAACCCAGGCAGTCTTGGATAGTAGTTGCTGTCCATAAAGATGTATGTGCCCGGTTGAATTTCGGTTATGCCAGGCAGTTTGCCTGTTTCCTCATAGGTTACCGTGCCCCCGGCGCTTACTATTTCGACCCTCAGCCCAGCTGCCCTAGCCATCTCGGCCGTTTGGGTCAATAGACCGACCTCTTCTTTTACCCGTGCCGCCCGCTCGTCCGGCTCAGCAAGCTTTTGCAGGTGACCCTCATAGCCCATAAAACCGCAGAACTTAAGACCCTGAGCCTTGTCCGCATATTCAGCCAACGAGACTGCATCCTCGCCGGCCCTAACGCCACAGCGGTGCAAGCCAATATCGACCTCAACCAAGATTCTCACCCTTACACCCGCCGTCTCAGCCGCCGCCGATAACTCATATACGTTCTGACGGTCGTCCACCGCCACGATGACATCAGCCTGTCTGGCCAGATTCATGAGGCGGGTTATCTTCTCTGAGCCGATAATTTGATTGCCCAGCAGGATATCACGAATACCAGCCTCAGACATAACCTCAGCCTCGCCGAGCTTGGCACAGCCGATACCAATTGCTCCGGCTGCCAGTTGTTTTTTAGCCAGAATAGTTGACTTATGGGTCTTAATATAAGGACGAAGACCGATTCCCCGCTTTCCTGCAAAATCAGCCATTTTGACAATGTTTCGTTCCACAGCCGGTATATCAACCAGCAAAGCCGGGGTATCAATCTCCCGCTTGTATACTCCCAGCTGCCTGGATTTTGTTTCCATATCTCCTCTATGCCTGTTTGAAGCTTAAATTTTAAGGAACTCTACCATTTATATAATTTCTGAGTCAATGGCAGAAACCACCCTATCAGGTATCGATAATAGTGAATAATGACCTTAATCCGGTAGTTGGTCTAAGGATAATTAAACTGGAAGCTTATCTCTCATGATGCAGTGCTGTAAGTAAAAATCAAGCCTTGCCTTCCTCGCAAGGCTTTCAATCCATACTAACGCCTTCACCCGACGCTCAAGCTCCATTTATCAAAGGGAGCACCTCAACGGAAAGCACAGAGTTTCAGGTCAAATTATCAGTCTTGCATGATTTCAAAGATAGTGCCGCCGTACTTTTCGGTGGCAAAATAAGTAGCTCCGCCACCGTTGACCCACCTCGCCTTGAACATGACCTCAAAGCCCCTCTTAACCAGTTCGGCTTCCTCTTTATCAATGTCATGGGCAACATAGCCTATGTGGCTAACGCCTTCTCCGCGAGTCTTTAAAAACCTTGTCCACATTGAATCGATATTCATGTCAGGTTCAATCAGCTCAACTACTATCGGACCGGCATTACCCATTTTTGCCTTCAGATTGGGAGCCTCCATAGGTTTGCCCCAGAGGAATCTTTCTTTAACGTTTAAGACCAGAGGCTTAAACGGACCGAAGCCGAGGGACTCGTAGTATTCAACCGCCTTATCCAAGTCCTTAACAATTATCCCCACGTGGTGTAGTTCTGAAAACGGTGCCTTCTCTGCCATTTGAGCAGTTTCTCCTTTCTACATATTTATTTCTCAATATTTTTAGCCATCAAAGCCTGTCTTTGTTATAACACAAACAGCTAATAGATACTTTAAGCAGTTAAAATGTCTTTGTCAAGATTAATCTGAGGGTTTATACTGTAAGGGAAAACAGTCATTGACGAAAGGCCAACCGATTTCTTGACAGGCATGTAAGTTCCTGCTACCTTGCTTCTTAAAGTAGTACCATGCTTAAAAGAAACCCATATCGGCACCGACAATAAAGGGCTAAGCCAAGCTATACTAATAATTAAAAGAATTTACTTAGGGAGGATAATAAATGAAGCTGAGAAGTGAAGAGATGCTTAAAGTATCTTACCAGCACCCGGCCCTGCTCGGTGTAGGAGGTTTCACGCGGGAAGACTTTGAAAAACCCCTGATTGCGGTAATATCCACCGCCGGACACTCTCACGCCGGCAGCTTTCACCTTGACTCGCTGGGAGAACAGGCAATGATTGGGATACGCGAGGCTGGCGGAACCCCGTTTAAATACACCGTTACTGATGTCTGTGATGGTATCGCCCAAGCCCATGATGGTATGAACTACGTGCTTGCCTCCAGGGAATACATCGCCAGTATGATTGAGATTTACGTGCAAACCAACCGCTTTGATGGTGCCGTCCTCATTGCCAGTTGTGATAAGGCCTTGCCAGCCACCATGATTGCCGCTGCCCGTCTTAAAGACGAGATACCGGTGGTTATCCTTCCCGGCGGCTCATCCGATATCGGAGCCTGCTACTTGATGAGCGGCCATATCGGCACCTCTTCTGCTCAGGTGGTCAGTGGCATTTTGCCCCAAGAGGAGCTTGAATTCGCCCAGAGGCATGCCATCCCCTGTGTTGGTGCCTGCCAATTTATGGGCACGGCTTCAACGATGCAGGTTATGGCCGAATCCCTGGGACTGGCACCACCAACCTCAGCGCTGACACCAGCCGGTAGCCACTACATTCTGCAAAACTCCAGACGAGCCGGCAACCTGGTGATGAAGCTGCTAAATCAGGGACTCAAATCCAGGGACATCCTAAACGAGGGCGCCCTCAGAAATGCGGTGATTGTCCATCAGGCTACCGGGGGTTCAACCAATGCCCTGCTCCATCTACCGGCTATTGCTCAGGCTGCCGGTATCAAGTTTGAGGCAAGCCTCTTTGATACCCTGGGGCAAAAGGTTCCTTATCTCACCAATATCCATACCGCCGGGGAATACTCATCAAGGCAGTTCTGGTATGCTGGCGGCGTGCCGAGGATTTTATCGCTGCTTAGAGACTCAAGAGAGCTAGACCTGGGGGTATTGACAGTAACCGGAAAGACACTGGGCGAGAATCTGGAAGAGGTCCAGAGTTCGGATTTCTTCAGGGCTGGTGAAGGCTATTTATCCAATTACGCTACCACCGATGGCTCAAGGAGACTCACCCGGGAGGATGTAATCAGAAATCCGGATGACCCCAAGAACAGTTATGGTTCCGTAGCCATTCTAAAGGGCAACCTGGCACCGCTTGGGTCGGCGTTTAAATACAGCGCCTGTGACTCCGCGATGTACGAACACCGGGGCCGGGCAGTTGTTTTCAACCGCGAAGAGGACGCCTATCAAGCGGTAACACGGCAGGAGATAGAAGAAGGTTCAATAGTATTTGTCAGGTATGAAGGCCCACGGGGAAGCGGTATGCCCGAGCTTTACTATACCGCCGCCGCCATCGTCAGCCTTGAGAAATACCGCAAGTCCATAGCTTTAGTCACCGACGGTCGCTTCTCCGGTGCCACCGCCGGCCCGGTAATAGGACACGTATCACCAGAAGCTATTTCCGGGGGACCAATTGCACTGGTAGAAGATGAGGATTTGGTCGAGATTAGCCTAAAAGGGAGGACAATCAACCTCGTAGGTATAAACGGTGAATTGAAGTCTCCTGAAGAAATAAAAGCCATTATGGAAGAGCGTCAGGCGAGATGGCAGCCACGAGCACCGAGATATACGAGTGGCGCCCTGGGTATCTACTGCAAGCTGGCAACCCCCGGCATGGAAGGCGCCTACATGCAAATCTAGATATAGAATATATTAAGCAGGCTTAACTTTCATAACCGGGGGCTAGTCAAGTGATTTGATAAACCCAGACCTGATGATATATATCAGGCTCTCCCCTGGGAAGCACCTGGAACTTCTCGCTTACCTCCACCAGCTTCCACTTCCCTTCAGACTCCAGCTCCGTCTGCTTCTCCTTAAAGCCATTGTTCTCATATACATCGGGGCGAAGGGTGAAACAATGTAACCACCGGGCCTGGTAACACGAATCAATTCATCAAGAGAACTGGCCGGGGCGTGTCCCGCCGTAAGCACACCTACACTCACCACAGCGTCAAAAGAGTTGGCGGCAAAGTCTAAAGCTTCTCCCATCAACATCTGGTGAAGTTCTCGATAGACATTTTTCTGGCGCGCCTCCTCCAGCATACCTTTCGATAAATCCATGGCTATCATATTGTTATAGCCCAGTTTATCTAGCACCTCGCCTACTATCCTTGTACCCGCCCCGGCGTCCAGAATCCTTGCCTCCCTGGGTACATAGCGAGCGAAGAACTCGGCAGCAATCTGTGGGGCCCGGTATTCAAAATCCTGCTCAAGGTCAGCATCATATTCCTTAGCCCACTGGTCATACCGTTCAGCCAGTTCCTGGTTGCTTCGTGATGAGTAGACCCACTGCACTTTATTCTGCTTCTCCACGATAAACCCCTCTAAGCAATAATTTGGTAATTATACCATAGGGGGTAAAATCCATTCGGGTCAGTCTCCTGCTTCGCTTGTCTATTTAAAGGAAGACAATTATTTCGTCTAAAGCCGATAAATACTGGAATGCGGGCGAAAATATACTTATAATGGTTCTCAGATACTCACTAAGGAGGTGAAACAAAATGGGCAAATCCAGTAGTGAAATGAACCAGACAAGTGCCTTAATTCACAATATTGGCATACTGGTAAGCGGTGATATCGAAAACCCGATACTGGAAGACGATGCACTACTCGTCAAGGGAGGACTGATTGACCGAATCGGTTCTTATGAGGAACTGGAAAAACAGGGCGTGGATTTGGATATCGATATTCAAGGAATGACCCTCTGCCCCGGGCTCGTTGATACCCATACCCACCCCAATATTGGTGACTGGGTACCACGAACAAAAATCTTTGGCTGGATGGATAGCTCCGTTCACGCAGGCGTAACCACCCTAATCTCTCAAGGGGAAATACTTGTGCCAGGAAAGCCTACCGATGCTGCCGGGGTAAAAGCACTGGCTATTCTGGCTAAAAAGGTTTTTGATAACTACCGTCCGGGTGGGGTCAAGGCTCATTGCGGGGCTCTGGTACTTGAGGAGGGTCTTACCGGAGATGATATCAGGGAATTGGCCCGTGAGGGAGTCTGGCTCTTCGCTGAGATCGGGCTTGGGGGTTTAAGAGATTTCGACAAGGTCAACTTGCTGGTTCAAGCGGCCAGAAAATACGGGTTCAAGATTCCGATGCACTTTGGGCCTGAATCTGTCCCGGGAACCAAAGGCGGACTATCTACCGACGAGATTATTAAAATCAACCCGGATGTGGTCGTGCACTTTAATGGGGGCCCTACTTCATGTTCCCTTTCCGAAATGAAGAAACTGGCTGAGAACTGCTCGTCTTTTCTTGAATTAATCACCAGCGGCAACGACAGAGCCATAGGCCATGCCATTACTTTGCTGCGGGAACGAGGTGAATTCAGCCGCATCATACTGGGCACCGATAGCCCAAGTGCAGCCGGTTTTGAAACTGTGGGCATGCTTAGGCTAATCTCACGCATTTCGTCCCTCTCTGAGGTCCCAGGTGCCATTGTTCTGGCTATGGCGACGGGTAATGCCGCCATAGCCTATGGGCTGAACAGAGGTGTGGTCAAGCCCGGAAGAGAAGCCGACCTTATCGTCATAGATGCTCCAATAGGTTCGCAGGGGAATACGGCTTTGGAGGCGATAGAAGTTGGAGATCGGGTTAATCTGGGTATGGTGATGATTGACGGCAAGATAATCACACGAGTCCCCAAAAGGGCCCTACCTACCGGTAAAAAAGTGCTGGTCAACGGTGAGGAAGACCCTACCAACCGAGCCGATATTATTGATATCGTCTAACATTGAACGAGTAATAACGAAAGGGACACCGCACCTGTTTACAGAGCTGTAAAGCCACCGTCAACCACCAGTGCCGTACCGGTGCAATAGGACGAATCATCCGAAGCCAGGTAAAGTACCGCCCGGGCAATATCCTCCGCTGTTGCCGGTCGCCCCATCGGGGGTTTAATTCTGGTGGGAGCCAGCTCCCGCCACAGGTCGCTATCCCTTGTTCTTCCCAAGAGTGGCGTATCAACCGGGCCGGGACAGACGCAGTTAATACGAATATTATCTTTGACATACTCCAGAGCCGCAGTCCTGGTCAACATGAGAACGCCACCCTTGCTTGAATTGTAGGCCGGCTGGTGTGAAATAGCCACAAAACTGTTAATCGAGGCGGTATTAACAATCACGCCGCCGTCCCCTTTTAGCATCTCAGGGATAGCATATTTCATGCCCAGAAACACCCCTTTAAGATTGATGTTTATCACCCGGTCCCATAATTCCTCACTGGTATCAGCAGTAGCAGCCAGCGGCTGTTCCACCCCGGCGTTGTTAAACAGGATATCCAAGCGCCCATAGGTATCAATGGCAGTCTTGATCATCTTCTGGACATCACCAGATTGAGCAACATCAGCCTTAATAAAACTAGCTTGGCAACCAGCCGACCTAACCATCCGAACTACCCCCTCAGCACCCTCACTAACGCAGTCAGCGATGACCAGCTTGGCTCCTTCATCGGCAAAGAGCAGTGCCGTCGCCCTGCCAATACCGGAACCACCACCGGTTATAAGTGCTACTTTACCCTTTAGTCTTGCCATTTTATTACCTCCTGTCCTCTTTTAACCAATAAAAATCAAAAAGTGTTCAATCAGATTTTTCGGCCGACAACTGCCCCCTCATAGATAGCCTCGGTTATTTCCCTGGGCATGACTGCATCACCGATTGAATACACCTCAGGCACTTTGCCCTCTGATATTATGTCATCCGCCAGTTGATTAACCGATATCCTGTCCCAAGCCAGTACCACCAGGTCAATCCCCCTTAGCTCTTCAAATTTACCTTCACTCTGAAGCGTAACACTGCAATCTCCAATATGTTCCACAGTAGACTTTAGTCTGGTCTCTATCATTGGGTTTTCCCTAATTCTGGTTCCGATTCTCAGCTGGGAAAAACCAGCCATATCCGGAGCCAGGGCATCACTAGCCTCCACGATAGCAACCTGGCTACCAGCCTCCGCCAGAAACTCGGCCACCGTGAGCCCTACTTTACTGCCACCAATAACAACACTCCTTTTAGCTGGCTCACGCTTACCTGAGAGGACATCAATTGAACTAGCAACCAGAGGTTTATCCATCCCGGGTATTACCGGCGCCAGAGGCACTGCCCCGGTAGCCACCACCACCACCTCAGGGTTTAATCTATTTACCTCAACCAGGGTAATTTCCCTGCCCAGTTCAATCCTGACGCCAGTTCGCTTGACCTCATGAATCCGGTAGCGAGCCGCCTCGAACATCTCTTCCCGGTACTTCGTCTTTGAAGCCCAGCGCACCTGCCCACCCAGCTCCCCATCCTTCTCATACAAAGTAACATTATGCCCGCGGAGGCGAGCAATACGTGCTGCCTCCATACCGGCAACACCACCCCCGATTACCATTACCCTCTTTTTCTGCTTGGCCGGTTTTAAGACAAACTCCCGTTCCCGTGTTGCTGAGGGATTAACAGCACAGATTACCGGCAGGTTCTGGCGGATCATATCAAGACACCTGTTACAGGCCAGACACATGCAGACATCCTCAAACTTGTCCTGTTCGGATTTAGTTAAAATCTCAGGGTCAGCATGAAACGCCCTGACCATGTGAACGAAATCAGCCTGATTATTCTCCAATATACTCTCGGCAAAGACCATATCGTTAATCCGACCGGTACAAATAACAGGGATTTTGACTGCCTCCTTTATTGCCGCCGCCAGATAAACAAGATAGCCCAGTGGCATATCCATATAACCGAACATCATCATTCTTGACTCATAAATGGCGGCGCTGACATCAAGGTAGTCAATCCCAGCTTCCTCCAATCTTTTGGCGATTTGAGTGGTATCATCCAGGGTAAGACCACCATCAACAAACTCATCAGCGCTGATTCGGTAGCCAACTGGAAAGTCACTGCCCACCACCCTTCGCACTTCAGCCAATACCTCAAGCGGGAATTTCATCCGGTTTTCCAGGCTACCGCCGTACTCATCAGTTCGCTTGTTGGTGAAGGGTGAGGCAAAGGCACCGATTAGATAACCATGTGCCCCATGAAGGGTAATCATATCGTAGCCAGCCTCCTTAGCCCTTCTGGCCGCCTCACCAAATTTACGCACCAGCTCTTTAATTTCATTCCTGGTTAATTCATGGGGCATATCTCCACCGGTAACCAGACAGGATACTGGTGATGGTGCCACCAGCTGCTGCCCGGTTCTGGGTATTGAGGTGGCTCGGCCGGCGTGATAAAGCTGACTCGAAACCCTGACATCATATTCATGTAAAGCGTCCGTCAGCCGACGATGGCTGGGGATGACTTTATCATCACCCAGTCCCAGCTGGTAGAAGTGACCGCGGCCACCCAAGTCAATATAGGTCGCCTCAACACAAATCATGCCGGCGCCGTTTTTGGCTCTTTCCATCAGGTAATCAATATACCTTTGAGTAACTGAGCCGTCCTTATTCCCCAGAGAACGCTCCATTGGTGCCATTGAAACCCTGTTTTTTATCCTCAGCCTGCCGATAAAACCCGGTTCAAGCAGTTTCCTCAAGTGGGACACTCTTAGCCTCCTTCTTTACTGGCTTTTCTGCGGATAATCCCTCTACTCGTCAGAATTGAGACCAGCTCTTCAGCCAATTTCCCCGCCTCCCCGGTCAGAAGCTGGCGGTTGTCTCTTGAGGAAAGTCCACCTGAGCGCACCAGCTTCATCCGCTCGGCTGCGGGGAGTTTGGTATCAATCACCAATCCTTTTTTGACCCTGGCCCGTGGTGGTGAATATCTTATAGCTTGAACCAAAGAATCAGACTGAGCCAATTCCTCCTTCTCCAGTCCCAGAGCCGCCAGGTCCCAAACCCTAATTTCCCTGGTCAGGCTTGAAATTACATCGGGCAAAGTAGCATACCTTGGTTCGTTAATCCCCTGTTCAACGGCGAGTAAACAGGGCAGTGGACAGCGCAGAATTCGCCGGTCTCCCCGCTCCATCTTTTGCTCAACAATTACTTCATGGCCATCAGCCGGCACTTCAATCCTAGTTACGCCAGGCACATTGGGCAAATTCAGTAGCTCGGCAAGATATGGTGCCAGATAGACGATGCTGCCAAACTCATCTGTCCACTCACTGCCACCGAGAATCAGGTCATATCCGGTACCCCTGATAACCCGGGCAAATGCCAGAGCAATATCGCAGGTGCTGGCTTTCTCAAGACGAGCATCACAGACATGAATTGCGGCATCGGCACCCAAGGCAAGGTATCTGCGCAGTGTGGCTTCAAATCGCTCCGGGCCGGCAGTAACCAGGGTGACATTACCCTCACCCTGGCTCTCTCTAATTCGGATTGCCTCCTCCACGGCCTGAAGGTCACCAGGGCTGGCAGTATAAACAATATCATCCGGGTCAACACCAGCTAAGTACGGGTCATACTCAACCGGCAGGTTGGCTGCCGGAGCCTGCCCAACGATGACGATGATTTCCACCAGATACCCTCCTCTACTCAACCATAGCGGAAGCAAACTCCAAAGCCGCCGCGTGGATAATTCCAATCGATAGCCTTCTTTTCACAGACCTTCTCACAGGCACCGCACTCAAGACAGCCCTCATAGGCAAATTCAACCCTGTCCTCAACCAGGGTAAAGCATTCTGAGGGGCAGATATTAAGGCACCATCTCTCCTGACAAGCCTGGCAGATTTCCGTCTCAACCTTGATGTGTTTTGTGTGGTCTACCTGATAGAGCACCGAAGCCAACTTACTTTCAATATTCATAAGCTTCGCCACCCCTTCAAGATGTCGCCGATAACCCTCAAGAAATTCAAGCCCTTTGGTTTCTCTCTGGTCAGCAGCCTCCTGATTTTCTCCCGGGGACTCAAATCAATGTTAAAGACCTGCCTTGCCACTCGATTCAGCCAGATGGGATAATCTCGATAAATCCGCTCTGAGCAGAGCAAGCGAGACAGGTGCCGGAACTTCTTCAGGTCTTGAAGGACAAAGCCCTCTTCAAGCAATTCCTGATAGCAGGCAAGGGAGCTTTTGGAGAAATCGCCCCTTTCCTTGGCTCTTTTAGCCACCTCAGCGGCTGCAATCCCTGAGGCAATGGCGAGGTCCATACCACGCTGCACCAGCCCGGTGTTTAGGGTAAGACCGGCAGCATCGCCAGCCACCAGGATACCGTCGGCATAGAGTTTGGGGAGCATATTATAGCCGCCCTCCGGAATCAGGTGAGCTGAATACTCCTTGAGAGTTGCCCCCGAAACTAGCCGGGCGACAGCCGGGTGTTCTTTAAAGTAATCCAGGAATTCCGCCGGGTGCAGTTTTGCTTTTTTAAGGCTACTCAGGTTCACAATCATGCCCAGCGAGATAGATTCTTTATTGGTGTAGATGAAGCAACCACCGGGAAGACCCTGGGTGGCATAGCCAAGAAATGAATATGCCACTCCCTCATCCCCTGAAAGCCCGAAACGCTGCTCAATTTCGCTGGCTGGAAGTCTCAATACCTCTTTTACCCCCAGGCCCATGTCTCCAAGCCTGAAGGGTGGCCGCAGCCCTGCCTTCTCCGCCAGGAGTGAATTGGCTCCGTCAGCAACCACCACCAGGTCGGCATAGACATCCCCATCTTTTCTGCCCGCCTTAACCCCGATAACCCGGCCTTTATCAAAGATAAGGTCTTCGGCTAGCGTCGCAGTTAATATCAGCGCCCCGGCATCAACCACTTTTTGGGCAAACCAGCGGTCAAATTTTGCCCGCAACACCGAAATACCCACTGGTCTTAGGGGTTTTTTATGAGTGAACTTAAGCTCAATTGAGGAATCCTTATCCAGAAGAACGGTAATATGCCTGGTTATCCACCTCTCTACCGGGGCTTCCTGCCAGAAGTCACCGACTAAACTAGTGAGTATCTCTCCGTAAAACACCGCCCCTGAGGTATTCTTCGAACCCGGGTACTCGCCTCGCTCCAGGACCAGCACCGAAAGCCCGGCTTTAGCCATAGAGTAGGCAGCGGCACAACCCGCCGGTCCAGCACCGACCACAATAGCATCAAACCTATTGGTCATTTTTCCAGATTCCCTCAAGTGGCCTCAGCCTGGTAGCTACTCCCAAGAAGCCAAAGCAGGGCTGGCAGCAACTCTCTGGTATCAGCCACCACTCCGACATCAGCTACCTCAAATATCGGGGCTCTTGGGTTTTGGTCAATAGCAATGATAAACTCTGCTTCCTTAAAGCCCATGGTATAGTGCATTGCCCCGGAAGCCCCCAGTGTCATCAAGAACTGGGGGCTGACCGCTTTCCCGGTCTGCCCGATTTGCCTTTCAAATGGGAGCCACTTATTGTCAACGGCAACGCGAGTACCCCCCACCGATGCCCCTAAAAGACTGGCCAGTTCCCTCAGCAATTTAAACCCTTCAGGGCTGCCCAAACCCCTTCCGCCAGCAACAATCCTCTCCGCCTCGGAAAGGTCAACGGTTTCAGGATTACCCTTAAGGAAGCCGATGTTCTCGGTAACTGGCTGGTCTACCTCCAGAGCATCAACCCTCACTATATCGGGCTTCCCTCCAGCAGTGCTGGCTTCAGTGACACCCGAAGAAATGGTAACCAGTTGCAATCTGTTTTGAGGAAAACGAAAGGTGGCTGAAACCCTGCCCCCATAAGCTGGCTTGGTTAGCTCAAGCGTCCCATCTTCACCAACCTCAAGGAGATTACAATTGGTAACCAGCCCGGCTTTGAGCCGAGCCGCCAGGTGAGAAGCCAAATCATTGGCTTCTCGAGTGGCTCCAAACAGCAGCACCCGAGGCTGGTGTTTTTGGATTAACTTTACCAGAACCCCAGAGTGAGGCAATGAACCATAGTTTTCCAAGTAAGGGTTTTCAACGAGAAGGAGCCGGTCAGCTCCATATTTACCAACCTCTTCAACCTCCTCTAAATGGTAACCGAGCAGTACTGCTACCAGTTCCTGGCTCATCTGGTCAGCCAGTCTTCGGCCTTCAAATAGAACCCCTCTTGATACCTTGGCTAACCTACCATTTTTATGTTCCAGATAAACCCAGATTCCCCGGAGTTCCATCGGTATTTTATCCCTTGCAGATGTATCCATACCGGCAATTAGATTCTTCTACCGGTAACTGCCCCCTCATAAATGGCATCAGCTATCTCCCGTGGCATTACGGCATCACCAATTGAGTAGACTTCCCTGACCTTCCCTCGGGCTCTTATCTCATCAGCTAACTGGTTAACCGAGATTCTATCCCAAGCCAATACCACCGAGTCAATGCCCTCCACTTCTTCAAGCTTCCCCCCACTTTGAAGCATCACAACATCATCTCCAATCCACTCGACAGTGGTCTTAAGCCTTACTTCTATCATTGGATCTTCCGCAATCCTGTCACCAACTCTGACCCGGGCAGGGACACCCAGATCTGCCCCGAGGGTATCAGAGGCTTCAACAATGATAACCTCACTACCGTTTTCAGCCAGAAACTCCGCCACCGCCAGACCCTCTTTCTGCCCGCCAATGACAACACCCTTTTTGCCGATCTGGCGCCTGCCCGATAGGATATCAACTGAAGTAGCCACCAGAGCCTTCTCCACACCGGGAACTTTCAGCACCAACGGCACCGCTCCGGTGGCAACAACGACCACATCAGGATTAAACCTCTCTACCTCAGCCAGGGCAACCTCTCTGCCCAGCTCCAGTTTTACCCCGGTCCGCTTCACCTCCTGGATCCGGTAACGCGCCGCCTGAGACAGTTCCTGATGATACCTCGGCTTGGAAGCCCAGCGTACCTGACCACCCAACTCTTCATCTTTATCAAACAGGGTTACCTCATGCCCGCGGAGACGGGCAATGCGTGCCGCCTCCATGCCGGCGACACCGCCACCGATTACCATCACCCTCTTTTTGTCCTTCGCCGGCTTTAACTCAAACTCCCTCTCCCTGAGTGCCGCTGGATTAACCGTGCAAATCGTCGGCTGATTTTGGCGCATCATGTCAATACACTTATTACAGGCAATACACATACAGACTTCGTCCATCCTGCCCTGCTCGGATTTAACTAAAATCTCCGGGTCAGCGTGAAATGCCCTGACCATGTGGACGAAATCCGCCTGATTATTCTCCAAAACGCCCTCGGCAAAGACCATGTCATTGATTCGTCCGGTACAAATCACCGGAATTTTAACTACCTCCTTCATTGCGGCGGCAAGATAAACCATGTAGCCGATTGGTACATCCATATAGCCAACGGTTATGCCCCTGGCATCGTAATTGCCACAACTGACATCAAGAAAGTCAATTCCAGCTTCTTCCAATTGCTTGGCCATTACTGTCGTTTCATCCAGGGTAAAACCGCCATCAACAAACTCATCAGCACTGATTCGAAAACCAACCGGATAATCATCCCCTACTTCCTCCCTTACCGCCTCAAAGACCTCCAGAGAAAACCTCATCCGGTTCTCCAGGCTGCCGCCGTACTCATCAGTTCGCTTGTTGGCGTAGGGTGAGGCAAAGGCGCAGATTAGATAACCGTGTGCCCCGTGAAGGGTAATCATGTCATAGCCAGCTTCCTTCGCCCTCCTGGCCGCCTCAGCAAATTTACGAACCAGCTCTTTAATTTCAGTGACTAAAAGCTCTCGAGGCATGTCCCCCCCTGAGACTAGGCAGGGAACAGGCGACGGTGCCACTGGCTGTCGTCCGATTATCGCTGAAGAAGTCTGCCTGCCGGCGTGCTGTAGTTCAGTGACAACCTTTACCCCGTACCGATGCAGCGCTTCAGTTAGCCGTTTGTGCCCCGGAATTAGCTTGTCATCGTGAAGTCCCAGCTGGTAGATGTGGCCACGCCCCAGCGGGTCAATATAGGTAGCCTCAACAGCTATCATTCCGGCACCGTTTTTTGCCCTCTCAACCAGGTAGTCAATATACCTCTGGGTCACCGAGCCATCCTTATTAGCAATGACCCGTTCCATAGGGCCTATCGAGATTCTGTTCTTGAGACGCACTTTTCCGATAAAACCAGGTTCGAGTAACTTTTTAAGTTGAGGCACTTCGGACCTCCCTCCCAATTACACGGATAGACCAAGTCTCGATAACTTTAAGTTGCCACCCATTCTACACTGCAAACATTATTATTTCCAGTGTGGTCACCCTGACTTGAAACACCATAAGTTGCAAATGCCGAGCGTCCAAGTTTAGAAATCTCCATGGAATGATAAGTGAATAACTATCAGCTTATGGGCTGGGATGAGAAGACAGGAAAAACCTTAGCGGGAAACCCTGCAAAGGCTTGGGCTTGAGGATATAAACAAAGATCTAATGGGATAAGCCAAGTCCACATTAATAAATTTATGCGGAGCACTCTATCTGAGGAGACACCTAGGAGAGCAAACTATTTTACTGTTGCTCGACTAATCTGCCAGTTTTGGCTTTAGCAATCAGGCCATCTTCAGGCCGTATATCTTCCATTGTCTATGGCTTTACTTCCGGAGGCGGCGTTTCCAGACCGTACTTCCACTTAAGGAAGAGTAGCCCAGTGATTGGATAGAGCGCATTGATGAGCACATCCCCGATATCGTGAGTGAAATCTTTGATTGCCTCCTTGGCTTCATCCAGTTCTGGCTCAAGCAAATCAGCCGGGCGGCAGGTCACCGGGGTCTGTCCTCGTTTATAGTATTTGAGCACTATTTTTTGTACCTCAGGGTCAACAGGCATCGGTGGTTTCCCGTATAGTCCGTAACAGTAATCCATAACCTGAGTTGACACCAGTTTATATCGGCCGACAATCACATTATGAACAGCCTGGACTCCAATGATCTGGCTGGTTGGCGTTACCAGAGGTGGATAACCAAACTCCTTTCGAACTCGCGGCATCTCCCGGTACACTTCATCAATTTTACCTAAGGCATTGGACTCTCGCAGTTGGGTCATCAGATTCGAAAGCATGCCACCAGGAATCTGGTGTACCAGCACCCCGGTATCAATAGTTGACATTCGATTCTGACTTAAATAGTCTCGATACTTGGGAGCGATTGACTCAATATACTCCCCTAACTTGGATAAATGGGCTAAGTCAAGACCAGTATCTCTGGGTGTTCCCCGGAGGGAAGCGACCATGGGTTCCACCGCCGGCTGTCCCGAACGCAGCGCAAACGGAGCCAGGGCGGTATCAACGATATCTATCCCAGCTTCAATCGCCTTGAGGTAGGTCATCGACCCCATGCCGCTGGTGTAATGGGTATGTAGCTGCAGTGGTACCTTGAGTACCCCTTTGAGTGCCCCAACGAGGGTATAAGCATCATCAGGCGCAAGAATCCCAGCCATATCCTTGATACAGATGCTGTCAGCCCCCATGTCCTGCAGGACGAGCGCTTTTTTCACAAAATAATCAAGGTTAAATACTGGTCCACCCATTTTAGGTTCAGTGAGAGAGTAGCAGATGCAAAGCTGGGCATGCTGACCACACTCCTTAATCGCCCTAACGCAGGTTAAAAGATTGCGTTCATCATTTAAGGCGTCAAATACCCTGAAGATACTAATCCCGACCTCAGCGGCATAATGGATAAAAGCAGTGACAACATCATCAGCGTAATGGCGATAACCGACCAGATTCTGCCCGCGAACCAACATTTGCAGAGGGGTATCGGGCATCAACTTTTTTAAGACTCGCGGTCTTTCCCATGGGTCTTCATTTAAGAACCTGGTAGCGACGTCGAAGGTGGCGCCACCCCAGACCTCCATTGAGTAGAAACCAGCCTTATTCATCTCCTCGGCAATACCAACCATGTCCTCAGTCCGCATCCGGGTAGCCAGATTAGACTGATGACCATCGCGAAAGGTGGTATCAGTGATTTTCAGTGGGTTCTTACTTACCATGTCTCAAGTCACCTCAACTTAATATTAATATCCCTTACTGTCGCCTGAGCTCGAAGTAATACCGAACGGTCGCCCCTTATTTTACACTACTAATTCCTCTGACCGCAAGAAACAGGGAGGGTTACGCAATACCTAGACAGCTGCAGTTTTCGGGCTAGCTGGTTTTAAGGACGTTGCTGCCACTAAACCGATGATACTGAGTATTATAGAGATAATGAAAGCCAGTTGATAGCTGCCGGTTACATCAAAGATGCTACCGGCAACAATTGGACCAATAGCCCCTCCTATGGTGGCTCCGAAAGTAGCGCTACCCAGGATGACGCCGTGGGAACGAAGTCCAAAAAGGTCAGCCACCAGCGGTGCCATCACTGTCGCCCAACCCCCATAGGCGAGACCGAAGACAGCGGCAAAAAGGTAAAATAGCCAAAGCTCTTTGGCCACCATTAGTAGAATCAGGGTAATTGCCACCAGAACAAAACAAATTATAAAAGTCCGCTTATTACCAAGCCTGTCGGATAGACCACCGAAAGATACCCTTCCTACAATCCCAGAAGCACCGATGACAGCCAGGATACTGGCCGCCTTGGTCACTGAGATACCAATGTCAGTGGCATACGGCACAATATGTACCATGATAACAAACAGACAGAACCCGAAAGAGGACATGGCTAAAGCAAATATCCAGAATGACCTGGTGCGAAGTGCCTCCCTCAAGGATAAACCAATGGGTGCCGGGTTTGTACCCTTGACTTTTTCCTCCTCTTGACCGTAGGGTAATTGCCCTACCTGACTCGGGTCACGCCTGAGAAACTGGGCCGCTATTACAATCACTATTATAGAGGCAATACCCATCACCATATAGGAGGTGCGCCAATCATATTCGGAGATAAGCCAGTTGGCCACCGGGGGCACAAGTAGTGTGCCGAGGCCGGTGCCGGCGGCTACAATACCGGTCATCAGTCCCCTTCTCTTGACAAACCATCTTGATACGGTCGATAACATCGGTATATAGCCACCGCTCATACCAACGGCGACTATTACCCCGTAGAAGAGGTATAGCTGCCAGAGGGTGTTAATCTGGGACAGCAGTATATAGCCCAGACCTAAAGAGAAGCCGGTGACTGTAAGTACAAACCTGGGACCAATAGTATCATTCAACCTGCCGGTGAAGATGTAGAGAAAGCCGTGCAGGAGCACCAAAAGTGAGAAGGCTCCTGAAGTCATCGCCCTTGTCCAGCCGAAGTCCTCTGCCAGCGGCTTGAAAAACACCCCGAAGCTGTAATAGGTGCCCTGGGTTATGGTCAGAATCAGAACGGCCGCGGCAACCACAATATAACCATAAAATAATTTGGGTTTAGTATCTCTCGTCACTTGTATCTACTCCGTTAATTGGTCAAGAGCAACTAAATTAGAAGTGTACCACTTAGGGTATGGCGCTGTCAGAGGCTGGCATTCACCTCCTCGAATGGGTATGCCCAGCGGTATGGACAAGAATGTCCATGAGGTTGCCCAAGACCATTATGGTGGTGACTTTCAAGTTCCAGCAAAAGCCTCTCTTGCGGAAACTACTGCCGCTGCGGGCAAGAACTCAGGCTATCACCTTGGGGTAACTACATTATGGACATGAACGCACTGCTAAGTCAATAGAAATTATCGAGGAGCATCAATTTTCAGCTCAAGCTCACGGTTCCGCCTTAATCCCGATAATGACTTTTTACCCGAAATTCTGTATACTATGATACTGATGGGAGCTTATATAAAAGAAAGGGGATTTTATGACTCAGAGCACTTTGTTTAAGAAGGTCTATGGCTGCATCGCGGCCGGGTTTGTCGGAGCGGCGTTGGGAGAGCCGACTCGAAGATGTGGTGGCGGGGTCTTCGATTGTTACAATGGACTCATTGGGCCCATCGAAGGAGCCCATTGGAAGGTCATCGATGAGACCTTGGGCAGACCGGTTGACAAGATGTTACCGCAAACCAAAGTATGGGTTGGTGGCGAAACACCCAAATTAGGCTATGAGGAATCAGCCTGGAAGACCATAAGATGGCATAACGGCCCCCTGTTCCAGGTTCCAGCCGTCAACTATCCCCCCGGGACAAACGAGGACGGTGGAGAAAGAAAGTGGCTGGTAATGAAAGCTATCTTCGATAAGGGCGGGCGAATTCATAAGGAAGACCTGCACCAGTCATGGCTGAAATATATCAACCCCGATTGGTTCGGTTATCATCTCCTTCCCCGCGACAAGTGCACCTATGAAAACATGAAGAAGTATCCCGCCAGTGAAGTGGGCAAATATGACCGCTGGCCAGGAAATGTAGACTGTCTGATGATGACCCACCCCATCGGAATCATCAATGCCTGTGACCCGCGTTCAGCTGCCGAGGATGCCCTTGATATGTGTCAGACAATCCAGTCATCCCTGATTAGCTACGCTCCGGATGCTTCCGCCGCCATCGCCGCAGCTATAGCCGAGGCATTTAAGCCCACTGCTACTATAGATTCAATCATCGAGGCAGCCAAAAAATATGTTGATGAAAACGTAAGCCAGTCGATTGATGAGTGCTTAGAGATCGCCAAAAAGACCCCCGACATGCTGGAGGTTCGAGAGTCCTTCTGGAGAAGGTTCGGCGGTCGAGTGCCAACAGATTCTCTTGAGGTGGTTGGTGAGTCTTTCGCCATGCTTTGGATTACCAAAGGTGACCCCAAGCAGGGTATGATTGCCGGAGCCTCTCTTGGCAGAGACGCCGACTGCATAGCCAGTATCGTCGGCGCCATAGCCGGAGCACATCAAGGTATCGACTCGATACCAGGTGACTGGGTGGAACTCTGCAACAAAGCTACCTTAGCCGACCCGCACGATCTCATTGACCTGAGCTTTGAGGAAATGTCGGAGAAACTATATAACGTCCTCCTGAAGATAATGGCAGAACGCAAAGACCAGATACAGACTCTAGAGTCAATGAACAATTAGCCCCGTACCTTGTAAATTCAAATCAAAGACTCTTTAGTTATTCATTATCCATTCGGACTGAGCGAAAGGAATGGTGATAAGGCTAACTGTCCCTCAATTCCTACAGCCGCTGACTGGCGGTGCCAGTACCATTCAAGTTAACGGCAGTACGGTTGGTGATTGTCTTGGGTATCTGATAGAGAGGTTCCCCGACCTTGAGACCGAACTATACGACGAGCATGGCCAAGTGCTTTGCCCCGGCTGCCTCTTTCGTATTAATGATGAGGTTGCTTACCTGGACACCGATACCCTGGATAAGCCGGTAAAAGACGGTGATAAGCTTTCAATTATCCCGATAATCGGTGGCGGCTAAAGGTTTAGCCAACCCATTTCTCAGCCAGATTGCCGGCCCAGGGCACCTTATACTTTGCCCCCTGGTAGGCTTTGACCATCAAGACTATCCAGAGTACTAGGCCCAGAATCCAGAGGATCCAGCTGATAATACCCCCAATAATAGGTATCCAACCAAAAACAAAGGCAACCACGGTAATCGCGCCGAAAACGACGATTGACTGCATAGCGTGGAAGCGGACAAACTTGTTTTCCTGCTCAATCAGGATAAAGACGAGTCCGGTTACCCAGCCCAAAATATAACAAAGTAGCCCCGCGACATTCTCCTCCAGCCCCGAAGAAGTCTTTGCCATCAGATTAAACCTCCTTGCCCCTGAAAGTTAAGCACGAGGATATACTGAAGTTTACCAGTTGTCAAGGGTTATTTCGCCGAGGTCCGATAATTCAACTAGCTCAGGCTCAAACGCCGCCTGAAATAGATTAGGATTAAGAAAGCGAGGTATGCCTTTACTGCTTCATTCTGATGGCTTGAAGAAGAAGTTGCCGAGGTGGTCAGTCCAGATAGCCCAGTGCCCGAAGCCGTCCTTTGACATTCTCCTCATCCTGCTTGGTAAAAGACTCAACTTCTGCCTCTTCTTCGGAGACAACCTCCGCCAGCACATAGCTCACATAGTCTGGGACCGATTTAAAGTTTGTTCCCTTAAGTCTTTGTTCAATTTGCTTGAAAAGTGGTGCCGGTATTGGCACATTGATAGATTTCTTCTCCTCGGAATTACTCATCTTATTGCTCCTTGGCTAAATTGTATGGTGCTGACCCAACTATGTCAAGACTGGGTGTCAATTGATATTATGAACGAATATATCCTGGCTGTGATATTAACTAAGGGCTACCAAACAGCGGCATTAAGGTGAGTGCAAATGCTGTAAACCATCATGTCAACTCAATTGGATTATAATACAAGATTCTTAAGATGAACTGAGTCCAGATACTGATGTACTGGTAAGATGAAGAGGCATTCAGCCAGAAAATTAGCTACCACGTAACGTTTATTATCCTTGACCTCTTCGGGTAAGGGTGGCCAGCGGGAAACCGGTATTCCCCTGCCCCCCATCTCGGCCAAAAACGAGTCACTATCATCAGCCACTATCGGGAAGAACTGGGGACATACCCCCTCAGGTAGATTCTTGAAGACGCTCCTTAGCCCCTTTTTGGTCGCTATCTTCTCCTGCCACAGGCTATAATTTAGTCTTCTTGTCCGTATTGCCTCTTCAAAATCTACCCTGCTTGAGATGGTGAGGGATGCTCTAAACGGGGCCGCCATTAGCTGATAGCTATTTTCATCACTCCGGCCTCTTAGTTTTGAAGCAAGTCGAGGGTAGATATTGCCGGTCGGTTTCGGGGGGAAATTGAATCGCACCCTTAAATATTTCCTAAGTGCCTCAAGAAGGAAAAAGCTGCCTTCCCTTACCGACATACCCACTGGTGAAAATAGAGTCAAGTCCCTACTCCTCAACTCTTCATTATTGACGAACAAAACTCCTCCGTTAGGTGCTGGCACAGTTTTCCAGATGCTGGCGATACCGATATCACCGAAAGTGCCCAAGAGTTTTGAACCTTTTCTGCTGAGGAAGCCGTGGGCATTATCCTCAATGAAAAAGCAACCTCGCCTTCGGCAGATGTCCGAAAGTATATCCAACCGCTGGGGAAAACCGAAGTAGTTGACACCAAGAATAGCTTTGGTTTTTTTATCAATCAGACTTTCCAAGTCGGCAATGTCAGGTTCAAGATTGGGCAAGATTTTATGAAATCTCATCTCGATGCCCAAATTGCGCAAGGGGTAGGTGGCTGAATCACAGATATAGGCCGGCAGTACCACATTATCCTTAGAAGTGAGCCCCAAGAGCTTGAGTCCGTAAAGGAGCGCCATGCGGCCACTACCATAGATGGCGAAACTACCAGTCGAGTTTTGAGTTAAAAAGGACTGGATGTCCTGGCTCTTTCTAAGCAGCAGCCCGGGCGTAAGTATCATTTGCCGGCTGATTCCCATAAGATTTCAGTCTCCGGTTAGATTAGGCGGCTTATACTTTTTTCGAAAGTTAGCGGCTTATCCTGAGACTGCCACCACCAATTAACTTCTCGACTTCATCCAGGGTGCACCAGTTAATATCACCGGGGTTGGAATGCTTCAGCGCCGAGACGGCGACGCCGTACTTTAATGCCCTCTCAACATCACCCTTGGTGGTGAGATAACCATATAGAAAGCCGCCGCTGAAAGAATCTCCGGCACCAAGCCTGTCCACTATCTCAAGTTCATAGGTTCGGTCCTGGTAAAACTTACCATTATGATAGGCAATTGCTGTCCAGTTGTTCCTCCAGACACTGATGTTCTCCCTCAGGGTAATTGCCACCACCTTGAAACCAAAACTCCGGGCAAGCTTTTGAGCCACCTCCTTATAGTCTCTACCCTCAAGCTTGAAAACCCGGGCGGTATCCTCCTCGGTGGTAATTAAGATGTCAACATACCCCATCAAGGGCGTCAGAATATTTTTTGCCTGCTCCTCGCTCCAGAGACGAGCACGATAGTTGAGGTCAAAGCTAACCAGCAGTCCTGCACTTCGGGCTTGGCTTAAAGCCTCTTTGGTGGTCTCCGCAGCCGCAGCACTTAGTGCCGGAGTAATGCCAGTAGTATGAAACGCCTTGGCCCCAGAGAATAAATCGCCCCAATCAATCATACCCGGTTTTATTTTTGATATGGCTGAATTAGCCCGGTCATAAACGACGGCACTGGCGCGTGGCAGTGCCCCAAACTCAAGAAAGTAGACGCCGAGCCTATCCTCATCCGACCAGACAATATGCGAAGTATCAATGCCATGTTCGCGTGCTTTATTTTGCACCATCCTCCCCAATGGGTTATTGGGGAGGCGAGTGACGTAGCAAGTACTGAGGCCCAATCTGGCCGTCGTGGTGGCAACATTAAGCTCGGCACCCCCGATATTAATCTCAAGGCTGACTGCTTGCTCCAGCCTCTGAAAATGGGGTGGGGAAAGCCTGAGCATTGTCTCTCCGAAGGTGACCAAATCAAACATCACTTACCCCCTTTAAGTTTCTCCCTAACTTCCTTGATCCGGCTAACAAAGTCCCTTGCCCTCTGCTCCACCAGGTCCCAATCGCCTTTAGCCAGACCTTCCTTGGTCAGGTCATTGCCAATGGCAACCGCATCCGCCCCAGCCTCAAACCACTCAGTTACATTATCCAGCGTTACTCCACCAGTTGGAATCATAATTGCCTGCGGCAGCGGGTCTTTTATCACCTTGATGATTTCTGGGCCAAAAAGACCGGCCGGGAAAATCTTGATGGCATCAGCCCCACTCTCCAAGGCCAGAACAACCTCCCTGACACTCATTGCACCGGGTATAGCCACTTTACGGTAGCGGTGGCACATCCGAACCGTTTCGGGATTAAAGTGAGGACTAATTATATACTCCGCCCCGGCCAGAATAGCCAGTCTCGCCGTCTCAGGATCAAGAACAGTACCGGCACCAAACAATACCTCACCACCAGGATATTTAGCTGCCAGTTCACGAATCGCGTCTAAAGCACCGGGGACAGTCATCGTAATCTCAATGGCAGTAATTCCACCCCGGCGAGCCGCCTCGGCAAGCTGATAGCTTCGCTCAACATCAGGTGCCCTGATTACAGCGACGACACCACTATCAAGAATATGACCTATAGTCTCAAGTTTATCTCGCATTTTCCCTCCTTTTCAGAATTTAACTGTTTAACTTGAGCTGATTTCAAATATTCTACCATTTTCCTCAAAAAGAAAAAAATAAGCGGGAAGGTTTGACAAAATCTGCTGTTTGTTTATAATAAGAAAACGGTTGCCTTTTACCATGAGCTTTACAACACAGGATGTTGAGAGGAAGGTCCTCTCTGTATTAAAAGTTCTAAATGAATCCCAGGAGCCTCTGGGAGCTAGAGTTATTGCTCATCGTCTAAAGGACTACGGGGTCAAGCTAGGCGAAAGAGCAGTACGCTACCACCTCAAGATGATGGACGAGCGAGGTCTAACCCAACTCATCGGAAGGGATGGCAGGCTCATCACCTCTGCAGGGATTGAAGAACTAAACAGTGCCTTAGTCAGAGATAAAGTCGGTTTTGCTTTCTCCAGAATTGAACAACTCGCCTTTCGCACCAATTTCAATTGGAAGGAAAAAACCGGCCTGATTCCAGTGAATGTATCACTGTTCCCAAAAGATAAATTCCGCAAGGCACTCCAGGTGATGGAGCCAGTCTTCGATGCCGGACTCGGTGTTAGTAAACTTGTGGCAGTTGCCGAAGAGAATGAAATGCTGGGTGAGCTAAGCATACCATCAGGCAAGATAGGATTGGCTACAATTTGCAGTATCGTTATCAATGGTACTTTGCTCAAGGCGGGTGTACCGACTGATTCCAGGTTCGGTGGGATACTCCAGATGAGAGGCCACCAGCCACTTCGCTTTGTAGAACTCATTCACTACAGCGGTTCCTCGGTAGACCCCTCGGAGGTATTCATCAAAGCCAGGATGACCTCAGTAAGAGAAGCCGTAAGAAAAGGTGACGGGAGGATACTGGCCAACTTCCGTGAGATACCTGCTTTATGCCGACAGGTAGCTGAAGGGGTAATAGCCGGACTAAAAACTGCCGGCTTGGGAGGACTACTTCTGATGGGAGCCACCAGTGAATCAATATGCGAAATCCCGATAGGGCTTAACCGAATTGGTATTATCCTCCTTGGGGGTCTTAACCCGGTGGCCGCTGCCGAAGAGGCGGGAATCGAAACCAAAAACATTGCCATGAGTACTCTTATTGAGTATCAGAACTTAATTAATATGAAGGAGCTTCTAAGATGAAACCAGTAAAGATTATACCTTGTCTTGATATTAAAGAAGGGAGGGTGGTTAAAGGAGTCAACTTTGTCAATTTGAGGGATGCCCGTGACCCGGTGGAAGCCGCCCAAGCCTACTGCCGAGATGGTGCCGATGAACTTGTTTTCCTTGACATCTTTGCCACTCTGGAGAATCGGAAAACAAGGCTTGAGTGGGTAAAGAAAGTAGCCGAAAAGGCTACCGTTCCCTTCGCTGTAGGTGGTGGTATCAGAAATATTGAAGATATGAAGGACCTATTTAGCCTTGGCGTGGACAAGGTATCCATCAACACCGCCGCCGTGAAAAAACCCGAACTAATCGAAGAAGCCTCAAAAGAGTTCGGTAAAGAAAAACTGGTTGTCGCCATCGACGGTCGGAAAAACCCGGAAGGCAGTGGTCTGCCCAGACTTGAGGTCGTGGTCAAGAGTGGGAGCGAAGGCACCGGCTTAGACATCGTAGAATGGGCAAAAAGGGTAGAGGGGTTAGGCGCTGGAGAAATTCTGCTCACCAGTAAGGATGCTGACGGCACCAAAGACGGTTATGACCTGGAGATGACCAAGGCAGTAGCCGAGGCAGTTGGTATACCGGTTACTGCCTCAGGAGGTGCCGGGAAACTGGAGCACCTCTACGAAGCGGTAACCATTGGTAAAGCGGCCGCAGTCTTAGCCGCTTCTATCTTCCATTTTGGTGAAATATCTATACCCCAGGCTAAAGCCTACCTTAAAGAGAAGGGTATCCCAATAATACAGAAATAAAAAGCAAATAAAACTATTCGAGGGGAGTAATCAGGAATGAATCTGCAACGACCAAACGCCAATGAGGCCACCAGAACCACCAATCGCTCCAGAAATGTAGCGCCGATGAGCGGTATCTGCACCCGTTGCCTTGACAGTTGTACCGGAAACTGCGAGGTGTTCAAAGCAACCTTCCGTGGCCGGGAACTAATCTACCCGGGACCATTTGGTGAAATCACGGCCGGGGGTGATAAGAACTACCCGGTTGACTACTCGCATTTTAACATTCAGGGATATGCCCTAGGTGCCGAAGGGCTGCCGGCTGGCGTTACCGCCAGCCCTGATACGGCTACTTTCCCATCGGTAAACACCGGGACCGAATACGGTTGGGACAGCAAAATCAAAATGAAGGTTCCTATTTTTACCGGTGCCCTCGGTTCCACCGAGATAGCCCGCAAGAACTGGGAGCACTACGCAATTGGTGCTGCCATCAGCGGAGTTACACTGGTCTGCGGCGAAAACGTCTGCGGCATTGACCCAGAGCTGGAACTTGATTCCAAGGGCAAGGTTATTTCGGCACCGGATATGGACCGCCGAATTGAGACCTACCGCCGCTACCATCAGGGCTACGGTGAAATCCTGGTCCAGATGAATGTAGAAGACACAAGGTTAGGTGTTGCTGAATATGTGCACAGGAAGCACGGACTGGAAACCATTGAGCTGAAGTGGGGGCAGGGTGCCAAATGCATCGGGGGTGAAATCAAGGTCAACAGTCTGGAACGTGCCCTGGAACTCCAGAAACGCGGCTATATCCTTACCCCCGACCCCTCAAGCCCCGTCGTCCAGGCCTCCTTTAAAGACGGCTCACTAAAGGAATTTGAACGCCACAGCCGGCTCGGCTTTATTGATGAAGAAGGTTTCTACGCTGAAGTTCAGCGCTTAAGGAAAATTGGATTCAAACGCATCACCTTGAAAACCGGTGCCTACGGTTTGCGTGAACTGGCGATGGCAATCAAGTGGGGTTCAAGAGCCAAAATCGACCTGTTGACCATAGACGGTGCCCCGGGCGGCACCGGTATGAGTCCCTGGCGAATGATGGAAGAATGGGGTATGCCAAGCCTTTACCTGCACGCCGCGGCCTACGAGTTCTGCCAGAAGTTAGCCGAAAATGGCGAGCGAGCCCCTGATATCGCCTTTGCCGGGGGATTCAGCAGTGAAGATGGTGTCTTCAAGGCACTCGCTCTCGGAGCACCATTTACCAAAGCAATCTGCATGGGACGAGCTTTAATGATTCCAGGTATGGTGGGCAAGAATATTGAGCATTGGATTGCGAATGGCAAGCTGCCCAACACTGTCGGTCAATTTGGTTCAACACCGGAGGAGATTTTTATCAATTACGAAGACGTTAAGAACATCGTCGGCGCAGATGAAATAAAGAATATCCCGCTGGGTGCTATCGGAATCTACAGCTACTGCGATAAAATCAGGGTCGGACTCCAGCAGTTGATGGCCGGTGCCAGATGCTTTAGCCTACCGGCAATTACCCGACGCGAGATTATGTCCTTAACCGAAGAATGCGCCAATGTCACCGGGATACCCTACCTCATGAATGCCTACCGGGAAGAGGCAATGCAGATTCTCAATGGTTAAACTTCTAACTTAACCAACAAATCAAGAAACGGGCTCCAAGATTGTGGAGCCCGTTTCTTGATTCCCACAATTAAAACCTTCTATTCCTGTTCGTCTGGCGGCAGCAGATTGGGAATCGAATCATCAATTGGATAGTGATAATCGCACTTCGGACAGTACAGGTTCCCGCGGACAACTTCCTGCTCGTTTTCTTCTTCAACCGTAAGCTCAAGTTTCCCCTTGCATACCGGACAGACCAGAATATCCATTAACTCCCGTTTCATCTAAACTCCCCCCGCCTGATTTTTACAAGGCTATGGCTTGCAAACCAAAGTATAAGTCCTAAAATATATCTTCGTCAATTGGTATCAAATACCTTTGACTCGCTCATCACCCTTATGCTATAATCCCTTCGAATTGGCAGGTGCATTACTTATTAATAACTTCCCCAGGAACACGGCACTCATTTATTGAGTAAAAAGTATTATTTCAGAGAGGGATTTTGCATGAGCACAACGACAATGGCGGAGAAGGCAAGTCAGAAACTCTACGATGAAGTAATCATGAGCGGGCTGTGCACCCTCTGTGGTGCCTGCCTTGGAGCCTGTCCTTACTTCAAGGTAAACCCCCGACGGGGGAAGATAAGACGTATTGATATCTGTGACCGAGATGAAGGGCAATGCTACCAGTACTGCCCGCGAACCTACACCGATGTTGATGCTATCTATCGAAAAATCTTCGGTGTCCCATATGGTGAGGATGAAATTGGAGTCGGCGTTATCAAGGATGCCTTCCTGGCAAGAACGACTGATTCTGACATTCAAAGTAAAGCCCAGGATGGAGGTTCAGTAACCACCCTGCTGCTGGCGGCACTGCAAGCGGGAATGGTTGATGCCGTAATTGAAACCAAAATGTCTGCGGACAAATCCCCAGGTGGCTTTATCGCCCGAAATAAAGAAGAGTTACTTTCCTGCGCCGGCAATAGCTATGAGTCTGGTGCTACGCTCGAGACACTAAATAGCGTTCCGCCAGATAGCCAGGAGAAACTGGCTATAGTTGGCTTGCCCTGCCAGATAGCAGCCGTAGCCAAGATGAAAGCCGAGCCACCACGAAACCGTTTTAATATTGACAATGTCAAGCTCGTGGTTGGCCTATTCTGCGGTTGGGCACTAACTCCCGGCTCATTTCACGAGTTCCTCGAGCAAAACTATGATTTATCTCAAATAGTTAAATTCGATATCCCGCATCATCCCGGGCACACCTTTGACCTGTATATGAAATCAGGCAAGAAGGAAGAGATTGAAATTGAAGACGTGAGGCAGTTCATCAATGAGTCCTGCAGCTACTGCTGTGATATGACTGCACAGTTCGCCGATGTCTCGGTTGGTTCCGGTAGAGCTGCCTTCCGGGGCTGGAATACAGTCATTGTCCGCACCGAAGCCGGAGCCAAGGTGGTTGAACTAGCCAAGAAAAAGGGTGCCCTTGAGACCCAACCGATACCCCCCGAGAACCTGGTTCACCTCAAGAAATCAGCCATTAATAAAATGAAAACCAATATCCAGAACCTGATGAAACTGAGCGGCTCTGAGCAGGATTTACGTTACCTCGGGATTAAAAACCAGATTCTGGATAAGATACTTCAAGACTAACTTCAATCTAAATTATTGATAAGAGGTTTATTATGGCACAAGTAGAAGAGAAGGCTAAAACAAAGGTGAAGAAATTTAGCTTGGCCCTTGATGAACCCGGTCGTACTGAGTTCCTGCTTGGCAATGAAGCCATTGCCCGCGGTGCCATTGAGGCTGGTGTCCAGATGATTGCCGCTTACCCGGGCACACCATCCAGCGAAATCCTGGAAAACCTGGCCAGGGTCGGCAAGGAGGCAGGACTCTACGCACAATGGGCAACCAACGAGAAAGTGGGTTGTGAGGTTGCCATGTCAGCTTCAATGGCAGGCTTAAGAGCCATGACCGCAATGAAACACGAAGGAATGAATGTCGCTCTGGATTTTGTCTGGCATGTTAACCTGACCGGACTGGGCCCCGGGGCCCTGGTAATAGTGTGTTGCGGTGACCCGGGCGGCCTTTCCAGTACCAGCGAGCAGGATCAGCGCTGGGTTGCCATTACCGGTGAATTCCCGCTCCTTGAGCCAGCTACCGCTCAGGAAGCTAAAGACATGACCAAATGGGCTTTTGAACTTTCCGAGGAGCTGCGCCACGCAGTGATTGTCCGAAGCGTCACCAGGATTTCTCACGCCAGCGCCCCGGTTACCCTAGGTGAGATCAAACGCCTGAACCGAAAACCCTATTTTGACCCAACTCAGGAGTTTTCACCAACCCCAGTGCCACAAAGACATCTGGTCGCCAAAGAGAAGCTAGAGCGAGCCAGAAAAATATTTGAGTCTTCACCTTTCAATTTCTACACTGGCCCCAAATCACCAAAATTAACGATAATCTGCAGTGGCACCGGTTATCTATACAGCCTCGAGGCGATTGAAAAGCTGGGGCTTGAAGACTCGATTGGCATACTCAAACTGGGAACCACCTGGCCCCTGCCAGTAGAATTTATCCAGAATAACCTTAAACCAGACTCCGATATCCTGATAGTTGAGGAAGTCGCCCCCTGCCTTGAGACAACCCTCAAGTCTTTCCTCTATACGAACTGGAATAAAGGTAACCCGCCTAAAATCTACGGTAAAGACACCGGTCATATCCCAGCCGTAGGAGAGTTAAATCCAGATGTCGTCATCGGTGGCTTGACCAAGCTGCTCAAGATTAATTACCAGTCTCGAGACACCCAATATGATAAAAAGGTCAAGGAATATGCTCAGAAGATGGCGATTGAGCGCAGCTGGGTATGGTGCCCGGGCTGTCCGCATCGCGCCACCTTCTGGACAATCAAGGATGAGCTTAGATTTGACACACCTGACAGCTTCGTCTGTGGTGACATCGGCTGTTACGCCATTGACCGGCGTCCCGGCGGGCAGAGGATGATACGCACCCAGTTTGCCATGGGTACCGGCAGTGGACTGGCTTCAGGATTCGGTAAACTCGACCAGTTCGGCTACGAGCAGCCGGTGATTGCCGTTTGCGGTGATTCAACCTTCTTCCACGCCGCTATGCCAGCCATTGTTAATGTTGTCCATCACAACGCCAATGCTACTATCCTGATACTGGATAACAGCGCCACCGGCATGACCGGTTTTCAACCTCACCCCGGCACGCCAACCGGAGCCATGGGTGAACCGTTGGTACAACTGGATATCGAGAAGGTATGTCGCGGCTTCGGCTGCACCGTAGAAGTGGTTGACCCGTTTGACACCGAGGATGCCCACGAAAAACTAGAGCGTCTGATGCACCAGAAAGGTGCCAAAATCCTGATCATGCGCCGCAGGTGCGCTCTTTTAGCCTTTAGAGAGGAAGGTGCCCAATATCGGGTCTGGGTGGACCGGGATATCTGTCTCGGCGAGGACTGCGATTGCGACCGGTACTGTAATCGCATCTTCAAGTGTCCGGCACTCATCTACGATTTTGACGCCGGTAAAGCCGTGATTGACGAAGCCCTCTGTGTTGGCTGCGGCTACTGTGTTAATGTCTGTCCTAAGGAAGCAATTCAAAGGGAGAGATTATAATATGAAAACGAATGGTAAAGACCCTTTAAACTTTATTGTCTGCGGTGTTGGCGGTCAGGGGAATGTGCTTATGTCCCGATTTTTGGCCCGAGCCTTTGTCAAGAAGGGTTATCAGGTTGCCATCGGTGAAACCTTTGGTGCCTCACAGCGAGGCGGTGCCGTCATGAGCCACCTCAGGATTTCAAAAAAACGGCTCTATAGCCCGCTCATACCCGAGGGTAATGGCCATATCGTCGTTGGCTTAGAACCACTGGAAACAATGCGGATATTAAGCCGGTACGGTAACCCTGATATTGCCGTCATCTCAAACACCCGACCGGTCTATCCAATGAGCACCATCACCGGCGAGGCGAAGTATCCAGACATAGAAGAACTTAAAAAAGCCATAACCGAACTCTCAGCAAGGCAGTGGTTTCTGGACGCAACTCAAATAAGCCTGGATATGGGCAACCCGATTCTTGCCAATATGATAATATTGGGGGCGCTGGTCCAAACCGAGGTGGTTGACCTATCCAAAGCCGACATGGAAGAAATTATAAGAGAAACCTTCCCTGAGAAGATTACCAAGACCAATATCGAAGCGCTCAGCCGTGGCATGCAGGCAATATCCAAATAGCGCACAGGAAAGATAAAAAGCGGGGCGATGCTTTTAATCTAGGGCTCGCCCCGCTTTTTACTTGGCTACCGTTTTCAAAACTCAGTCCTGCTTAAGCCCCCACTTCTCAAGGTACCTTTCCTTGACCTCAGGATTAATAAACCACTCTGGCCATCCTCCCTTAAGGACACCTGCCACGGCATCATAGAGACGCCGCTTTATCTCATACGTGGACTCCTCAGAATAGAAAGCGCAATGACCGGTCAAAATCACATTGCTGAACTTGAGCAAAGGATGGTCAGGGCCAACACGCTCACCCTCAACCACATCCAGCCCCGCCCCGGCAATATAGCCACGCTCAAGAGCAGTTACCAGAGCCTCTTCGTCGACAATATCACCCCGGGCAGTGTTAATGAAGTAAGCGGCTGGCTTCATTTTCTTAAACTCCTCAAGTCCAATCAGGGCACGGTTCTCTCTGGTTAAGGCTGAATTAACTGAGACAAAATCTGATCGGCGAAATAACTGGTCAAGATCAACCGATTCAACCCCGACCTCCTCAAATATCTTAGCCGGCAGGTACGGGTCATAAGCAATCACCTTCATCTCAAAGCCTCTGAGCCTGGTAACAACAAGACGCCCAATCCTGCCCAGACCAAATATGCCCAGGGTCTGTCCCCTTAATTGAAACATCGGAGGCCAGATCTTCCGTAGCTCCGGTTTGGCATTAGAAACCCATTTACCTTCCCTGACAGCCCGGTCAAGACGCAGTATTTTTCTGGCACAGGCAAGAATGAGAGCCACACTGTGTTCAGCCACCTCTTCTTTACTATAGTCACCGGGAAAGGAAACAATAATGCCACAATCTGTCGCCGCCTTAACGTCAATGCCATCATATCCGGTGCCGATATTGTGAATTAGTCTCGCTCGCTTTAGATTGCTGATTACCCTCCTCGTGTAAGGCTGATAATAAGTTAAGACAATATCAGCGTCCTGTGCCGCAGCGATAATTTCATCCTCAGTTTTAGCCGGAATCTCAAGATATTCCGCCCCCATTTTATGGAACTCTTTCTCCTCCAGTGCCGTCCCGGGAATAGTCCTCACTACCTTCCAGTCCATTAATTACCTCCTCAAAATATTCTGCAAGTCAAGATTATAGCATCGCTTAAACCCGTATTCAAATGAATAGATATCACGGTCAAGTAAATCAAATCAAAGATACCCTTTGACTTTATGCAGAATTAATGTATAATTAGCATTGACAAATAGGTTAAGAAGTGCTATTATATCACCTTTATGGTAATGCCTCCCAAGGTTTTTTGCCTTATTATTTATTTTCTGCAACAGCGTATTTTTCAGTACTAACATAGTATCGGTATTATAATTCTATGTGCTTATCTAAGGAGTGAAGCTTCGAGATGGTTTTAATTTCCAACACACAGGCTAAACAGACTAAACAGTCCCTTAAGAAAAAAACCTACGCTAAGTTACCTCGGATACTGGATATTCCCAACCTGATTGAACTACAGCTGGTCTCATTTCGCTGGTTTCAGGAAGAGGGATTGAAGGACTTACTTGAAGGAATATCCCCAATCGAGGACTTCACCGGTAACAAACTTAAACTCGACTTTACCGGCTACGAGTTTCGCCTTCCAGCTAGCTGGAAAACAGAGTCGGACTGCCGCCAGCGCGACCTTACCTACTCAGTACCACTTTATGTACGGGCAAAACTACTGGTCAAAGGAACCGGAGAAATCAAAGAACAGGATATCTTCTTCGGTGATATCCCACTGATGACCTCAAACGGCACCTTCATCACCAGTGGTGCCGAACGGATAGTGGTCAGCCAGTTGCTCCGCTCACCTGGCGTCTACTTTACCCTGACGGAAGATACTACCAGCGGACGTGAACTCTGTAGCGCCAAGCTGATTCCTACCCGCGGGGCTTGGCTTGAATTTGCGAGCAATAATCGGGACGTGATCTCGGTCAAGATTGATGGCAAACGCAAAATTTCCGTGGCGACACTATTGCGTGCCTTCGGTTATAGCAGTGATGAAGAGTTAAAGAACCTATTTGACAAAGAGGATAATTCTCCAGAACACCATTTTATTATGTCAACTATAGAGCGCGACTCCCTCGTCAAAGATGAGCAGGAAGCCCTGATTGATATCTACCGGAAGCTACGTCCTGGTGAACCCCCAAATGTTCCAAATGCTAAAAAACTAATCCAAAACTTATTTTTTAACCCTCAACATTATGACTTAGGCAAGGTAGGTCGTTACAAACTCAACAAGCGGCTAAAACTTCAGGTTCCAGAAACCACCCGGGCCTTAACCAAAGAAGACATCATCGAGATAATTCGGCATATTATTATGATTAACAATGGCACCGACATCCCTGACGATATTGATCACCTCGGTAATCGAAGAGTACGAACGGTTGGTGAGCTGGTACAAAATCAACTCCGTATGGGACTACTACGCCTAGAAAGAGTAGCCAAAGAACGAATGAGCATTCTAGCTACGGAGGCGGTGACGGCAACCGCTTTAATCAACACCCGTCCTCTAGTTGCCACCGTTAGAGAATTCTTCGGTGGTTCACAACTCTCACAATTTATGGATCAAACCAATCCCCTGGCGGAACTGACTCACAAGCGCCGCCTGTCAGCCATGGGGCCAGGGGGGCTCTCCCGCGAGCGCGCTGGTTTTGATGTCCGGGATGTCCATTTCTCACACTACGGAAGAATCTGCCCCATCGAGACACCAGAGGGACCAAACATCGGTCTTATTGGTTCCCTAGCCACCTATGCTCAGGTTAACCGTTATGGCTTTATTGAAACACCATATCGTCGTGTCTTAAGCGAACTGGAGAACCAAGACGAGAGGCTGCTTGGTAAGACAATCAGAGAGGCAGTACGCGATGAACAGGGTAAGGTTCTAATCAAAGCTCGAACCACCGTTACTTCTACAAATTTCGCCAAGCTGGCTAAACTACCCTCACAAATGGTGAAGGTTATACCTTTTGTCTCCGATGAAATTTCCACCCTGGTAGCCGACAAAGAGGATGAAAATACCATTGCTCAAGCCAATGCCAAAATCGGCTCAAATGGCCAATTTACTGAAGAAAAGGTTGAGGTCAGGCATGGTGACCATTACTTTTTGGAAACACCCGATAAGATTGAGCTAATGGATGTATCCCCGAAACAGGTATTCAGCGTGGCTACGTCGCTAATCCCCTTCTTGGAGCACAATGATGCCAATCGTGCTTTAATGGGGTCAAACATGCAACGACAGGCAGTACCATTACTGCGTCCTGAAGCGCCACTCGTATCTACCGGCATGGAAGCAGAAGTCGCCAAATGTAGCGGGCAAGTGCTCTTAGCCAAAGGAGCCGGTGAGGTTACAGCAATTACCACCCTACCCGGTGAAGACACTGCCTTAGTAACGCAAATCGAGATAACCACGGGTAACGGAAACAAAGATATCTACAAACTGAAGAAGTTCGTACGCACCAACCAAGGAACCTGCGTTAACCAGCATCCCATAGTCAGCAAAGGTATGCGAGTAGAGCCAGGGCAAGTTCTAGCCGATAGTTCAGCTACCGAACAAGGCGAACTGGCTTTAGGACAGAACTTGCTCTGCGCCTTCATGAGCTGGGGTGGCTACAACTTTGAAGATGCTATTATCCTCTCAAACCGCGTGGTTGAGAATGACAAGTTCACCTCAATTCACATTGAGAAGTACGAGGTGGAATCTAGAGACACTAAACTAGGGCCTGAGGAAATCACTCGCGATATACCCAATGTGGGTGAGGAAAGCCTTCGCGAGCTTGATGAGGATGGCGTCATCCGCGTTGGTGCCGAAGTGGGACCGGACGATATTCTGGTTGGCAAGATTACCCCCAAGGGTGAAACCGAACTGTCGGCTGAGGAGAAGCTACTCCGTGCCATCTTCGGTGAGAAAGCTAGAGAAGTCAAGGATACCTCACTCAGAATACCTCACGGCGAGAGGGGCACCGTCATTCAGGTCAGAGATTTTTCCGGTGATGAATTACCAGCCGGGGTCAAGAGGTGGGTTCAGGTTTGGGTAGCGCAGCGGCGAAGGATATCAGTAGGAGATAAGCTAGCCGGACGGCATGGTAATAAGGGCGTGGTTTCCATCATTGCCCCGGCTGAGGATATGCCCTTCCTCCCCGATGGTACCCCGGTGGACATTGTCCTTAACCCAATCGGTGTACCGTCGCGAATGAATATTGGTCAGATTCTGGAAACTCATTTGGGTTGGGCAGCAAAGATACTTGGCTTTAGGGCCATTACCCCAGTTTTTGATGGTGCCGATGAAACTGCCATTGAGGATGCCTTAGCCTTAGCCTGGATAGTGCTAAGAGCTTTGGCCACCAACCACAATGACCAAGACCCCGAGGTTAGAATTGAACAAACCAAGACATGGCTCAAAGACCAGGGTTATGATGGGGAGAAGGTATTCAGTGATGACCAACCGGGGCAAGCCAAAGAAACCTGTCTGCGCCTGTGGCTTGAAGAGCTGGGCATTTCCAGCCGAGACCTTAATTCTCAAGAACTAGAGCAGGTCGTGGAAAAAATAAGCGGTGAAAGAAACCTGACTTCACCAATTCTAGGTAAGCTAACACTACGTGATGGGCGCACCGGTGAATCTTTCGACCAGCCGGTGACCGTCGGCAACATCTATATAATGAAACTAATTCACCTTGTTGAAGATAAAGTCCACGCCCGTTCCACCGGGCCCTATTCCCTGATTAGCCAGCAACCTCTGGGTGGTAAAGCCCAGTTCGGGGGGCAGCGTTTTGGTGAAATGGAAGTATGGACACTTGAAGCCTATGGTGCCGCCTACAACCTCCAAGAAATCCTGACGATTAAGTCAGACGATGTCACCGGACGAGCTAAAACCTACGAGGCAATAGTTAAAAACGAGGATATCCTCCATCCTGGTGTCCCAGAATCATTCAAGGTCCTGGTTAAGGAACTGCAAAGTCTGGGACTGGCGATTGAGGTAATCAATGAAGAAGAGAGGCTAACCCTAGCCGAGGAAGCCAAAGAAGCCGCTAAACTCGAGACCGAACCGATGGCTATTGACGAGCCAGGCGAAGAAGAGGTTAAAGAAGAAAAGGTAATCCCGGCCGAGGCAGCTACCAAACTTGAAACTGAACCCAAGGCTACTGACGAACCAGGCGAAGAAGAGGTTAAAGAGGAAAAGGTAATCCCGACCGAGGCAGCTACCAAACTTGAAACTGAACCCAAGG
>SDBT01000543.1_pt1 | contig 59904 bp, 65 predicted proteins | sample 2277101 | NCBI WGS metagenome assembly SDBT01 (sample SAMN10404973, study PRJNA504765) | marine sediment metagenome | isolation source: marine sediment core GS10_PC15, 103 cmbsf | place: Arctic Ocean: Southern Knipovich Ridge | collected 2010 | reverse complement strand
GCAGATTTTGCGGTAGTTTTTATCATTAAAAAATTTTAAATCGACATTTATGGCATCAAGATAGGGGAGTATCAGATCGAGCGTTTCAGAGGTCATATATCCGTTTGATACCCAGCAGTTTTTTATCCCATTTTTATGTGCGAGTTTCATGCAATCAAGCGCATAGTCCATCCAGATCGTCGGTTCAGTATATGTGTACGAAATTGATGCGCATTTATTATTAAGCGCATCGTCAATCACTTTTTCGGGAGAGAGATCTTCACCTTCAATTCTAAGATCGGTGTAGCCGGATTGTTTTGATGCCTGCGAAATTTGCCAGTTTTGGCAGTTGTCACATCTGAAGTTGCACCCGACCGTCGCAATTGAAAGTGTTTGCGTCCCTGGCAGGAAGTGGAACAGCGGTTTTTTTTCAATCGGGTCGATTGCCTCGGAAATCGCCTTTCCGTATACTAATAAATTGAGCGTTCCGTTGTCATTCTGCCGTACACCGCAAATGCCCCGTTTGGTCGGTAAAATAGTACAGCGGTGATTACACACATTGCACTGTACGTTATTGTCCTCAAGTTTATTGTACAAAAGCGCTTCTTTCATGGGGTACTATAGTATACTAAAAAAATGCAAAAAGAAAAACCCCGCCGATGAAGGTGGGGTTTATCGAAGGTCGCGTTTTGCAATGTTTCCTGCGTATCTAGCAGGATTGTGCTAAACTGCCAAATGCGATGAGTATCACGATGCCGGTGATTTTCAATCGCCATGAGATTGATCGCCATAGATTTATGGTATCAAGCCTCCAATGTATGGTTATTCTCGGATTCTGTTTATCTTGCCATCTCTTGAGATTTTCCATGCGAACGCTTCTCCGGAATGATAGCCGCGTGCCCAGCCGACAACATCACCGCTGCATCCGCAACACCTAAAGGTATATGCGAAGATCGTATCTTCCGCTGGGAAGCAGAATGATGTGCCTGGAATGATATCACCGGCATTAAACGCGGTTATACTGTTGCACGGACCAAAGCATTGCTTATTACCCATGATAGCTTTTTGGGCGAGCTGGAGCGTCGTTATTGCCCGAGCATTGTCCTGATCAAGCATCGGATCAGGATTGCCGATATTCTTGCCTTCTGACGTACCGGAACATGCAAGAAGAAGAGTGCCGATTGCGAGAAGAATCACCATAAAAGCGACTTTCATCCTTGACGAAACGTTGACGCTGAAATTCATTACTTTACCTCCGTGTTTCTTTTTGGAAATGATCGATTTTTACCTTTGATTACAGATTATCAGCGGGAGTATACATTGTCAAAGATGTGAATTCACCATATACTGATGCTATATGAATCATAGAGTTTTTATCGGATTATCGGTACCACGGAATATTATTACTGACATCCAAAGTTTACAATTAAAGCTAGGCAAGTTTGACTGGCCTGTAGTATGGGAGCCGGAGGAAAAATTGCATATCACGTTACGGTTTCTCGGTGATATTACTGACAATCAATTAGAACGAGTCAAAGAAATCACAGAACGTATTACAGCGGATACGAAATCATTTCCGCTTACCATCCACGGCTTTGTTCTTTACCCGAGTTTAATTGCACCGCGGGTCATGTGTCTCGACATTATGGACAGCAAACCGCTGGTAGATCTTTATAAAGCATTCGATAGTATATTTACAGAGGAATCAATCGGTGAACCGGCTCGTCATTCGTTTTCAGGACATATTACGATCGGCCGGACAAAACCAGTCCGCACCAATTATCGGCCATTAGTACAAATGAAATACAGCCAGCAATTTGATGCCACGGAGATTGAAGTTTTTGAAAGCGTGCTGCATAAAGAAGGATCAACGTATTCAGTTATGTCCACTCATTCGCTAAAAAGTTAAAAAATATGGAATTCAAAATATTGGGAGTTAAAATTAGCAACGTATATCTCGCTGAAGTCATAGAAAGCATCGAGATGTTTTTACGCGGAAAAAAAGGACACTATATCGTAACTACCAATCCGGAATTCATCATGGCAGCACGGAAGGATGAGGAATTCAAAGAAATTCTTAATAACGCCGATCTGTCAGTCGCAGACGGTATGGGAATTAAATTTGCGGCAAAACGGTACGGTGAAACATTGAAGCAACGGCTCACAGGAGTTGACCTGTTATGGGAGATAATAAAAATTGCCGAACGGGAGGGCAGGTCAATTTTTCTTCTCGGTTCGAAACATGGTATTCCGGAAAAAACAGCACGGCTCATCAAACAAAAGTACCCAAATTTAAGAATCGCAGGAGCAGAATGCGGATACCGCCGCTGGCATCGCCCGATGAAAGACCATAAACTGGTAGATATGATAAATAGACGGCAGCCGGATATATTATTTGTCGCATTCGGACAGGTTAAACAGGAAAAATGGATTCATCGGAATTTGCCGAAGTTGGTGACGGTCAAACTCGCAATGGGCGTCGGCGGTTCGTTTGATTATATATCCAAGACAGTGCGTCGTGCTCCGCGCTGGATGCGCGGCCTGGGACTGGAGTGGCTGTTCCGCCTGCTACGGCAGCCATGGCGTTTACCGAGGATTATCAACGCAGTAATCCGGTTCAGCTGGATCGTATTACGAAATAAATAATATGCGCTTCAAATATCTCGACATCATACTCGGTTTATTTGTCGCTGTTTTGTTGATATCCAATATAGCCTCAACAAAAATCGTCCAATTCGGTCCGTTTACGTTTGATGGCGGCACACTGCTGTTTCCAATTGTATATATTTTTGGAGATATCCTCACGGAAGTGTATGGTTTCAAAGCCGCGCGCCGCGTAATCTGGACTGGATTTGTTGGTGCACTGCTGATGTCCGCTGTATTGATTATCGTAGGAAAACTTCCTGCGGCCGCTGATTGGGTCAATCAGGATGCGTACGATAAAATTTTAGGACTCACGCCACGCATCGTCATCGCATCACTCATCGCTTATTTTGCCGGAGAATTTTCAAATTCGATAACGCTTGCCAAAATGAAGATCGCCACTAAGGGTAGGTGGCTCTGGTCGCGCACGATAGGTTCGACCATTATCGGAGAGGGGATTGATACGGTTTTATTCGTGCTCATTGCATTTTCCGGAATTCTATCAACGAGTTTATTGTTAACTATTATTATTTCCAATTATATTTTTAAAGTTGGCTTGGAAGTAGTTCTCACTCCGGCTACGTATGGTATCGTGAGGCATCTCAAACGAAAAGAAAAAATCGATGCGTATGATACGAATACCAGCTTTAATCCTTTTACATCAAAAGGAGAAGAAGCGTGAATAAAATATTATCTATTATGGGTGAGATTTTTAGCGCTCGCGTACGCTCGTGCTCAGGATGGATAACTAAAAAATGCTTGAGGGGCTTTTTTTAGTTATCCACATTGACAAAAAGACTGTAAAAAACGTAAAATACAGGTAGTTACAACTGAATATAGATTAGTGTTACATTCGAAGCCGGATTAAAAAGATACGGAAAACGAAACAAACACAAAAAGTCAAAGCAAAAATAGAAATATACGCATTGATTTTTTTTTGATGGTACTGTGTTGGGTGGGACTACTTCAAAAGAGATTGGTATCAAGTTAGGTAGCAAGGAAAGACGGAAGCTTTTCCCCATAACCAAGTTCTTGATCCGGATTCCTTGGACATCCAAGACTCTCTATAAAGAAGTTCTGAGAACCGTCCTACCCAACATCGTACTATTAACAGTACAGCTCTATGAGAACAAAGACGAGAAGAGAGCTGCTGGAGGATATGAAGTTTCAGCAGATGAAACGGTATCTCGGAATTCGTCGCGTGCGCAACTACTGTTCTGGTTGCGGGGAGGAAATCCATGAGCCGGTGTACTGCACGGATTGCACGGAAGAGATTGACCGTGTTCAGCTGCGCAGTAAGTATAAGTAGCATGTAGCTCGCCACAATTTAATTATTTTTTAAAAAACTGAGAACGTCCTCAATTCTTGGAGCAGCTTTTTTGTATTCCACTATCACCGTATTTTATACTGGTATTGCGTTGAAAAATGCAAATACATATGGTATTGTAGATGCATTAGTTTTTAGTGAATTTTTATGCGTAAACTCGCATCACTGGTAAGTTTTATTATCGTTGGATCTTTCATCGTACTAACGAGTGCACATGCGCAGGGTGTCGGTGAAAAAATTGATGCGTTTCATGCGGACATTACCGTTAAAAGTGACAGCAGTATCACTATTACGGAAACGATTACGTATAATTTCGGATCAGAAGACCGCCACGGCATCTACCGTGAAATACCGTATAAATATGTATATGATAATGGTGACCCGTATAACGTTCGTTTAACACTCATTTCAGTACTTGATGAGGATGGTGAGGAGTGGGAATTTACTTCGTATAAGCTGAATGGTTATCTAACGGTAAAAATTGGTGATCCAGATAAATATATTTCAGGTCAGCATACGTATGTAATAACATACATCGTCGAGCGGGCGGTAGGTTTTTATAGTGATTATGACGAATTGTATTGGGATGTCATTGGAAACGAATGGGAGGTTCCGATCGAAAAAGTAACTGCTCGCGTTAGAGTAGAAAATTTTACTGCGGATAATGATGAGTTTCTCACGGACTGTTTTACGGGATTATATGGCGCAAATAAAAAAAATTGCGCATATGAACTGAGTAACGGACATGCGACATATAACAGCACGAAAACACTTCTCGCCTATGAAGGGATGAGCGTGGTATTCGGCTGGCCAAAAGGTATCGTTGCGAATAATAATGATGCAAATAACTCTCCCTTACTTTCTGCTATCGGGGCCCAAACGGTAAACGAGGGATCCGAACTTGAATTTTTTGTGACCGCAACTGATCTCGACGGTGACGATCCGATACTGTCATCATCACTGCTGCCTGGTGATTCTAGTTTTTATATTAACAGCCTGGGTGAGGGAACCTTTAGTTGGACACCCTCACTTTCTGATGCCGGATCTTATGAAATGACTTTTTATGCCGAAGATGATATTTTCCCTGATGATTTTGATTCCGAAAATATAATCATAACCGTTAATGAAACAACATTGTTTCAGTATATGCTTCGCAATAGCTGGCCCTTGCTTATCCCGCTACTCGTTATCGGTTCGTTGATCTATTTATGGTATACCCGCGGGCGTGATCCGGATGTTCACAGTCCTGTTATACCGCGATATGGAGCTCCGGATAATTTACCGGCAGGAGAGCTCGGAACTATTGTTGATGAAAAAGTAGATCTGCATGACATATCTGCAACCATAATCCAGCTGGCCGTCAAAGGATATATTAAAATCAAGGAAATTGAAACGAAAAAATCAAAAAAGGATTATGAATTGATAAAGCTTAAAGAGGCGGATAAAAAGCTGGATGAATACGAGAAAAAGCTTATTGAAGGAATTTTCGGGGCAAGCAAGACAAAAAAAATATCGGATTTGAAAAACAAGTTTTATTCCCATTTGCCCGAAATCAAAAAATCGATGTATGCATTGGTTGTATCAGACGGGTATTTTCCGACAAATCCCGAAAAAGTCAGAAGTGGGTATGTAGGGATATTCATAGTATTCATGATTGTGGGTGTCGTAGGATCAATATTTCTTCAGAATATAGTAGTATCGATTTGTGTAATGATTACAGGTATTTTTGGACTATTTTTCTCTCGTGCAATGCCGAGAAAAACAAAAAAAGGAGCGGAAACGCATATCGCCATAAATGGGTTTAAATGGTTTTTATCTGTTACTGAGACAGAGCGGCTGAAGTTTCACAACGCTCCTGAACGTTCTCCCAAACAATTTGAGGAATTTTTGCCGTATGCCATGGTTCTCGGGGTTGAAAAAGAATGGGCCGAGCAATTTAAGGGTATGTATTTAACTCCTCCGGAATGGTATGATGGTAGAGCAGGCACCGCTTTTGGCGCTGTGTATCTGATATCATCTCTTGCCTCGCTGACGACAACGATGGGCACGACTATGGTCAGTCGTCCCGGAAGTTCAACGAGCGGGGGGTCCTCCGGTTTTTCAAGCGGAGGCGGTTTCTCAGGCGGCGGCTTTGGCGGCGGAGGGGGAGGCAGTTGGTAATAATTAAGTAATATAAATAAGCGATATGAAATTTAAGTTCTCAACATTAGTGATCATTTTATTGGCAATCGGCTCGCTGGTTCTTGTCTTTTTCATAATCACGACAGACGATGAAGAATCAGTAGAAGTTACCTCGGTAGGAGGAAACTTAAATGAGAATTCCAACACAATAATAACTTCAAATGAAAATAGTAACGTAGATTTAATTACTAACGAAAACACCAACGTGTCTACACAAAAAACATATGCATATCCCGGAGTACTTCCCGATGAGCGTATAAAAAATAAAAAAGTAAGGATAAAAACCGATAAGGGGGATATCGCTTTTGAACTCTATCCTGATGATGCGCCGGGAACAGTCAGTAATTTTGTGTATCTGACTGAGGAAGGATATTACGACGGGCTCACGTTCCACAGAGTTGAGCCGGGTTTTGTGATCCAGGGCGGTGATCCTGACGGTAACGGTTCAGGCGGTCCGGGCTATAAGTTTGAAGATGAGGCGGTTACCAAAGAATATGATGAAGGTATTGTTGCCATGGCGAATGCCGGCGCTGATACGAACGGTTCGCAGTTTTTTATCATGCTGGAGGATAATACAACGCTGCCAAAAGATTACACGATATTCGGAAAAGTCACTGAGGGCATGGATGTGGTCAAGCAAATCGTGATTGGTGATGTTATGAATTCAGTTGTAATAGAATAAAAGAGTTGACGAATGATGTCAGTTTGATAAAATATACTTATGCAATACCCAGCGCATGAGGCACCGGGTCTGCATTCAGTAAACTTATAAAAGAAAGGGGGTGGCACGAATGTTTCAAGAAGAAGAACCAAAGGAGGCAGAAGCTCCTAAAGAGACTACAGAAGAGACAGCAGCTCCTGCTGAAGAAGAAGCTCCTAAAGCTGAGTAATTTCATTTATTTATTTCAAAAACTGGACCCTTATTATCAGGGATTCAGTTTTTGTTTTGGTCGCTTGACATATTTATATTCTTGATGTAGGTTTTAGTGCTGGTAATGGCTCTTTCACAAATTTACGTCAGTATCCCTCATTTAAGCTTAATTATTAAGTTTGAAAGGGGATCATATGACAGTCGAATTTATGGTCCTCTTCGGCGGAACACTCGTTGTTTTCTCGCTTCGGCGCAGAAAATTGTTCGCGAAGAGGAAAAATAAAGGAATTCTCAGAATGTACGTTCTCATTATAGAACTCCTTACCGTAGCTGTCGGTATCACGTTCTGTATAATAGGACTCATCGCATTCTTACCATAGATTTCTTAAAAGACCACGCATTCGCGCGGTCTTTTTCTTTCTATTGACGTGCATTGATATATAGTATATACTAGCTATATAAGTAGTATATACGAAGTATATAATTATTATATAATAATATGGCTTACCAGGCAAAAATCACGAGAAAACTGTTTCAAACGGGCAAATACAGCTATGTTGTCACAATACCGAAGGATATTGTGCGCCATATCGGGTGGCAGCGCGGTGATACGCTCGAAATGGATCTTGATAGTACGTCAAAGCGGCTGATTATCAAAAAATTTACCTTCTAGCATATGAAGGTTTCAATTATTGCTGCCGGTACGATCAAAGAACAGTATTGGAATGATGCCATTGCAGAATATATTAAGCGGCTATCGCCGTACTGTTCTGTAACGATTACGGAAGTAAAAGAAGAACGGTTTAAGGATGCGAATAGTAAAGACGCTATACTCAGAAAAGAAGGGGATAGAATATTAAAAGTATTACCGAATAACGCACTATTCATTGCTCTTGATAAAGAGGGCAAAAAGCTTGATTCAGTAGGATTCTCGGAGAATATTAAAGAATGGACGCAAAACGGCCAACATATCGTTTTTATCATTGGTGGACCGCTTGGATTATCAGGTGACGTTATATCAAAAGCTCACGAGCGCATATCACTCTCGCAGATGACGTTTACTCACCAGATGTCTCGCGTAATTCTATTTGAGCAATTATACCGTGGAGTCACTATTCTGAAAGGTAAAACGTACCACTACTAATTTTTATGTATCAAAAAACTCCTTTTAGAACAAGGAGTTTTTTGTATATAAGGTTTGTTAATTAATTTCTATAGTAATACCTTTTGGCACTATGTTTGTCTCATCACCATTTTCATCCCACATCATAGGTGGTTCAGAGTCTCCTACATTCTGCTGGTATCCAAATACTAAATTACCATCATCATCGAAATGTTCGCGTTTGATATTAGTGACCGTAATAGGTTTTCTTTCACTACCCTTGCCCTCAAATTTAGTTACCGTATTGATTTCAGATTTACGCTGATACTTACCGTGTTGGTCAGTTTCGAATCTTTTTTCATACGATTCGCCGGCATTTTCTCCTCCAGTTGTTTTACCTGCCTCTCTGGTCATTTCTCCTGATTCGTCATCGTATTCAAATTCGGATTCCCATGCATGATCTAACTTGTTTGTATCAAGGTTTTGGCCTTCGCGTTTTGTGATTTGACCTTTATCATTGACAGTTTCCACGTTTTCGTGGCTTGCATATACTACATCCGTTTCAGTATCGCCGTCTTTTTCATATAGTACGCCTTTTTCGTAGCGACTACCACCTTCATCACCAACATCGTTTCGTCTTTCGCCGTAATATACGCCTTCGCGTTTTCCACCTCGAAGTGTCGGTTCGGTCGCTGCGAGAGTGCCGTGCTGTTCCAGTAAACTCAGCATATTTTTATTTTCTTGGCCACTGACTTTTTCTTTTGAGATGTCGATTGGTGATTGTTCTGGTCCTTCAGGACCGCTGGGATTAAATTCATTCATATGATTTATAATAATGATTAATACGTCATACTACATCAATGGTACCATTTTGTCAATAGATAGGGAATGATAGTTGAGACTCCTCGTATTCGCTCGGGGTGGGGCCCCGAAGTACTCACTTTGTTCGCGTTCAGGGCGAAACATCAAGAAGGTCCTTCGCGTTCGCTCAAGACGAACATGCAATCTTCGCTTGAGGCCCTGAAATGCTCACTTCGTTCGCGTTCAGGGCGAAAGTACAAGTAAATCTTGTACTTTCGGTTTTTATTCGGTATACTATATATATTATGTATGTGGAAAAGCTCGAAGAGCCGGTCCGCGTATTTGCGGACTTTAGCGGCACAAAAGTACGGCCAATCGCGTTTATTCGCGGTTCAGGCCGGCGTTATACTATCAAGGAAGTAAACTTGGTATACAGAAAGATGGTGGGTGATCGCCAGCATTGGTGTTTTGCATGTTCGGATGAGGCGAATACGTATGTTCTTTTTTATGATCCGGAAAGCTTGCAATGGACGTTACGGGAAGTACAGATGGAGGGGTAATTTATATTGTCATTCCGGACTTGATCCGGAATCTTTTGACGTTTTTTACTAGTAGATCCTGAATCAAGTTCAGGATGACAATAGTTATGAAAAAGATACTATTACACTTCGATATGAACTCCTATTTTGCCGCTGTAGAACAGCAGGCGAATCCGTTTTTGCGCGGAAAACCCGTCGGTGTGTGCTCTACCATGTCCAAGCGCGGATGCATTATCGCATCGTCGCAAGAGGCAAAAAAAGTCGGTATCGTAACCGGAACGCGGGTGAATGAAGCGCTGGAACTGTATCCGAAAGTTAATCTCGTGGAAGTCGATCCGCCAAAGTATCGCTCTACTACGAAGCAAATTTTTTCCATTTGCTCAGACTATACAGAGGATATTGAGGCATATTCGATAGATGAGGCGTTTCTGAATATGACAGGTACTGCCAGCACATTGGACGAGGCGGCCGAAATTGGCGAGACGATCCGCCGGCGTATTTTTACAGAAGTAGGGGAATGGCTCGGCTGTTCGATGGGCGTTGCATGGACGCGCTGGCTTGCAAAGTTCGCGAGCGATACTGCTCCGAAAGGTAAAACGGTCATTTTAACCAAAGATAGTTTACCCAAGTATTTAGAAGGACGCGATCTGGAAGAGGCGTGGGGGATCGCGGGGGCGACTGCCGGCCGTCTTAATGAGCTCGGTATTTATACCTTGGATCAGCTTGCAGCGTATCCGGTCCAGAATCTTATGTCGGTCATGAAAAAAATGGGATACTATCTCTGGGCAAACGTCAACGGAATCGAACTCAGCGGACAGGGTGAGAAACGTCCGCCGCAAAGAATCGGACACAGCCATGTCCTGAAAAAGCGCGATTTCGACAAACGATTTCATATGGCGGTACTCATGCGGCTCTGCGAGCGAACCGGCCGCCGTCTCCGTACAAATGGATATGAGGCACACGGTTTTTATTACTACGTGCAGTTTGATGAACGGCCGAGTTTTGGCGGGAGCAAAAAAGTGTACTTTCCGATTGTAACAACGAATCAGATTTTTAAACTCGTATGGGATCAGATCGCGCCTGTCGTTGCCAAGGATAAGCCTGCCATGTTCGCACTCGGACTGTTTCATCTCCGGCCGCGCGTCAATCAGTTGTCACTCTTTCGCCATAAAAAAATATCACCGGCGCTGTCACGGGCGATTGATGATCTGAATAACCGCTACGGTGAAGAAATGATTGTTCAGGGACCGTTGTTAAAACTAAATAAGATGCATGCTCCTGACCGCGTCGGGTTCAGGAAGACGATGGATGCTGAATTCTCGGGCATAAGCGAGCTGCAGTATGGAAGAGAGTGACTTCCACTTTTTATAATTAAACAAAAACCCCGGGTGATTCCGGGATCTCTGCTTTTTAACGCAAATGCGGTTAAAATATTATGATGGTCGGTCTTGGCGCATGCTGCGATGGCAGTCGCGACAGTAGATTGGCCTAGTGCCATCCGGCTCAAAGGGGAGCTCTTTAATTTCTGCTTTGCAGTTTGAGCAGGACCAGTCGCCCTGGTACATTTTTCGATCGGCGAAACCTTGTTGGTTGTCCATTTGTTTGCCTTGTCGTATTTTGTTAATTTGTTAACAAAATACTTTACTAATTAAGTACTATAACTATATCGTAACCATGACGTGTCGTCAATAAATTCTAAAGTTTTCTCGACAAAGTCGTCGTTTGAAAAGAAAGAATATCGCCCGCACATATACAATAAGTATACAGTTTTCTATAAACGATCTATGTTTTACGTTTGAAAATATTATGATGATCGCCGTTTGTCAAGCAGAAATGAATTTATTTCTAAACATTATCCAAAAATTTGCAACAATGAAGTAAGGGTAGCTAATATCACTCCAACAATATATAATAAAGTATATAAACTAAATAGTAAGTAAAAAAATACTATGGATTGTCCAAAGTGCAAAAAATCAAATGACGCCGGAAAAGAATTTTGTAAACAGTGCGGCTACAAACTCGTACGAACAGACGATACTGATGGCAGGGTTTCGAAGAAGAAAAGTCTAATGGGAAATAAATATATTCTCCGGACAGTCATTTTCCTTGTTATCGTTGGCGGTATATACGCGTGGAGTTATTTCGGCAGTGATAACGGGAATACGTATTCAGGTTTGGTGTCAGTTGGCGATTTTTATTGTACGGATTACCATTCTGCGGAAGCAGACACCAAAGCGCCTAATGTTGATTATACCGATGAAATTGAACGTCTTGAAATTTTGGGGGAAGAACTTGATTCCATGATAATCAATGAAGCATCACAGGAGTCAGTCGACAACTATAATGAATTACTGGATGACTACAATGAGCAGTTTGATCAGCTGGAATCCGATATTATTTCAACTGAAGGGAGTATTGAAGATCACAATACCAAAATTGATGCCTATAATAACTATCTTGAGATTAACTGTGAAAAAGAGTAAAGGATATTTAGCATGAACGTATTCGGTAAAATACTGATAATCCTCGCGTTGCTGCTGGCTATTATTTTTATCGGCTCTGGCATAATGCTCGTAACGTATAAGGGTAAGAAATTACCTGTTATTGATCAGGTGGTCACCGTTCCGTTTCTTGAAACGCCCCCTGTAGAGGTATTATCGGCAGCGATAGAAAATTTTCCATATCCGGAAGACGCGCGTTATGATATTGATATCCGATTTCGGTTTAATGCAAAGGAGAATAGCTGGGGAGTGCATTCTGATATTACCTACGACGGCAGCTTGGGAGATAAGCCGGTCGGATCAATGATAGTACAAAATGACATTGAGATAGGGGGGCTAAGTTTTTTATTGAGTGGAGAGGGAATTTTTACTGAAACAGCCTGGTTTTATAAGATTAATGAGCTGCCGGCAATACCGTATTTTGATATGACTGCTGTTCAGTCAAAGTGGTTTAAGCAGCTGGTGCCGGATCGTGACACGAACGGGCAGCCCATTACCGACGGCTTTTCCCCCGATATGGTTACATTTGCCGAGCGTCTGCCTGACGAAACGATCGACGATGCTCCAGTGTATCATTATATTCTAAAACTCAATGCCCGTGATGTGGGAACAAAGCTGCGTACTCTTTATCCGTGGAGTAGCCGCATTCAGGGTATTTCTGATGATGAGATTGCCAGTTGGGAAATAGACTTATGGATCGGTAAAGGTGGCTCCCGGATTGTTAAGCTTGATGCTGAATACAGCACCGAATCAGTAATCGTAGTTATGAGTCTCAGCATTAAGAAATTATCCAGCTCTGTAAAGGTCGTATCGCCGCAAGGTTCAAAATCCGTACGTGATATGATTGATCAGTTATTCAGCGCAACCAGTTTGATTGAAGTACCGCTCTATGCAAATTTAGTCGGGCTTGATCCAGCGTTATATATTGAGGACTCGGATAAGGATGATTTATATATAATTTGGGAAAGATTTTTTAGTACAGATCCAACAAAAAGCGATACTGACGGCGATGGATTTCTGGACGGCGAAGAAGTTCGCAGCGGTTATAACCCGAATGGTAAGGGAAAAATATTAAATTCACTGAAATGGACAGACGAACTATAAAGAAAATTTTAGGTAACCGGAAATTACGCTCTCATAAAATGCAAATGGGACGCATCCTTGCTCTTGTGGGTTCTCAGCATATGCCCGGTGCGGGAATACTTGTCGTTCAATCGGCACTGCGCATGGGTGCGGGGAAAGTCGTAGCCGCCTATCCGAAAAATCTTGCTACTGTATACCGAAAAGTCCTCATTGAATGCTTACATACTTCATTACATGAAACGCGAAATGGAGAAGTTACTGCTGCAAATTATCAAACGATAATTAAGAGCATAAAATCTGGTTGTGATGCTGTAGTCATCGGACCGGGACTAGGGAGGACAAAAGGAACGGCGCGGCTTGTAATACGATTAGTTCAATCAGTTGCCGTACCACTCGTACTTGATGCGGACGGATTGAATGCGTTATCGGATTTGAAAAAAACTGCTGTACTGAAATCACGAACGGCGCAAACAATAGTGACACCGCATGAAGGTGAAATGGCACGACTGACCGGTCATACGTCCCGGTATATTGCAGGCCACCGTCGTGTCGTAGCGAGCACCTATGCAAAACGCTGGAATTCAATCGTCGTGCTAAAAGGAAATCGTACGGTCGTCGCGGATCCGAACGGCAGGGTAATGATCAACAAAACAGGCGGTCCGGCATTAGCAACTCCCGGCAGCGGCGACGTACTCTCAGGGATGATAGTTACACTGGCAGCACAATCCCGCGGATCCCTGCTGAATTCGGTAGCTGCTGCGGTTTACCTTCATGGAAAAATGGGTGATAAAGCGGCACGTGAGGTCGGAGAACGCTCAGTAATAGCAACTGATCTCATTGGGTATATGCCATTTGTATTGACGTCGTTCAGAAAGTAGTGTATATTGGTACATTCACAAAAATGCTTTCATACTATAGTATATATGTATATGATGCGTTTTTAAGTAACTACACAAATGCCAATACCGGTTTTCGATCAACAAAAGACTCTCGTCCCAGAGGAGGACCCAAAAGAGGGAAAGAAGCATAAATTAGCGCCAACAGCTATTTTTCTTTTCATTGTTTTGACTATTGTCTTGTTTGTTCTTGGAGAATTTATGTTTCGTGATGTGAATAAGGTTTTTAACCCGAACTTTGATTCATGCCATAGTAGTATAAAGGGAACCATTTTCCAGCCGGTAAAAATTCCTGTTGATTGCGATCTCAATCAATATGAACGCATCCGTCTGATATTACATGCTGATATTGCCGTGCCTCTTGTGCTGATCGGTATCCTTTTATTCATTATAGTCCGTGGACGTAAGATGGTTATGCAAGTAAAAGCGCTTGTCTATGCATATCTGCTGTTTTCGCTATGGATGGCCGCCAGGATAGTAGCAGAAACTGAATATTACTTTCTCAAACATCATGAACTCTATGGGAAGTATATTCTGTTCATTACTCTTATTGTTATTTTGTCTGCATTGATAATACTTGTCCAGAAAAAATTCAAGAAAAAATCCCAGCCATAATATTGATTTTTGGGAATATTTTTTGATGGTATATAGCGTTTGGGCCTGATTTTATTATGATGTAGGCTGTGGTATAATTTACATAATGGGAAAGATAGAAATCATACAAGGAGACATCTGTGAACAACGTGTTGATGCAATCGTAAATGCAGCAAACACGGATTTGCTGCATGGAGGCGGAGTCGCTGGCGCCATAGCAGATAAGGGCGGAAGTATTATTCAGGATGAATCAAATGCGATAGCGCCAATTTCTCTCGGTGAAGCAGCGGTGACCTCCGGCGGTAAACTGGATGCGAAGTATGTAATTCATGCCGCGTCAATGCGTCTGGGTGACACGGCAACAGAAGAGAGCGTCACGAATTCAATTATTAACAGTTTTAAACGCGCCGAAGAATTAGAAGTAAAATCAGTAGCATTTCCGGCAATAGGCACAGGAGTAGCACGATTTCCGGTAGAAAAGTGCGCGCGTATCAGTATTCAGATTGCTAATAATTTGTTAGATACATTTGATAGTATTAGATTTGTTTTGTTTAATGAGAAAGTATTTTCCATTTTTGTGGCAGAGTATAACAAAATATCCAAGCAGCAATCCGACAGCAATGAGCATAAAAAATAGTAAAAAACGTTTTATATACGCATATTCGATCTTTGTAGGCACCATCATCGGCGTAGGATTATTTGGACTGCCATACGTCGGATCACGGGCGGGCTATCCTTTATTACTATTTTACCTGATTGTTGTCGGTGCGTTCGCCGTTACGATTAATTTTTTCTATGCAACAATTTCAGCTCATACCAAAGGCCTTCACCGATTACCGGGATACGCAAAAATCTATTTGGGTGAGAATGGAAAACGCATTGCATTCATTGTAAAAACATTGGCGCTGTTCGGAGCACTGCTTGCATACCTCATTATCGGCGGACAGTTCTTATCCAGCTTGTTTGGCGGGCCAGTATACTTATATACATTCATATTTTTCATTCTGGGGTCATTTTTAATATGGCGCGACCAGAAATCAGTCGGACCAGTAGAAGTCATCATGCTGATCATGTTTTTTATTATTGTGTTTTTCATGTTCATAACAGGCGCTTCGAATATTAAAGCTGTAAATTTATCCACATTCAACGCTTCACATTTTTTCGCACCATATGGCATCGTTCTATTCTCATTATGGGGCACGTCTATCATACCAGAAGTGAAGGAGCAACTTCGCGGGAACCTGCATAAAATTAAACTTACGGTTTTTTGGGGTATCATGACCGCTGTGGTAGTATCAGTAATTTTTTCAACTTTGGTAATTGGTATATCCGGCGCAGGAACGAGTGAGGATGCCTTGTCAGGAATGGAAGGAATACTCGGGTCGTGGGCGCTCAATGCCGGTTATTTTTTCGGCGCTATAGCGGCGTTTACTTCATACATCGCACTTGGACTGACAGTAAAAAAGATTTTTTGGTATGATTACGGACTCAATCGACATGTCGGGTGGTTGCTTGCCTCATTCATTCCGCTCGGATTATACATCGTCGGCTTGCAGAGCTTTATCGAAGTCGTGAGTATTACGGGTGCCGTGATGCTTGGTATTGATGGAGTCATTGTTACGCTTATATTCCTAAAAATTCGCGCCCAGCAGGATAAACGCAAAAAACACAAGCATACTACGGCTTTGAAATTCGGCGGGACAGCTATGATATTACTCCTGTCATTAGGCGTTATATTAGAAGTATTGTATTTTTTAAAGATTATCTAGCATATGAATAACGTTCGCGTACGTTTTGCCCCATCACCGACCGGAATGCTACACATCGGCGGTCTTCGGACAGCGTTATTCAATTGGTTATGGGCCCGTAAGAATGGAGGTAAATTTATCTTGCGCGTCGAGGACACCGATCGTGAACGCTTTGTAGAGGGTGCTGTTGAGAACATCGTAGAAGCTTTGAAGTGGTACGGTCTTACCATTGATGAAGGTCCTGTTTACCAATCAGAGCGCAAGGATTTGTACACCCAATATGTAGACCAGTTGCTCGGGCAGGAACATGCATACAAATGTTTTTGTACTAAAGAACGATTGGATGAGGTGAGAAAAATCCAGGAAACAAACAAGCAGGCAACAAAGTATGACGGCTTGTGCCGGTCTCTGGGTAAAGAGGAAGTAGAAAAAAAGATTGCATCAGGGGAGTCATATGTTGTCCGGCTGAAAGTTCCCCAGGAAGGATCAACGCAATTTGAAGATCAAATCTATGGAAGCGTAACAGTAGAGAATATACATGTTGATGACCAGGTGTTGCTCAAGTCAGACGGATTTCCGACGTACCATCTTGCGAATGTTGTTGATGACCATGAAATGAAAATCACGCATGTGATCAGAGCAGAGGAGTGGCTGCCGTCAACACCCAAACACGTACTGCTCTATGATGCGCTTGGATGGAAAAATGAAATGCCGACGTTTGCCCATCTCCCAATGGTGCTCGGTTCTGATAAAGCAAAACTTTCCAAACGACATGGCGCAAAACCGGCACTTGAATATAAAGACGCGGGGTACTTGCCGGAAGCGGTTTTGAACTTTATTGCTTTGCTTGGCTGGAATCCAAAAACTGAGAAAGAAATTTTCTCTCTCGACGAGCTCGTAAAAGAATTTGATCTGGTGAAGGTAAACAAATCAAGTGCCGTGTTCAATACAGAAAAACTTGATTGGATGAATGCACAGTACATTAAAGCAATGGATACCAAAATGCTCACTGACTTGCGAAAACCCTATCTTAAGGAACAAGGGTACGCAAGTGATGACGAAGCGTTATATATCGGAACGGTAAAACTAGAGCAGGACCGCCTGAGCACAATTAATGATCAATCTGAAGTTGCAGGTTATATTTTTAATGATCCAGAAAGCTATAATCCACAGACATTGATTCCTAAAAAAGAATCCAAAGAGAGCGTACTTGAAACCATGCAAAAACTTTATACTTTCCTGAGTTCACAGCTAGACGAAGTTCGTTTTGAAAACGCAGAAAAATTGAAAGAAGATATAGTAGGATGGATTAATGAAAATGAATTAACGAATAAGGTGGTATTGTGGCCACTTCGTGTTGCGCTAAGTGGTAAAGAAAAGAGCGCAGATGTTTTTGATATTAGCAGGACGATAGGTAAAAAACGTATTCTAACAAGAGTTGAAAAAGCCATAGAAAGCTTGCAAAAAATGTAATTATATGCTACACTAGGCTTGCTTTTAAAGTACTATTGTTATGCATACTGTAAACAAAAATAAAAAACTACTCAGTGGGCATTTTATACTTTCACTGGTAATTATTGTTGCCAGTTTTTTGTTATTATCTCCGAACTATTTATTGGCACAATCAGACAATACAAATAATGCAAATACAACATCAGAAGACATTACTTCAAACACTAACTCAAATACCAATACGGCCCCTACGACTGACACCGATACTGCGGAGGAAGAATCTGATAATGTCGCTCTTAATATGCTTAATAAGGAGCTTGATGAGAAAAGAGAATTAATTGAAGAACTTGGAAAAAAAGTTGATGTATATGAAGAAAATATAAAAATCAAGCAACAGGAAGAAGTAACATTAAATAATCAAATTTCTCTCCTCCAACTTCAAATTGAACAAGGCGAGTTGGATATAGAACGGGTACAGGAAGAGATCAGCAAAGTAAGTCTGGAGATTGAACGGCTGGGTTATGAAATTGAGGATCAGGAATCGAGCCTCGTTCTCAACAAGGAAGTATTGGCATCATACATACGACTTATTGACCGGTATGACCAGCGTTCTTATCTGGATATACTGGTTTCTAATGAGTCTTTTTCTGATTTTTTTGATCAGCTTCAATATGCGGAGAATCTGGAAAGTCAGGTAGGGGAAACCGTTGTTGAAGTACGAATTGCAAAAGAACAATTGGAAGTCCAGGAAGAAGAAAAAGTTACAAAAAAGACAGAATTGGATGAGCTGTCGTCAAAGCTTGCAACAAGCATCGTAAGCATGGGCGGTCAAAAAGATTATAAAGATGATTTACTCTTGGATACCCAGGAGTCGGAATCAAAGTTTGAAGCATTGCTGGAAGAGTCCCGTCAGGAGCAGGAAGCAGTTGCATCGGAAATTTCATCGTTAGAGTCCAAGGCCCGTGAGAAGCTTGAAGGAGAGGGGATTGATCTCAATATTGATGCTGTGCTCATGTGGCCGGTCAGTCCGACCCGCGGTGTATCGGCGTATTTTCACGATCCGGATTATCCGTTCCGAAGATATTTTGAGCATCCGGCAATCGATATTCCGCAGCCCCAGGGATCCGTAGTTCGCGCTTCTGAGAACGGATACATTGTCAGGGCAAAAAATGCCGGCTTGGGATACAGCTATATCATGATTGTCCATAATAGTGAGATGTCTACGGTATACGGACATATCAGCCGTATTGATGTCGCCGAGGATGATTACGTGGTACGGGGCCAGCAAATAGGCCTTTCCGGCGGCTTGCCAGGCACGTCCGGTTCTGGACGTCTCACCACTGGCGCACATTTGCATTTTGAGGTGCGTTCTGACGGTATCCCTGTAAATCCACTGGATTATCTTCCGGCACTATAATTAAAGAAATATAACGCATTTAGTGTGCAAATAGCAGTGATATAATAAAACAGCCGTTCCCTGATTGAGAACGGCGTTTGTTTGATATGGGACGGGTAATTAGCTAGTCCTCTTCGTCTGAAAGAACCCATGTGTCATGAGGCAAATTTAGCAGTATTATTCAACAAGTTGTCGAACCGAGGTTCTGCGGGGACTGGAGGTAGTGCTTATTGAGAGCAGGTCAGTTCCTGCCGCTATCTGGTAGCCGCTTCTCCACCAAGGTTCGTATTCAGTATATGAATCAACCAGCGTCCCGTTATAACTGAAAACGCGAATATGGGGACCACCGCCTGCAGCCGGTACAGCCGCGATCTCCGGAGTGATGCTGTAAGAATCTATATTACCTGCGGTTACATTTACTCCTCCTCGAAATCCGATATCAAATGCGAAGAACTGATCCTGTAAAATACCGTTACGGTCAAACATGCGAACATGCGGTCCGCCTCCCGGTCCTGCACCGGTAATGATTTCATCAATTCCGTCGCCGTCGAGATCAGCTGCTGCGACGGAAACGCCGCCCCTGAAACTTTCCGCGTATGCGAAGAATTGCGCCATGAGCGTACCGTCAAACTTGAATGCCCTTATTTGCGGTCCGCCGCCGGGACCCGCTCCAACGATAATTTCATCGATGCCGTCTCCGTTCAGATCACCTGTTGCCAGATCAAATCCGCCCCTGAAACTTTCCGGGAATGCAAAAAATTGAGATCGTAATTTATTGTCCGTATCAAAAACACGCACATGCGGTCCGCCTCCTGGACCAGCGCCGGTTATTAGTTCCTGGCCTGTATTCCGCGGATCAACGTCTCCATATGCGAGCGTGGCGCCGCCTCTGAATTCGCCGTAGGGGAGCAATTCATTTGGAAGTGCGGGAGATATGACCGGCGCTCCGATTTTCTGCGCCAATTGCAATGTCGGAAATGGATTTACGTGGGTACCGTCAGGTCTTAAGATTTCGAAATGAAGATGCGGAGTCGTTGACTCGGCATTGCCGCTGTCACCGACCCAGCCGATCAGCTGTCCTGCAATTACATTATTTCCATAATAAATATCAGGCGCGTATGCCGTCATACCCCCGCCGTTTCCGTCATCAGTGCTGGGAGTGTCATCGTTTATATGCAGGTAATTGTATCGGTAACCCTCGTCGTCCTGCACGGTTACCATAAAACCCCATATCGGTTCCGGATACGATGTATAGATAACCCTTCCGTCAACGGCGGAAATAAGCGGTTGATGTTTGTACCCCAGGAGATCATTGCCCTTATGCGTGCGTCCGCCTGATCGTGGAGCGCCCCAGTCATTCGAATAACTGACATCTCCGACTACGGGAAAGATGATTGAGCGGATATCTCCCGCATGCGCATACTCTGCTATTGATAGTAAAAAAATACTGGCTACCACAGTGACCAGTACCAACATTTTCTTTTTCATAAATGCAGTATAGCACGAAATGGTATCAAAATCAAGGCTTAGTTTTTTTTGCACAATATATATTGATAATAAAAAAACGCCGGCACAATCAGAGACTGTGCCGGGTTATTCGAAAAATGTGCTACGTAAGTGTTGACTGTTCCTACGATTGAACCGATGCCGGTTCGGACTCATCCGAACGGACTGTGGATTGATCGGCATTGTCGGTGTCACCAGCGTCGCTGGTGATCTCGGCGGTCGGTTCGTCCAGTTTCAGGAGCTGGCGCACGGGTTCGGGAATCTCTCCGACGTTGCCGCGTGACATGTCGAGTTTGAGTGCGGCAGTCATCAGAGCCAGTTCCTCAGGAGTCAGTTCGTCGCCGGACTCGTCGATCCGTTGGAAGATCACTACCTCAGGATTACCGTCCGGATCGAAACCGGCGGCCACACTGAGGTTTTGAGGATCGTCCTGGAACTTCGGCACCACGTGCAGTGAGAATACAGACCCGACTGTCAGTTTTCTCTGCTCAAGCAAGTCCGGGAGTTTCCTTACCTGGCGCTCAAGCACAGCGGCTTCCTTCTTCATCTGAGCAAGCCGATCCTTATCGGCTTTGAGAGCAGCCTGCCTTTCCAGGAGCGGCTGAGCTGATTCCTTGGGAAGCGCAACGGCTCCATCGGTATCATCGCACGTGTTTACGAGAATACCGCCTTCGTCGCCATCTTCCATGAGCGTGAGACCGAGGTCACCGAACCAGTTCTCATTGGAAGCAGGCAGAAGGTCAGATATCTCGAATCGCAGATCGACTACGCGTCGATTGATGTCTGTTTCGAGATCACCGGCCTCGGTACGTAGCTTGCTGGCCTCTTCCCTCTTCTGTTCGATGTCGTTGGCCACCGTTTGGTAGGCCTCGAATGCAGGCATGACGTCGGCATGAAGATCGGTGATTTCACTGAACGGAACCGTTTTGGTGGTGGTTCCAGTCCGTATACGCTGAACGGTCCCATCCTCTGCAATTCCCATCAAGGTCATGTCACCGGTTAAAATAGGTATGCCGGTATCATCGGGGAATCCGCCGGATCCTGTCAGTGACTTCAAGAGACTACTTAATCCATGTCGTCCATGAATCAGGCAGTTGGGATCGGTGCATCGCTCTTTCATCGCAGTCCTCCAAAATTTTTGCCTTTTCGGGCAAGGTTGTTAAAGAAATAATATTGTACCTTGTGCACAATATCCGCATATAATAGCAAAAGATTTAATTATTGTCAAGAGTATAATTGACTTAATTTACTATTTATGCAAAAATTGCATAAATATCAGTAGAACATTATGCATAGTTAGGAGGATGGAGATGTCGGAATTTCAATTACTCAATAGCGCTACGGATGTACAGATCAGAGCGGCACATGAAGCCGTTAAAAAGAGTACGTGGGCCTATTACTCTAGTTTCGCGGATAGCGAAACAACTATCATCGAAGCGGCCGTTGACGCGTCCACTATAGACAAGGGTCAAGGTGAAGTAAAGAGACTCAAACAGTTTCTGGCCGAAGAAGTAGCAAGGCTGTAATCAAAGGTGAACGAATCAAAAGAACCGCTTCTCATCGTAGAGGCGGTTCAATTTTTATTTAACTTTATTTATTGTCGGTATAATACTGATAGAATGTTTCTATCCGCGTTTCATCTTTTGTGCCCAACTCACAGCCGCAGTATTTTTGACCGTCATTCAGGAGCTCCACGATATTACGTTTACCTGTCAGCAGCAGCGCCCAGCTTTCGTTGAGAGTCGTATCATGCTTTTCGGGTTCTATGCAGCGTTTTTGTTTTGCCAGTTCGCAATAATTAAAACACATTGATGGTTCCCAGCACATACGCTCCTGACCTGCAGGGGCGAGCATTTTATATCCGATTAAAACAATCTGGATAATTATTACAGTGACGAATACATACCAGATAATCCGCGTTATTTTATCGAGCCATATCTTGAATTTATATTTCTTACCGGATTCATGCTGTTTTCCGATTGTAGGATCCATAGTAGTCGATTACCTCTAAAAAAGATAAATTACTCTAGCGGGAAATCGACAGGAACGATCAGCTGATCACTGAGGTCAACATTATCTGACGGATTGCTTTTATTCAGATAAAGCGTTCCCTGACCGTATGCCGGCTCATCAAAGGTAAGCGTCGCGCTAAACGGTATGAAGTCCTCGGTCATCCAGTCACTGGTAGAAGTCGCGATAGCGGTTCCAATCTCTTCTCCTAGTACGTCTTTCAGCTGAATTGCGAAGCTCCCTTCAAAAAACCATGTACCGCGTGCTTGCCCAGTAATAGTAACCGGACTCGTGAGAGTATCATTCGGTCGTGGTGACGAAATTTTGATCAAATCTGTTTTCACAAGTTCATTGCCGATATCTTCAGTAAATGTTTCGACGCCATCCAAAATACATTTACGAGGATACGATTCCTGTATAATTCCGCCGAACGAGACACAATCCGGAAATGAAATAGCAGGACCACCGCCCGATCCGCCGGTGTTGCCTGAATTGGTGACTGTATTGATAACTTTATTCGTGTTTGTCGTAACGGTGTTTGTTTCTTCGCCGTCAAAGCTAACCCATGCGATGATGCCGACGATAATAACGCCTATCACGATTCCGGTGATTAGAATTGGTGCGGTTTTACCTTTCATAGTTTTTTAAATTTAGTAGTTATCTATTTAGATTTAGTTTTTTTAATAATATAGCTTCCAAGTTTTGCAACACCAAGAATAAAAAGTATCCATACAGGAATAAGGTACCAGTATAGCGGCTGTGTATTCCCATTCGGCGCATTTGCACCCATAATTAAAAGGTAAAGAAGGCCGATCAATGTGATGATAACAAAAGAAAAACCATAAAAACCCTGAAATATTTTACCGATAATAGAAGACTGTTTATTAGGCTGTTTGTTCTCAATAGGCTGATTTTTTTCGGGATTATCCATATATTAGTTATTTTGCGTATTAATTACGTTATATACATTATTATAAACGAATTACCGGAATAACCAAAATGTGGTCAGTTGACTATAAGTTTTTTATTAGTTATTATGTATTTTATAGAAACGGCAAACCATGGACCATGGAGGTACTCGTGAAGCGTTTTGAAATTGATTTACTGGTGAAGAAGTTCACTACCTTGCTTGATGAGGCAGTCGGACTGGAAGCAAAAGCAGAATGTTTCGTCCAGTTTCTGGATGAACATCAAGAACTCATTAGTTGTGGAGGGGTGAGAGCCATTTTCAGACCATTTTTCCAGGATGTTGGATTACCTGCAATCAACTCGTTGATTTCATGCCAGCCTGAAAGCGGTATATTGTACCTTACTATCGAGGATATGATCATGGAGTATTATATCCAAAACGATGGCGTCGGAGGGGCATCAATCGAAGATGTCTTTGTTCTGCTCAAAGAAACACGTACCGAAGACTGGCAACGGATCGTTGAATCAATCGCAGCAAGACTCGGCAAACTCTCAACCACAACAACTTTCGGGTATTTGTTCCACAGTAAGGAGAGCGCACCTACCGGTTAGCACAAAACCGCCTGACAGATTATTGGCCACCACACCTTGTGTGGTGGTTTTTTTATAGATTTTTTTATGTCGAATGCTTTACTGTAATTTTTCTGAAGTGCCGGATTTCCTTGAAGATTGATCCTTTGATTACTTTATCGAATGCTACTTTAATTTCTTGGTTGGTCAGCATACGATTATGAAGCGGGGGAGTTAGAGCGCATTAAAAATCGGCTGGTAAATTTCTACTGATGCCTGCGGACCCATGCCTTTGTCATCCTTCACGTTTTTTACGTAATCCTTATTTTCTTCATACCCGCCTTTAATTAAAAAAGGTATTTTTTTAATCTCTAATTTTTTTACGCTTCCAGATGGCATAGACGCCGGCCGGAATAACGATGAGCAGCGCAATTGCTACTATCCCGATAGTCTGATGCAGACCGTCTGAATGATTATGTCCGGCGTGGGCCAGAGCCGGAAGGGGAGTAAGTGCAAGCAATAGCGTGAGGATGGGGAAGATTTTAGTTTTCATAGTTATATAGTTAGTAACAATATATTTATTATTTAATTCCCGAAATTTTTCTAATATCCTCATTTTCCAAAATATCTTTTTCATAACCGTGTAATGCAGTATTAATCATAGCACGTCCAAATTCTTTTGTGGTGGTAACATGCCTAGGAGCAATCTTATTGAGTAGGGGGTAGAAGGGGAATAAAATCTTAACCATGGGGTAATTTGTTTTCTCTCCGTGGCTTGGGAAGATCATGGCTGGACGGAAGTTGTAAACCGCTTTAAAACCAAAGTTGGATAAATCATTTTCTGCTTTACCTTTTACTCGAGCCCAATGCAAAAAACTTTTTTCTGTCCCATCAGTCCCAGCGCCACTCAAGAAGCAGAAAGTTACGTCATTGTTAATCTCAGAGATAGCTCTGGCTGCGGCCATGGTATAGTCATATGTAATTTTGTAATACTTGTCATGATTCCGAACTTGAGATGATGATATACCTAAACAATAGAATATGGTGTTATGGCCAGCTAGCTTATCTTTTATCTGAGAATAATCCTCGAAGTCATCCAAAATAACTTCTGTTAATTTTTCATGTTGTACATCCAGCTTATGACGTGTAATGGCAGTAACTTTATTCACCTGAGGGTGTTTTAAACATTCAGCCAGTACGCCTGAGCCGACAAAGCCGGTTGGGCCGTAGAGAATTGCGTTGATTGGATTTGGCATAGGATAAGAGAGGTGTTATATGGTTTTCTTTATAATCCCAAGTAATTGGTCGTGTACATACCCGTTACTCGCAAGACCGCCTTTGGTCTCCGCGTCATATCGTTGGTCATTGCCGAACAGATCAGTCACTGTACCACCGGCTTCTTCGACAACAATCTTAACCGCAGCAAAGTCCCACGGGTTTGTATGGGGAAATATGTTCGCTATCGCATCACCGCTTGCTACGAGGGCACCTAAATAAACTGTTGATCCGGTTTGGAAATTGACTCCGTTGTTAATTAATTTTCTGAACATATCATTAAAGTCATATCGCGCTGTATTCCAAATGCACACGCCGACTAACTTCCTGGATAGGGTATCGTCATTTGAAACGCGTATCGGTTTATCATTCAGGAAAGCGCCTTTATCTTCTTCTGCAAAATACATTCGTTTTGAAAATGGATTGTATATAATCCCGAGTACCGGTTTGCCGTCTTTTACCAAGGCCATGGAAAATGCACACATCGGAATAGCATGCGTAAAAGGAATAGTACCGTCCAGTGGATCACATATCCAGACATATTCGTTTTTTTCATTGAAACTTCCGCCCTCCTCACCGATAAAACCGTGGTCGGGAAATTCCTTCTTAACTGCATCTATAACGAGCTGGTTAATAGTTTTATCAGCTACAGTAACAGGGCTCTGGTCATCCTTAATTTCCATTTGGTGATCAGTGAAAAAATATTTCGTAATTATTTCTCCTGCCTGACTTGCTAAATTAATGGCAAATTCTTTGTGATTCATATATTTTGTGTTATTTGGTAATGGGTTAGTGAGTTATTTATTTTTCATCCACATTTTTTTGAATAAGGAAAGGGTAAATGTCGAGAGCACGAATGCAAGCGCAGGCACGATCGCGTTGAGGAATGGGCTCGGCAATTCCGAAAAATAGAAAAAGATGACAATGACGACGTACGTCAGCAGAAGGATAATGATTTTTCGCGCCCAGCTCGTTTCCCACGCCTTATCCGTCTCAACTTTCTTGTTGCGGTTTTTTATTTCGTTAATTTCTTTTTGCAGATCCTCAAGCGTTGGCATAGGGTAGGGGAGTTATTCCTTTTTTAAATACAGATTTTTATATTCTACATCTTCTGCATATGTAAGTACTATAGATTTCCAGTGATCGTAAATTGGATAGCCGACCTGATCCAGCAGTGATTCTTTTGTATGGGGCTGATTTGTTTGAGCTATTTTGCTGAAGTCGATTTCAAGTGGGGGAGTGAGAAATGGATGTTCTGTTGTAAATAAGGACTGGATATCCACGTGATTTTTTTTGAAGTTTAATATTATCTCTGTGTACGCATTCACCGGTGACGGATGTGATCCATATTCATCAATGATTACTTTTGTAGCAAAGCTTTCGTTTCCTCCGTATACTTCATGCAAAGATTCACATAATCCGTCCAGCTGATCGGCAAATTTCATCAGTTGCGCTTCTATAGTGTCTCCATGATTACCTTCACGCAATAGTGACTCGTAATTATATTTCCCAATATTTTCTGGAAATTTTTTGCTTATTTCTTTGATGGCGTCAGATTCCGTTTGTATGAGATCAGCGGTTTGGTCAGCTGACATTTTCGCTTTATGGGCGGCCTGTACATCGCCCATGATTATTTCCAAATCATCGTGGACAAGACCCATTAGAATAGTTTTTTCGATATCTACTGCATCTCCATATGCTTCACTGATATTATTGGATAAATCATGCAGTATCCAGCCAAGATGCGAGGAATGAGTGTACAGGTTTGGCCGATAAAACATCACGGGGCGAATATGATAACGCGTTATCGCACGGAGCATGTCTTCACGGCCGGTAAAATCCTTAAAGAGCTCTTTGGTATTTGGAAAGTTTTGTTTTGGCATGGGGTGGGAATTGGTATTACTTATTATTTTTAACTTCACTTCCAAACATCCAATAAGGTGTTTGATCAAAAATTTCTTTTGCTTCTTTTTCCATAATACCAGTTATCACTTTTGGCGGTGGAGCAAAATAATCTTTGAATTGAGTTATCTCTTCATCTTGAAGAATGGACCATTTGGAATAACCTCCCATAAACGGAGAGCTAAGGGCAAAGACAACTTTACTTATTCTATACTCGCGTATCATAAATGCACACATGGGACATGGTTCACAAATAGAATATAGTGTGCAAGAAGATAGGTCAGGACTTTCTAAGGCTTTGTGAGCTTTATCAAGAACGAGAATTTCAGCATGATCTGAAATTTTATCTTTTGAACCATTAGTTGATTCAGCTATAATCTGACCATCTTTTGTAATAATGCTGGTAAAAGGAGCCTGGCCCTGCTGTAGGCCATTCTTCGCAAGTTCAATACATTTTTTTATGATTTGTTGATCATCCATAGAGAATTATGTTAAGTGGGGGAGTTATTGTTGTGAATTTATCATATCCTGAAGCGTATGATTGGCCTCAGTAATCATTTTTGGGCGTTCAATTGTGTTTGGCAATTTTACAATGATACTATCTGGATTTTTACCTTTTAATGTAAATACAATAGAACGATTGGAGCCGATAAAGATGACGCGTTTATTTCTATGCTCGATGATTGTGATCGGAGCTGGAAGCTGATTTTTGTATTTCGTTTTCGAAAGCTCTTTTGCTTTTTGCACATTGCACTCTTCAGTTGCGCTCACATAGATTACACCTGGATCGAGTTCCATTCTTGCGATTGAGATTTTATCAGGCGATAGATTAAAAAGATCAAGGATGTTAAGGATTGATTGCTTTACACGAGCGCTATCTAGCGTAACGTCTTTGAGTATGTCATCTATTTCCTTTTGTAGATCTTCGAGTGTGGGCATGGAGTGTGTTATGTTATTATTCTGTCATTCCGGACACCGATCCGGAATCTCTGTTAGGTTATAACTGAGACTCTGAAATAAATTCAGAGTGACAAGAGAGAGGGGGGGTTATTTTAGTAGTTTTATTATGTCCAAATGATCCTCAATGATATAGTCGGGATTTTGTGTTTCTAGCGAGGCGCGTGAATAAAACCGTTCGTGCATGGGATTGTGATAAAGTATGACTGGCGTGTTCATCGCTTTGGCGGCCTCGATATCATTAAGCGCGTCGCCGACGATCAATACGGTAGACGTATCCGTTACCACTTTTTCGGCTAGTGTCCGGAATATGGTTGGTTTTTCGTGCGGACATTGATCAAATGTCAAAATTTCTTTGAATAATTTTTTTAAATCAAACCTTTCCAACGCAGGATCAAAGTCCGACTTTCGCGCCAGGGAACCAAGGCATACTGTGTATCCCTGTTCGTTCAGCTGGGTAAGCGTTTCGATAATATGTTCATGCAGTTCAGCTTGTCTGAATCCTTCCCGTGCGCCTTCGCGGTAGTAGCGTGAAAATAAGGCCGTGTCTTTAATGCCGAAGTTAGCGGCTGCGACCGAATCAACGATGTTAAAGCACTTTTTAATAATTTCATCGTCAGGTGCGTCAATATCAAATTTTTTCAGCGTTTTCCGGTAGGCGCGCAAGTGCCAGGGGAGTGTGTTCAGGATCGTACCGTCAAAATCGTAAATGATTGCTTTTGGTTTTGTCATTTATATTTGAGGATTATGTTGAGTCGGGGAGGCGAATTCGTAACTAAATAAGCACATTAATCAACTCAGGTTCATTTCCGCTGATACTGTGCTTTGCATTTGATATCCAAACCAGTTCTCCGGGATTTTGGAGTTTGTCATAGAAACTCTCTGCAGTAGCAGGCGGCAACACTTCATCGTCTGATGATTGTACAATGTGTATTTCCGGAGTCAATTCCGCTACAAACTCAATAGGATTATATTCTTTGTGCATTTTTTCTATCTCGTGTTTATAAAAATCTGAATCGTATAATTGTAGAGATTCCCGCGCTTCTTCCCATAACACATCCATCATTGGCGAGCGTGTAAAAGCTACATCGAGCAGGGGATTGAGCAGTACGACTTTGTCGAATAAGTCAGGTTGTTTTCTGATCAAACAAGAAGTATAAAATCCTCCGGCAGAAAATCCAAGTATCGTTATTGGAACTCCTGAGTATTGTTCCTTGGTATGTTCAGTTAGCGCTCTAATATCCTCCATGCTTCCAAAAAAGCTGAACTTACCTTCACATCCCTCATCTCCTCGGTAGTTTGCTTCGATAAGCGTGATGCCATGGTCATTCAATGCTTTAGCCGTTTCAGCCAAACGATTGTTACCAGGAAATCCGTGACAAAACAATACGATGCGTTTTAAGACCTTATCAGTTTTGTGCTCAAAGTAAGCGATTTTATCGTTATTAATTTCTATATATTTTTTTTCGTGCATAGGATTATATTGAGTTGGGTGTGGGGGTTAAAAAATTACTAGGATCGCAACAAGCCAGATAATTAAAAATACAAATGAATAAACCCCAGTCATCATTAATTTTTTAATTGACACTACGTATTTAAATCTTGGTCTTTTTGAAGAAATTATTGTTTGTATAATCCACATAACAATAAAGCCAAAGCCTACAGCAGCACCTGTTGAAAGTGGTGTTCCTAAGCCATCGTCGTTACCAATCCAAATAGCAAATATTAAAATACTACTAACGTATAAAAGAATTGGTCTAACTATATAATGCCATTGTGGCAATGGAATTTTTTGTTGGTTGTTTTGTTCGTCCATTGTTTTATTGTAAAGGATTATGTTGAGTGGGGCATGTATGCAGTAAGAACTTATTTTTTATCAACTATATCTTGAATTTTACGAACATTTTTTTTAGCTTCATCAATGATTGATTGTTTATCAAGATTAAAATCAATTCTATCCCTTGTAGCAAGAGTAAATATAGTAGTATTAAAACTTAATAACGAACTTAATCCATTTAATTTTGCTGTTGCTTTTAATGATGCAGCTTGCTTTGATAACTCTCTTTGAGAGTTTTCTTGTGCAGCTGCCGAGCGTTTTAATTCTTTTCTAGTTAATTCTAATTCTTTTCTTTGTAGTCGTAATTCTTTTTTTTGTAATATTATTGCATATATAATGCCAAGAAATGCAAAACCCGAGAAAAGGGCATTGATACCACCAAACATATCCCCAAATAGACCCATGTTACTCAGCTGAGGAAAAAAATGTCTAGTTGAGAAGAAATATATAATAAAAATAATTGGTATGGCTAATATTATCAAAATAATATATATTTTTTTCATAATATTCAAAATTATTTTTTAGTATAGTTTAGAAAATCAATTAAAAAATTACATTTAGGAGCATGTCGAACAGGAAATAAAAAATTAAGCCTACTATTGATAAAATAAATAGATAGGTCAATAGTTCATCAGAATGGTCAAGAGTTGCTTTTTGAGGCTTACTTCTACGCATAACATCCTGCTCAACTTTGAGAAAAAAATTGGTGATTTTTTCATCAAATTTTTCTGCCGTAATTTTACCATCAAGTCTATCATTGTAGATGTCAATTCCTTCATCGGGTAGTGTGATATTTTCTGTTGACTGTTTTCGTAAAAATTTTAGACGTCTATTTGTCGCTTTATTGATCCAAAGAACGGAAAAGAGTATCGTAAGAAGAAAACCAATAATAGAAGTAATTAATAAAGCAGTGAGATGATTTGGTGGATTGCTCAAAATAAGAAGTGCTATAGACGCCAATGCACCAGAAATAATTATTATATTTTTTAAACTCGCGATGAGTTCGTTTTCCAACTTTTCAATCGGATCCCTGAATAATTTTCCAATATTACTTCTAATAGAATGAAGATCGGACCTACCTTTAATTAGTTGTTCTACCTCATTTTGTTTTTGCGTACAATCAATGCACTCATTAAGAGGAATATCATGTGAACATTTTAATACACTGCTTTGGTTTTTCTTTATTTCTTCAAGCATATTATTTCTCTAAAGGATGATATTTTTTATGTGTTCGTTCTGCATACTTATCAGACGCATTCACATACCTGGTTGTAGTATCCAACGACTCATGACCGAGGAGTATTTGAATTGCAGCGGGGTTGGCACCGGACTCGGCCAGATATGTCGCAAAGCCGTGGCGCAGACTGTGTGCTGAGGTCGGAACGTTAATCTGCAAGTGCTCGCGGTATTGTTTAATTTTCATCTGAAGGTAATTGGATGATATGCGCGAATTGACGGAACCGGCATTGGACCCGCGGTAGGGGATAAACAGCGCCGGATGGTTGTCACCGCGTGAATTCAGATATTTTTCAACGTGACCTTTCGCCCTTTCCGTCATATAGACGAAGCGCTGTTTCCGGCCTTTACCTTCTATAAAGATCTTTCCGGTGGGATCTATCTGCGTTTTATTTAAGCTTATCAGTTCTGAGATTCTCATACCAGTCGCGAAGAGGACTTCGAGCATGGCGCGGTTTCGGAGGGCAATATGCTTTCTTTTCTCAAATGAGGAGGGGAGTTCGATGAGTCGGGTGATATCAGCCAGTTCCGCAACCTGGGGGTGTTTCTTCGTGGTTTTGGTCAATTTGACCATCTGAGCGTTGATAGGAGGGTCATAGTCGTTCTCAATGAGGTATTTGAGGTATGAGCGCAAGGCAGAGAGCATTCTGTTGATACTATAGGCATTTAGGCGTTTGAGGCCTTTTTCGTCCTCAGCGGTCATCCTGTCGCGTGATACGAGGTATGCCTTATACTTCTCAACGTCTCTCCTCTTGAGCTTCGCAAAATGTAGCTTAGCTTCTTTATCGATATAACGCTGGAATACGCTAAGATCGCGTTCATAGTTATAAACGGTTTTTTCCGAGTAGTTATTAGACTGGAGACTGAGCAGATAATCGTCTAAGTGCGGGAGCATATACCTTATAGTATAGGGGATATTTACTATTGTTTTAACTGAGTGTAAGAGATATTATACGCAGTTATACTATTACAATAACATAGGCCTTTTGAGGGGTCAAATGCACTATTTGACGAGTAGTAATAAACATACTAGTATAACCCCTACGTGAATCTTTTATTGTTCTTTTTGTACATCACACGGAGGTGACGTTGAAAAAATACGTTCAAGTTGCACTGATGATAGTAATCGTTTCGATTACCCAGTTTAGGGAATTTATCAGCTAAACGATCAATAGTGCATAAAAAGCATAAGGCAGTTTATATTTCCTTCCGGGACCCTGAAGCTGCTTTTTTTTGACTTATTTAATGTTTATAATATACTTATTAAACATTCCTTTGTAGATTGAAAACAAACGCATAAAATAAATAGGAGGCGTTGTGAAACTTTATACGCAACCCAAACCGGCAGTTTTCATCCCAATTCTTTTTGCCATTTTGCTTTTGGGATGCAGCTCTTTCATTAGTGGATGTGCTGATGACCAAGTCGCTGAGTCAATGACTCAGTATAAGGTAGAGAATGTTTGCCAAGGAGAGTCTATGCATTCCTGCCCCCAGGCGGTATTTACTTTAAAAGATCGCCAGGGTAATGTAGGTACAATGTTTGTAGATGCCGAAAATGAAGAACACGTAGTGAGTCTTACTGAAACATTCAAAGGAAAGACAATAGAAACATATCCCAAATACTTGAAGTCAGGCTGGATACCACGGAAGTTTCAAGAATATTCAATTAGAATCATCGATCAAACGTCCTGATCAGTTCCCCACCATACCCCGCCAAGCTTTTGTTTGGCGGTTTTTCATATATAAAAAAACAGGGTCCGACTAAAAGTCGGACCCTGATCGATGTATCGTACTAGTCCTATAATTTCGGTACGATTGCCCAAGCTATTGATACGAGAGCTGTCAAGATTCCGATCCACTTGTAGATCTTCGCCCATTTGACATGCTCATCGTACTTCGCTTGCACTACTTTCCCATCGACGTCAGGTGATGCAATCTCTTTTAGACTTTTGCCGGATTCCTTCGTTCCATGATAGATCACGGAAATAATCCAGGAGATTACTGTTGCAGACAGAAAGTAGTATGACGGATGCAGGTTAAGTATAAACTGCATGGGTCACCTCCTAGGTTGTGATGTGTGTGTTGTTTTCAAAGATTTCAGGTCAATGTATCACTTCCAGAAACCATTGTCAAGATAGCAAAAGGACCCCATTTCTGGAGTCCTAGGTCTTTATGTAGGGCATAACGATGAATAATGCCCCTACAAGTATGCAAATCCATCCGAGAGACAGATACGCAGTACCGTCATTGTAACGGTCTGATTTGTACAGTGCCGTCTTTCGATGCCACCATCCTACGGGAATGAGAATCGCGGTAGCTAATACAAATATTCCTACAGCAATATAGATACCCATTTCACCCTCCAGTATTGAGAAAGTTCTATCGTATTTCTTAGATTATAATAGTAATCAATAGATATATAAAAAGCAACTGCCGTAAACCAAAAACCGCACGGCATAATTAATAGCTATGTGGCCGGGTAGTTGCATTGTATGTTAACCTACTTTGCGTCTTTTACTTTCTCAACTTCTACAGTACAGTTTGTGACAAGTGCCGCAATCGCCCCTAGGGCGGCTAGTACAGGCAGCAGAATAGTTCCTACCGCCGCAAACGTTGCAGGAATTTCTATTAACGATTCCCCTTTTTCATTTTTGATGATAACGCGTCGTACGTTTGTTTCTTTCACCAGCTTTTTTACTGTTTCAACAAGCTGTTCGCCGGATACCTTTAATTCTTCTTTAAATGTTTTCTCTTCGGGCATATTATTTACGTTATCCAAATTAAGTTTTTTAAGTATAGCATACCGTTTGTATAAGAAAAGTATCTCTTTTTGTGTAGACTGCTGTTGAACGCGTCTGTATAAGGTTAAAAGTAAGCATAAAGTATTTTTTACAGGCAATGAAAAACGGAAACACATATGTGTTTCCGTTTAAGGTCAATTTTGATCAAATTACCCGGCTTTTTTATCCGGAGGAATTCGCCATATAAACTGGCGAATAAACAATCTGGCTGCGGACCATGGTAATGGTCTGATGTAATTGCGTGGCCAATTAATCTGTTTCAGATCGTTATGCTGGTCGCCAGTGATAAAACCTGCTTTCAGTAATTCATCTGAATGATTGGACATCAGGCAATGTCGGTCCTGATTCAGGTCTCTCCAGAATGCGGCTTCAGGGCTATTGATGATTTCGGAGATTGACTGCACCTTAACATTACCCAAAGATTTCTTACCACGGCTGAATGGACAAATGCTAACCTGTCCGCCTGCCTCTACAAAGACTATGCTCCGTAAAGTGTGGCATCGCGAGTAATGAAACAGGCGCATAGGCAGTCGATTTTCGCGTAATCGTTCTTCTACGGCCCAGTATGCATCTTCAGTCAGATTGCATTTTTGGTCGACCTCACAATTACCTACTGGTGAATAATGGAAGTGTATCCCTAAAGATACTCCATAGTCATCCATTAACATCTTCAGGTATTCTTCTGAGGTTACCTGTAGATAATTTTCCTGCGTGACCGTAATACCGACAGCGATTAAAGCATGATGCTCTTTTGCCAGCTTCATGGCCGAGAAAGCTTTCGTGTCGTCTTTTTGCTTTGAGCCAATGTTAAAAACCAGCACTATGCCAAGCTCGTTAAATTCGACGATATCCTTTTCAGAAACCAGATCGCCATTGGTAAAGACAAAGAGAATGATTTTGTCCCCTACCGCTTGCTTGATTTTGACAATCAGATCTTTTCTGAGCATTGGCTCGCCGCCAAGGATATCGATAGCCAGCACCCCGTCTTCCACTGCTCGTCGAGCTAAGCGTATCCAGACCTCGTCAGCCATATTCGGTCTGGCAATTTTCGGACATGAGGCGCAAGCTCGGTTACATTCAGAAACGATGAAAAAAGCTAAGTGAGCCGGAATAAGAGTCCCCTTCCTACGCAAGTCTCTAATGGTTCTGCCAGCGCGTATCATATTGGCAAATGTTCGGTACCAGATAGGATTGTGTCTGGCGACCCTGTTGAACCATGGGAACACCCAGGCACGATAACTGGTTGTACCTATGATTTTTAGCAGGAAAAATCCTAGAATCCATCCAATGGCTATAAAGCCAATACTTGCCAGTCGTGATCCTATACGTGACGTGATCAGGTATATAATCAGCTCAACAGGCAACGAAACCAATGATTTTACTGAATTCATTTTGATCCCCTATTGGTAAAGTTCTGTTTTATTTTTTATATACAAGTATAATCAAAGGATTTATTTGTGTCAATGGCAGTAAATAAAAGAACCAAGTCCGGCGAAGTTATTTTTGACTTTTATTGATTTATTCAATTTTATCAATGAAAATGATCAATTATTTGCTAAGGTTAGGAAAATATTTATCCACAGTTCATTTGACCCAATAAATATGGTACTTTTTTCAATTACCTGCTATACTTGTATCATCGAATTTAATTAATGCCTAATAAGTAAAGGATAAACGTCATGGCAAAGATGACAAAGTCACAGTTAATGACATACCTTTCTGAGAAATCAGGTATGCCAAAAAAGGATGTTATCGAATTCGTCGAGCTCTTTACCGAAACAGCGTACAGTGAGGTAAAGAACAATGGTGAATTCACCTGGCCTGGTATCGGTAAGCTTGTTAAAAAGGACCGAAAAGCTCGTCAGGGACGCAACCCGGCAACTGGTGAAACTATCCAGATCCCTGCAAAGACAGTTGTTAAATTCCGCGTAGCAAAAGCTGCAAAAGAATCAATTCTCTAAGAAAACCTTAGATAGAAAAAAGGCTCCTAAATATCAGGAGTCTTTTTTCTATTCAAAATTTATTACTATTGTTTAACCTTACTTAAAAGAAATAATGAGCCGACTAATATTGAAAGCCCTGGAAGAATCATAAAACCGAGATGAAATGTTTGAGCAGTTGCAAATGGATAGAGAATTCCGCAAATACCTATTACTATGAATACTATTCCTCCGATCCCCTCCTTGTGCCATGCAAGTATTAGAAGTAAAAAAAGAAGTAATCCGGGAATTGATGCAAGTAAAAATCGTTCAACGTTGAAATTATCCGCCGAAAACTCGAGCATGAGAGAAAAAATAAATAGTACAAGTAGCGTGCCTATAAAACGGGGTGCAAGATATTGAACTGAATAATTTCTTTCCATACGCTGCTATACTAATAAGTGTTTCATATATTGTCACATTGACGTTTATGCACGAATATCATAGGATCAAGTTAGGGGCGTCATTGAAACAAAAAAGGTTCGGAGGATCGTGATGACATACTGTTGTACGGCAATTGAAGTACTCGCTGGACGAGCTAATGCATCCAGTGCATTTGAAGAGTTTCAGATGAAAGAACATGTCCGGAACTGTACGTGTGAGGCTTGTACGAAGTATATGAGTGCTTACTATGAATGGTTCCGCCGATGTGACGGTGAACCGTAGTACTTCACCAAATGTGTCCACCCTATAAACCGGGTGGACATCATTTTTTCACGTATTGCTTCATATCGATATGCCATTTGCAGAATGGGCAGTCCTTTGAAGAACGGGGCATTCTCCCTTCCAGTATCGTCAGTGCTTTTAGGAATTCAGTAAACGCCCGTTTGGTATTCGTCTTTAATGTTTTGACGGTAACCTGCATAGGAAACCTGTTATGGAGGTCAGGTGCGGTATCAGGATAAAAGTATATGAGATGGCCAATACCAGAAGAAGGGCGTCTGTTTTTTTCCAGTAAGAGTGAATATACATCAAGCTGAGTTTGATATGCCGGAATCATATCACGTTTGTTTGGATCAGAGCTTGCCGTCTTATGGTCAATGGGGGTATAGGTATTTGCGTCAGTAATCAGGCACTCGTCCAGTTTTCCCATCAATCCGTAATCGTTATTATAATGGTAAAAGTATGTTTCCTGAAACGGATTTTGGAGGCGGCCATCGATCTTGCCCGCGACCATCGGTGGTATTTCCCCTTTCTGGCGGTATATATCGAAATATTGTTTTACAATAATATCAAATCTATTAGCGAGGCGTGAAACGATTCCTTCCGGTTGGTATAGTTTTTTTCGATATCGCAGCCAAAAGCAACGTGGACAGCGTTTTGAGCTTTCAATTCCAGTTGGTGATAACCAGATCTTTTTTTTCTTAGCAGTAGTACTTTGTGGCATCGTATTTTTGTTTATTTCATATAAACCCTGTCCCCTACCCTCAGATCAATATAAGATTGAGGTGCTTCCTCTTTGACTTTCGTAGCAAGTACCTGAATCAATTTATCCATTTGCTGAGATATATCCTTACTAAGATCAAAATATATTTCATATGACTGGTCCGTCTGTACCATGAATTTGGTGCTTAATCGATGTGGAAGTGAATATCCGGTCACCGTAAAATCTTTTATTTGATCAATTTCTTTTATAATTGCATCCAATGCTTCCATTTTATCATCAGAAAATAATTCATCCCCTGGATTAAGTTTCTTTGAAGGAGCTGTATTAATATTTTCATTATCATCAGCTGACTCCGAGCTTTCAGTGATAATTGGTATTGATACAGTATCATCTGTTTTGTTTTTTAGTGACGCTACTATTCCGTATTCATTAATATTATAAAAAATACCGCCGGAATCCCAGATAATTTCAGGGGATTTTTTTTCAAAGGTTACAATAATAGTTTTTGGTATTTTTTTGTCTATAATAAGTGTCGTAAAACTATATTTTGATTCAATATTATCTTGTAACCAATCTGTATCAAATAAAAATACATTATTTTGTCTAAATACAACTAGTCTCCTCTGCTCAAGCTGCCATACTATATATTTGTCATTTATATCTTTTGCTATAACGCTGTCAGGACCAGATACTTCTACCTTAGTTATCTGAAAGATTGGAGAATAAAATATGATATACAGTAACAGCAATATACCGAGGATTATCAGTAGGCCAAAAGTTCCCAGCCTTTCAATAATATATTGCTGCCAGGATTTTTTGGAAAATAATGGATTCTTTTTACGCAAAAGTGATCGTTTTCGGGAACGCCCTTGCCTATAGTTAAATTTCATTGTTTATGTATACCACTTCTCTTTAGGTTTATAATTTGTATCAAGCGAGTCACGAATCTTCTGTCTTTCTAATGCTAACTGTATCAACGTATCCAGTAATTTAGAAAAATTTATCCCTGAAGCTTCCCATAATTTGGGATACATGGAAATTGAAGTGAAGCCAGGAATCGTATTTACTTCTGATAAATATATCTTTCCGCGCTTAGTCAGTAAAAAATCAATGCGTGCCATTCCTGAACAGTCAATGATTTTGAACGCTTGTATAGCAAGTTTCTGTATTGTTGCTATTGTTCGCTTATTTAGTTTAGCCGGCACCAATGTTCGGGATAATCCATCAACATACTTTGCATTATAGTCATAGAAATCACTTGAGGTAACTACTTCTCCTGGAACTGATGCTTTTGGATTATCGTTTCCAAGTATGGCTATTTCGATTTCCCGCGGATCAATCACAGCTTTCTCAATAATAATTTTTCTATCAAATTTAGCCGCTTGCAGTAATGCGTGTTTAAGATTTATTTTACCATCAACTCTTGATATTCCTACTGAGGATCCTAAATTAGCAGGTTTGGTAAATACAGGGTAACCTAATGCTGATGTTTCTCTTGAGATCCTGTTAAAATCTTTTTTTATTTCACCTGATAAGTAATAGTTAAATTTCACAACAGGCAGTCCGGCTTGTAAAAAAAGTTGTTTTTGAATTATTTTATCCATTCCTACAGCTGAAGCAAGAACATTCGCTCCAACATAAGCGATTCCTGCCAGCTCAAGTAAACCTTGAATCGTTCCGTCCTCACCATACGTACCATGAAGCATAGGTATTACTGCATCAATTTTTTCCTGCAGAGACTTTGATCGCAAGTATTTTTTACTAATAGGGACTAGTCTTTTCTTTGTAGTATCCGGAGAAATTATTTTTTCTGTTGTTAATTCAAGCGAGCTACCCGCTTTTAACGTTTCTAATGAATCTTTTGTAGTTAGCCATTTGCCGTCTCTTGTAATCCCAATTGGGATTACTTCGTATTTCGAACGGTCTAAGTTTTTCATTACTGATTCAGCAGAAACAAGTGAAACTTCATGTTCACCCGATCGACCACCAAAAATGACTGCAACACGCAGTTTTCGCTGCATACTTTTTTATTAGTTATTCAGACTTTTCTTCAGTTGATTTTTCCCACAAGCTAGTGCCCTCCATATATTCATCAGTGCCTTCATCAGTTCCCGCCAAACAAGAAGTACACTCACCGAAAACATCACCGGCTTCATATTCTTTTTTGTATCCGCATGGTACGCAAACATAATGACCTTTTTCGCCTACCTTGTCGCCTTTGTTAAATACATCCTTGTCTTCATCCATAGTTTTTGCTTAGTTAATTATATATTCTGGGAATGAGTGGATTGATTCGTGTTACTACCTCATAATTTATCGTGTCCGTAATATCCGCCAGTTCATCTGCTGAAATTTCTGCCTTGCCTGATGTTCCGATCAGCGTTACCACGTCACCAGCCCTTACATTTTTTATATGGGTTACGTCTATAACTGTCAGGTTCATGCAGATTCTACCGCGTATTTTACATCGCTGGCCTCGCACTAGTACGCTTCCTTTATTTGATGCCTTGCGATCGAGGCCATCCCAGTATCCTACTGGAATAAGCGCTATCGTCATGCGCTTTTTTGCTTTGAATGTTTGTCCATAACCGATTGAGGATCGTGCAGGTATGGTTTTTACCTGTAGTATCTTTGATTTCCAAGATAGCGCAGGTTTAAGATGTAATCGTTTTTTTGCACGAGCTGATGCGCCGCCATTCGATTCGATTGAGTATAATCCGTATAAGGATATACCGATTCTTACAACATCCAAATGACTCATTTTATTCAGAATAGTTGCGGCTGAACATGCGCAGTGTTTTATTGGAATTTCAATGCCGCTATTAGAAAGATCTTTTATTACATTATTAAACTGGTTGATTTGCCTATTAGTTACTTTTTGATTTGGATTTTCTGCATCAGCAAAGTGTGTAAAGACTCCTTCTACAAAGATGTGTTTTAAAGCACTTATTTTTTTTATCACGGTTACGCTTTCTTCCGGTAATAATCCTAATCGGGATGTGCCCGTATCAATTTTGAAATGAATTGGAACTCTTTTCTTCAATCGTGCTGCAATTGTATCAATTGTTTTTGCAGCTTTGTATCCATAGACTGTTAACGTGATACTCCGTTTAATAGCTTCATTGAGTCGAAGAGGATCAAAATAACTTAGAACGAGTATTCGTGATCTGATGTTTTTTTTTCGAAGTTCCAGAGCTTCATTGAGATTGACTGTTCCGATCCAGGTTGATTTCATCGATGCTGCGATTTTTGCAGTTTGTACCATGCCATGGCCGTACCCATTTGATTTTACTACAGCCATAATACTTGTTGATTGAGGTATTATTTTTTTAAATTGCGAAATATTATGCTGAATTGCCTGTTTAGAAATCTCAACCCACGTGATATGTTTTTGTATCATAATTTTATTTTATTTCTACCGAGGTCCAAGCATATACCTTTTTAGTGCTTCAGGTGTTTCGATCGTACCTTGTTCAGTTTGATAGTTTTCGATTATTGCAATCAATGTTCTCGGTGTAATGCCGGTAGCATTCAGTACATGTACAAACTCTGATTTGCCATTTTTTGATTTGAATCTGATATTATTACTTCTTGCCTGATAGTCAGTACAGTTAGATGCGGAGTGGGTTTCACGATATTTATTTTCAGATGGTATCCAGCATTCCAAATCGATAACTTTAGCAGACGGTTTAGGCAGATCACCAGTACAAACACTGAGTAGCTGATACGGCAAATTCAAACCACTAACTATTTTTTCTTGTAATTCAACGAGTGTATCAAATAATTTCCAGGAATCATCTGGTTTGCATAGTATAACCATTTCCTGTTTATCAAACTGATGAACTCTAAGTATTCCTTTGGTATCTTTTCCATAGCTTCCCGCTTCCCTGCGAAAACAGGTAGAATACGTAGTATAGCGTAACGGCAATTCTTTTTCATTAATCAATTCATTGCTACGATATGGTAGTAATGAATGCTCTCCCGTCCCGACGAGATATAAATCATCTTTTTCAATGTAGTATGCTTCCTGTCCATCCAAATAAGAATCATACCCGCTGTTTTCCATTACTTCTTTCTTGACTAATACAGGAGAATAAAATGGTATAAAACTTTCTTTCAAAATAACTTCCAGTGTGTATTGGATAAGTGCATTCCACAGGAGGGCTCCATCACCCTTCAAATAGCCAAAACGGCTGCCGCTAATCTTAACAGCACGTTTCGTATCTATCAGGTCGTGTTGTTCTGCCAGCTCGATATAGCTTTTTGGTTTGAATTTTAGTGAATCAGTTTTACCTACTGTTTTGATGACTTTATTTTCTGAGTCATCTTTTCCAACTACGACATCAGCTGCAGGGATATTCGGAATATCTTTAATAACTTTTGTATACTTGTCAGAAATTTCTTCATACTTATCCTTCAGCTTCTCTTCTTTTTTATCAACTAATGAAAGTTCTTTAATTTTTTTCGAACGTTCATCCTGAGATAAACTTCCAATTTCCTTATTGAAACGGTTTTTTTCTGCTTTTAATTTGTCCAATTCCTGAATTATTGATCTCCGTTGTTCATCTAGATCAAGAGCGCTGTTAATCGTACTGCTCGTGATACCGCGATTTTGCAGCAGTCTTTCCGAATTTTGTAAATTATTTTTAATGTATTTGATATCTATCATACGTCATTCACGCTTTTTTCCTCTTTAATCCGTTTTTGAAACTTCTTTTCAAGATAGAACTCAACTCGTCCCATAGCAACTAACACTATTAGTGCCGCAATAGTCGCAGTAATCGCTGCAAAGAAATATCCCAAGCCAACCGCCATGCCGATAGCAGCCACTACCCAAATACCAGCAGCGGTTGTGAGTCCATGCACGGAACCCCTGCCCTGGATAATTGCACCAGCACCAAGAAATCCAATTCCAGTTACTACAGCCCCAGCGAGACGTAAAATATCAACTGAACCTCCACTGTTGAAGTCCATAAAGATATAAATCCCCAATATCATAAGCAGTGTTGACCCTAGTCCAACCATTATATTGGTTCTGAAACCTGCCGGCTTATGATAAAATCTTCGTTCTAATCCTATGAGTCCCGACAATAAAATTGAAAGTAAAATTCTAACTACTACTGTTTGTTCATCAATCATACGTTAATTATTTTTAATATAATTACAATCCTAATTCTTTTGAAATTGATTGCATGGATGATAGAACTGTTTGAATATGCTCGTCAAGCGTTATATCAAGCTCCTCGGCGCCTTGAATGATTTCATCGCGGTTTACCTGCCGCGCAAACGCCTTATCCTTCATTTTTTTTCTTATTGATTTTACCTGTACTTCTTTCAGTGTTTTATTCGGTTTAACTAGCGCTACCGCCACTATGAGTCCGCATAATTCGTCAACTGCAAATATAACTTTTTTAGCCAACGTATCCCTCGGTTCTCCTGTATGGGAAGCATGCGCAAGAATTATATCGGTAAATTCCTTGGAAAATCCGTGCTCTGTTAGAATCTCGACACCTTTATATGGATGATCAGCCGGATCAGGATATTTTTCATAATCAAAGTCGTGTAAAAGTCCTGCAATGCCCCATAAATCTTCATCTTCGTTAAACTTCTTAGCATACGCGCGCATTACAGCTTCTACCGCAAGCATATGCTTTACGAGATTTTGGTTCTTTGTAAACTCATGCAATAAAGCAAGCGCCTCTTTCCTATTCATCATCTGGTTCCTTTGGTTTTAACGTAGGAAATAAGATTACTTCCTTTATATTGTGTGTATTAGTTAATAGAGCCGCCAAACGGTCTATTCCAATGCCAATTCCTGCTGTTGGCGGCATCCCATATGATAAAGCCTCTACGTAATCACGGTCAATACGTTGTGCTTCATCATCACCCGCAGATCTCATTTTTTCCTGCTGTTTGAAGCGTTCTTCCTGGTCTATTGGGTCGTTGAGTTCAGAAAATGCGTTGCAAAGCTCATTACTGCCAACTACCAGCTGAAAGCGCTCAACATATTTTTCATTATCGGACTTTTTTTTTGCGAGTGGTGATAATTCTACCGGATGATCAATAACATATGTCGGCTGAATTAAATTTGGGCGTACCAATTCTTTAAAAATTTCATCGTATATCTTAGCGCGCGATGCCGTTTTTTCTATATCGCAGCCTTGTTTGCGGGCTTCGTTAAGGAGTGTTTTATCATCTCCTTGATCAATATCAATATTCCCGTATTTTTTGCAGGCTTCCTTGAATGAAATACGTTCAAACGGATTTTTGAAGTTGATGGAATTATCGTCATATTCTAACAATAAATTTCCAATTGTTTTTTGAACGGTTTCTCTGATCATCTTTTCAGTAAACTCCATAAGCATTTCATAATCCCAGTATGCAGCGTAAAATTCAACCTGGGTGAATTCCGGATTATGATCTTTATCAATTCCCTCATTTCTAAAACATCGTGCAATTTCATACACACGTTCAAAACCTCCGATTATGAGTCTTTTGAGATAAAGTTCTGGTGCAATTCTTAGGTACAGGTCAATATCAAGTGAATTATGATGAGTAATAAACGGCTTGGCATTTGCTCCTCCCGGGATTTGCTGTAAAATCGGAGTTTCCACTTCAATAAAATCAGCATCATCCAAATATTGACGTATTGACTGGATGATAGTGGAGCGTTTTATGAACGTTGATCGAACGGTCTCGTTTGCGATAAGATCAAGATATCGTTTTCTGAATCGAATTTCGGTATCTGAGAGTCCGTGCCATTTTTCCGGAAGTGGAAGTAATGCTTTTGAAATTAGTGTATATGATGTCAGTAATATAGTACGTTCACCTCGTTTGGTCGTGAATACGGTTCCGGTACCTTCAATAAAATCTCCTATATCAGCAAGGCTCTTAAAAGAACTATATAATTCTGGTCCGATTATGTCTTTTTTTAAATATACTTGGATTTTTCCGGAACCATCCTCTATATGGGTAAAACAAGAGCCCCCATGCAAACGAATAGCTCTGATTCTACCGACAACTGTCACGGATGAAGACTTTTTTTCTATTTTTGCAAAATCGCTTAGTACGTCATTGATTTGGTGTGTCCGTGTGACACGCGCCGGATAAGGATCAAGGCCGTTTGAACTGGCAGTATCCCTTTTAGCTTTCCTTATGTTGTGTTCTTCCTGTAGTCTAGACATATATTAAAGTCATATTTTATGCATATATAATATCAAATTGCCTGCCTTTGAGCAATGCAAACAAACCTTCACTTGTAAATGCAGGTCAATTACTGGCAAATCTATAATTATTACGCTATCGCAATAATTTTGAATTTTTTGCTACCTTGTGGAACTTTTATTTCAATTATATCTCCAATCTTTTTACCAAGAAATGCCTGGCCTATCGGGGATTCGTTTGATATTTTTCCACTGGCTGGATCAGATTCTTGTGACCCTACAATATAGTACTCTTTAGTATCGCTATCATCTTTAATTCTAATTTTGGATCCAACTTCAACCTTTCCGGAAGTTTTTGTCTTCTGTTTGATGATTGTGGCATACTTCATGATCGTTTCAATTTCCTGTACACGCCCTTCTGCGAATGCCTGCTCATTTTTTGCCTCAATATATTCAGCATTCTCCGACAAATCGCCAAGTTCCTTCGCTTCCTGAATTCTTTCAGCTATTTCCTTACGCTTATGCTTTTTCAACTCCTCGAGTTCCTGCGTAAGTTTATCGAGACCCACTTGGGTAATAAATGTATTTTGCTGGTCCATATAATTATTAGTAGTGTTTCAATAAAAAAATTCCGTTTACCAAAACGATACCTATCTTATGTATTACGGTCCTTACTTGTTATTCTAGTTTATTCAAGTAAAAAATATCAGGTAGATATTTTCACAATCTAGTTATAATACGAAATTTAAAATCTGTCAAAACACTTATCCACAGAGTCTATCGATTATTGGCCCAGTATTCCAGTCCCTTTTTTGCGATGGGAAGTGCCGCAGTATGACCTTCGCCGCCCTGCTCGACCAGTACGGTAATCACGATTTGAGGGTCATCGTACGGTGCAAAGCTAGTAAACCACGCGTGTGTCTTATTTTCATTTCCAAACTGCGCGGTACCGGTTTTTCCGGCAATTTCGACTGGCATATTAGCCAGTGCAACTGCGCTTCCTGATACTACTGTCCGTCGTAAGCCCTCCTTAACAACGGTAATATTTGAACTGCTTATAATATCAGTACGAAGTATTTCCGGAGTTATCTCCTCGATAATCGTGCCATGAGGATCTGAAAAGGATTCTACAAGATGGGGTCTGTAGAGCGTGCCGCCATTTGCTATAGCAGCGGTATACGATGCTACTTGAAGCGGGGTAACGAGCAAATCGCCCTGACCAATGGATAAGTGATATGTGTCACCAATATACCATCGTTCGCCTTTTTCAGCTTCTTTCCAATCTTTTGAAGGTAAGAATCCTTCAGCTTCACCCGGTATATCAATACCAAGCGTTTGATTTAGTCCAAATAATTCTAAATAATTTTTAATTCGATCAACACCTAATCCTGTCAATGTGTCGTTGTCACCGCCCCCTACCATATAAAAAAATGTGTTTACTGATTCGGCAATCGCTTTTCGAACATCGGTTATTCCGTGTCCGCCGGCTTTCCAATCAGGGAAATACCACTGGCCAATTTTAATCCCGCCTACACTATTGAAGGTAGTTGATGGTGAAATAATTTTTTCTTCCAATCCCGCAAGTGCTATTAGTGGTTTTATAGTTGAACCAGAAGGGTATTCTCCGGATATAGCCCTGTTAAACAATGGATTATCTGGATTAGAAATCAGCGTTTGGTATTCATCTGTAGATAATCCCAGTGTGATTGCATTACTATCGAACGACGGATTTGAAACCAACGCAAGAATACTGCCATCTCTTGGATCGAGGGCTATTGCTACTGCACCTGTCACGCTATTTGGGGCTATCGCTGCGGTTGTTGCATTATGCAAGACTTCCTGTAAACCCGAATCAATTGAGAGAGTAATATTATCTCCCGGAATCGATTTTAATTCGCTGATGATTTTGCTTTCTTTTCCCAGCGTATCAACCTCAATTTCCTTTTTTCCACTGATGCCACGTAAACGGCTATCGTAACCAAGCTCTATACCGGACTTTCCAATATAATCATCTAGTGAGTATTCCTGATTTTCTTTAAGTTCTCTGTCCGTAATTTTCCCCATATATCCAAGTGTATGTGAAAATATATACCCATTGGTGTATTCACGGAATGAATTCCTTTTTAGTTGTATCCCGGGCAGATTTGAAATTTCAATTTCAAGTAACGTCGCTTGATTATATGAGATATGGTCCTTAATTACCGTTGACTGATAAGAATATGGAGAAGCATCGTCCAAAATAGTTTGAATTTCTGATGGCTCATTAGAAAGTATAGATGCGATCCTATTTATCATTACCGTACGACCAGTTTCATCGTTCGGTAGATCTGCAGGAGTAAACTCTAATACGAAGTTTGGAATATTACGTGCCAAAACATTTCCATGTGTATCATAAATCAAACCACGGGGAGCTTTTATCTCCTGAATACGGATACGATTTTCTTCTGCTGCAATACGGTGTTCCTGACCCTCAATTACCTGTAAGTATGCAGTTCTGACAAAAAGAATTCCTACCACTGCTAATCCAAACATTATTATGAAACGAAGTTTTTTTGTTTCAAAATTTGATGATAAATATTCATTTCCACTGGCTCCCGCTACATATGATTCCTCAACCCACTCTGATTTCCGATTGGTAATTCGCAGTCGATCATTATCTTTTATATCTACAGAAAACGGATCTTTCTTCATACTATTATATTATATTCTTTCACTCATTAAAAAGTTTGCTCGGAATCTTACTGAAAGGAGTTTCATGAAAATATATAGTGTACCAATCAAAATTGTATGAACAACTATTTGAATTCCAGCGTTTTTTAGATACTCATATTCCGGACGTATTGCTAGTTCGTTCCAGTCAAACCACCATGGAATAGTAGACAACAAAATAAGTGCTCCATGATAGACAATGGTATATACTATTACAGAAGCAGTGAGGGAGTATAATGATTTTCGTGCCAGGATTTTTTTAAAAAGCAAATATATTACAGGTATTGGTACTATGAGTGCAATAGTGATTGCTCCATAAAAAAACGGAGAGAAAAGATCAAGCGTTAGTCCTGATACAATTGCAATTAAAATTCCACGCCGATAGCCAATCATGAATGTTGTCAATACTATAAGTATCAAAATAACATTCAGATTCGAACGGAGCAGTTCAAATACATGCAAAAAACTGGTCTGTACTATTGATAACAGTATTACTAGTATTGTAATGAGTGGCCACTTAAACATCGCTTGGAATTATAATTGAAACAATTGTTAGATTTTGATAGGTTGTATATGGCAAAACTGTCGATTCTTGGAATAACTCCCCTTCCAATCTGCTTATCTCGCCTATCTGACCAATGATCAAATCAGCAGGAGTAAATTCCTGAAGCCCGGAAGTGACTACAAGCTGCCCGGTCTGAATGTGATGATTCTCAGGAATCAGCTCAAGTTTTAATGCGATTCCAAATTCACCGGAAACAGTTCCAGGGCTTCTTTCATCATTTTGGATAATAGCGCTTACTTTGCTATTTATATCATTTAACAAAATAACTTTTGAGGTTTGATTAGAAGTACTTAGAACATGTCCTACCAGAATTCCATCATCAGTGATTACCGGATACCGTATGTCAATTCCGTCACTGGTTCCGCGGTTAATATTGATAATTTGGAGATAGTTATCAGAACTACGACTTGTGACATATGCCTGAACAGAGATGAATCCCTTTTCTTTTAAAAATTCAACTTCTCGGTTATACTGTTCACTGTTCTTGATATTGGTTCTTAGTTTTTGGTTTTCAGCCGTTAGGCGGATCATATCATCACGAAGTTGAGCATTTTCGTCACGTAAATCAGCACTTTCTCTGAAATATGTTTTTAACCCTTTTATTTTTACAGCTGAACTAATGAGTACTTTTTGTAATGGTGAAACAATAATTGAAATTCCGCTTTCAATCGGACGCAAAACGTGCGCTTGTTGTAAAAAAACTAGCAGAATCAGTCCTGCTATTGATACAATAATTTTCCCACGGCGGGACTTTAAAAAGCGTCTCATACGCAGTTAGTCGTTAAAAGCGCCTTCATCAGTAGATGAAGAGAGTACCTCCTTTAGATTCTCTAAATCATCGAGTACAATACCTGCGCCTCGTGCAACAGTAGTTAATGGGTCGTCCGTAATATGAATTGGAATTTTTGTTTCTTGATTAATGAGTTTGCTGAGCCCTTTTAACAATGCACCTCCGCCCGACAACATGATACCTCGCTCAAATATATCAGCAACTAACTCAGGAGGCGTTATTTCTATCGTAGATTTAATATTTTCGACTACGAGACGCAGCGAGCGGGCAATTGCTTCACGGACATGATTACTGTTTATGGTGATTTCTTTAGGAAGGCCTGATATCAAATCACGACCACGCATTGTAGTTTCAAGCGGTTCTTCAAGCGGTAGTGCCGACCCTACCTTTAATTTTATTTGCTCCGCTGTCCTTTCACCGAGAAGTAAATTGAAGTGATCACGGGCGTACTGAATAATATTTTGATCCAGCTCATCACCCGCCGCTCTTAATGATTTCCATGTAACAACTCCACCGAGTGATATAACCGCAATTTCGGTAGTACCACCTCCGATATCAACTATCATGTTACCCGCCGCATTCTGTATAGGTAATCGTGCACCTATTGCAGCCGCCATGGGTTCTTCTATCAGATATGCAACTCGTGCACCTGCGCTGAGACAAGCATCTTCAACAGCCTTTCGCTCAACCTCGGTGACTCCCAGTGGAATTCCTATAACGATTTGAGGCCGGGGAAGTATTGAAAAATTTTCTCGATGAACTTTATCGATAAAATATTTAAGCATTTTTTCAGTTACCTCAAAGTCTGATATAACGCCATCAACGAGCGGTCGTGAAGCAACAATATGAGAAGGCGTTTTACCGATCATTCTTTGCGCTTCCTCCCCTACTGCAAGAATTTGATCATTTCTTGTATTAATAGCTACTACCGAGGGCTCATTGATAACAATACCTTTATCTTTGACATATACAAGAGTATTTGCAGTACCGAGATCGATACCCATATCTTTAGAAAATCTGCCAAAAAAATCATTAAATAGTTTCACTTTAATTATTACTTATCATTTGAATTATTTCTTCTAAGGTTACTAACTTTGAGTTGCTTTCATTTCTCTTTTTTATCTCGATTTTAGCGCCTGTTTTCTCACTTACAACCAATCGTATGGGAATTCCAATCAAATCAGAGTCTTTCAGTTTTACTCCGGCAGATTCATCACGGTCATCGAATAATACGGTAATACCCTCTTTTTGTAAAGCTGAGTATGCTTTTTCACTTGATTTTTTTTGTTCTTCTGAGGTGCTAAGCGAAATTAGGTGGACTTGAAATGGAGATACAGAAGCTGGCCATACAATTCCCTGAGCATCATTATGCACCTCGACCACTGCTCCCATCAGACGTCCCAATCCTATACCATAGCAGCCCATGATAATTGGTTTTTTCTTCCCATCTTTGTCAGTAAATGATAATCCAAAAGCATCAGAGAATTTTGTTTTGAGGGGAAATATATTTCCCACCTCGATTGATTTCTTTTTTTCGAATTCTGACCCATTACATTCTGGACAATTTTTTTGTTCATTGATGATTCCCTCATTTACCGCAATGTTACACGACTGACATAAGTGGATAATATCTTCACCTGCATCCGTAACGGTTTGATATTCGTGTGAAAATTTTGAGAATGATCCGCCAGACGCAAATGTACGATATGTTTGTGAGCCAATTCCAGCACGCTCAAAAATTTTGGAATATGTTTTTTGCATTACTTGGTAGTAATTCTGAAAATCATTTTCATCAGCATGGAAAGAATATAAATCCTTCATAATAAATTCTCTTCCGCGTAAAATACCTGACTTTGCCCGCAATTCATTTCTAAATTTATTTTGAATTTGATATAAGTAAAGAGGAAGGTCTTTATATGAATGTATAAACTTTTTCGCTAAAGGTACTATAACTTCTTCATGACTCTGTCCTAATACAAGCTCCTTGCCAGTTGCAGATTTTAAATGAAAGAGTACATCAATATTATTGCGCTTAGTAGTAATGTAATTTTCGATTGGATGAAGTGCCGGTAAAAATAATTCCTGTCCACCGGCGTTATTAATCTCCTCGCGAATTATATTTTCAATATTCTTCAGAACTCTCAACCCAATTGGCAAATATGAATAAACTCCGGCCATAAGCTTATCGACGTAGCCAGCCTGCTCGAGCAGCTCTGCGTTTCGAGATTTTTCGTCTGCCGGGGGCTTACGAAGCGTTTTTATGAAGTATGTTGACTGACGAATCGCATCATTATTCATACTATTTTCATTAAATGATGTATTTAAAATATTCGAAAAACATCCCTGAATGTGATTATTACTAAAAGAAGTAAAAGTAAAAGAAATCCTATGTTATGAATTGCTGCTTCTATTCTCTGATTAAGGGGCTTGCCACGGATTTTTTCAATAATAAGAAGGAATACCCTGCCTCCATCAAGTGCAGGAAATGGCATGAAATTCAATATTACTAAATTTATTGATAATATTGCAGTAAACTGAAGAATATATATGAACCCCAGCTTGACGACTTGACCTGTCATTACTGCTATACCGACCGGTCCTGCTATATCAGCGCTTACCTGCTGTGTTATAACAAAATTCTTTATTATGTCGTAGAATGCCACTATTATTTGCCACGTTATAGAAATTGTTGTTTTCGCACCCATCCAAATTGCTACATACCAAGGGTAACTGACAATACCTGTTTCAGCGAGCCATGCGCCAATCTTTGCCTCACCAGATTCCTCATAATCTTTCGGGATTATGATTTTATCAAGGACTTCATCACCTCTTCCGATCCTGAGTGCCACTTCTGAGTCCGCGCGAGGTTGTATGTAATCTTGGAAATCGGAGATTGTAACAACGGATGTACCATCTATGGATTTTATAGTATCTCCAAGCTCAAGTCCGGCAGCTTTACTAGGACTATCTTCTATGACTTCAACAATCTGTAATCGCCGGTCTTTTACCTCAGCGGATTGTGGCAGTGAGTCACCAACCATACTAGGCAGGCCAAGACCAAATCCTATTGAAATAATGATAAATGCAAGAATCAGGTTCATGACTACTCCAGCAGACAGAACTACTACCCTTTGCCATATTTTTTTACTTGAAAAACTATCCTTATCTTTTCGAGTATCTCCCTGTTCTCCCTTAATTTTTACAAATCCTCCGACGGGAATCCAGTTTATTGAATATACTACGTCTCCATTTTCTTCAGGATTTTTTTTCTTGCTAAACCTTCCAATAACATGCCATCTGTTATCTTTCTTGCTTTTTTGTATTCCAAATATTCTTGGTGGATACCCAAAACCAAACTCATCTACGCCAATGCCCATTTTCCGCGCCATATAAAAATGACCGAATTCATGGACAAAGATAAGTAGCCCTAATATGACAATAAAAAGAAGTATTGTAATAAACATAATTTTAAATCGTCATTACTTCACTCTCTTTTTTATCGCCTGTTTCTTTAATCTTTTGATTGTATTCGTCAACTATTTTTTGTAAATTCTTCTGCTGCAGGAACATATCATCTTCGGTAATTTCACCGTCACTCTTTTTTTCCCTAATTTCACGCCAAATATCTTCACGAACATTTCTTATGGCTATCCTTGCCTCTTCTATCTTCTGACTGACAATTTTTGCGATTTCTTTTCTACTTTCCTCTGTTAAAGGCGGAACAGGAAGACGAATAATTTCTCCGTCTACGACTGGATTAATACCGAGATCGGAATTTCTTATGGCTTTTTCTACATCTTTTATCACTGCCTTATCCCATGGTTGAACTACTATAGAACTGGGGTCAGGCACGCTAATCGATGCCATCTGCGACAAAGGTGTCTGTGTACCATAATAATCAACAGTTAGCGATTCTACAAGATTCGAACTTGCACGCCCGGTTCTAATAGAATCAAGCTCTTTATGTAAATGATTTATGGAGTTTTCAAAATTATCTTTTTTTTCATCAACAATAGTCATAATAGAATTACATTATACTAATTATTAAATCGTCACACCGAGATACACGATTTCCTCATGTAACGGATCTGCCTTGAGATAAATTATTGTTCGTTTTGTTGGGACTGTTTTGACGACTTTCCAGGTTTTACCACCATCATCCGTTTTATGCAAAAGATTTTTAATGCTAAACATTACAGCGTCATAATTATCAGGATTCTGGACAACTGCCGAAATAGTTTGCTTTGCAGGGTCAAACAATGTGGGAACAATTTCCCACGTTGCTCCCTGATCCAAACTGCGCACGATTCCGTATTTTGTGCCGAGTAAAATATCCTCTGTTAACGGATCAAAGTTAAAGTACCTTATTTTGATCGCACCAGGGTATTCGATCAAATCATCAGAAATAACACTCCAAGATGTCCCTCCATCTATCGATTTTTGGATATCTATATTCGTCCGAATGTAAATAACGTTCTTATTCTTAATACTATATTCAAAATTCAGAATTTTTTGTTTTGACCAGTCTATTACCTTCCACGTATTTCCATAATCCAAACTCTTCATGAGCGCGGTTGTAGATGCGGCCATAATCGTTTTGGGGCTATAGGGATCAACGTTTATCGAAACGAGTCTTTGATCGGACCGCGTTTCTGTATAGAGCGTATTCCACTTTGTACCTCCATCAACTGATTTCAAAATCTTGGTACCTTGAGTAGCATAAAGAACGTCATTATTTCTCGAATCAATACTCAAAGATAAATATGTTCCGGACGATAATCCAGTTACAGTCCATTTATCACCCCCATTAATCGTTTTATATATTCCTTTTTCTTTTGAGATTAGATAAAATGTATTTTCATGATCTGTATCAAAAACTATTTGAGATGTTGCGACTGAACCTATTGTCCGCGTACCCTTCTCTGTTTTCTTAATAAAGATTTTTTGCTCCCACGTCTCGCCAAAATTATAGGTTTTAAAAATTCCTCCATCTGTTGGAGCCGCGCTTTTCTTAGTACACCCAGAAACTATCAAAACTGCCAATACAGGAATAATTATAGAAAGAATTTTTTTACTCTTCATAGTACTTTATAATGTTAGTGCAAAATTTTCGACTATCAATCTTGGACTTACTGATTGTAATAATTTTTTTCGAGATTTTACTAGATTTCCGATGATAAAACTGCATTGTTCAATTGAATATTTGAGTGATATTTTTTCAATATTCTTTTTTAAAGATAAGTTTATTATTGATAGAATGTTATTATGTATATATAATGCGTCGTGAAATATCGATATCCACCCTCTTAGAAGATCATCTGTTAATTTTTTTTGGTCCGAAATCTTGTAATCTTTATAAAGCTTATCAATATAACTGAGTTTATCGCCAATACCGCCCTGCAGGAGTGCCAGCAATAATGAAAACTGTTCATTCCTCTCTTCAATTATTGTCTTGTCTTCCAGTAATGTTTGTGCGATACCGGGTTTTCCTTCGCAAAATTGAGCTATAATTTTTGCCTCGCCTTTATCCTTTGCTTTTGTAATGAGCCAGTTTTGAATTTGGAATGTCGGTACAGTATTGAAATTCAATACCTGGCAACGCGAGTGAATTGTTTGTGGCACTGATTTTAGAGATTCAAGTATAAGAAAAAATATTGTTTTCTTAGTTGGTTCTTCTAATGTCTTTAAAAGGGCATTTGCCGATTGCTCATTTAGATTATCAGCGTCATCGATTATTACAATTTTGTAGCTTGCTAAGAATGATTGTAATGCTAATTTATATTGTACATCACGAATTTGTTGAACCGATATATGTTTTTTATCTTCAGGTTTTCTAATATCATAGTAATCAGGATGGATCAATTTTTGAAATTGTTTGCATGCAATGCATTTATTGCATGGTTTTTTTGCAGTTGAATCTGAACAAAGTATCGAATTTGCAAATAATTTGGCACAAAAGAATTTCCCGACGTGTCGTGGTCCAACAAAGATATATGCATGGGACAACTCGTCATTAATTATAGAAGATTGTAAATACCTTTTTATATGACTATGACCAAGTATGGGCCAATGAAAATTTTCTATTGTTCTATTTTCACCATTCAACTTTTTCATGTATAACTTAAAAATGTTTATTACCCATGTTATGTTTAGTATGAATAACATAACATAAAACCACCTTTTTGGCAAGTATTTACGGTATTATATAATATGCTACTTCTTTAGTAGCGTTAATATTTTTTTACTACTTACTGCCCATGAAAATTTATCTTTGCGCTTGAGACCGGACTTTATTCTGCTTATTTTATCATCGGGATTTGATAAGTCCATGCCTATTGATTCGGATATCGATGGTACACTGTGCGGGTCGAAATATTCAATTGCATCTCCCCCAACTTCACGAATTGGTTCAATATCAGAAGCGAGTACTGATGTCCCGCAGGCCATAGCTTCAATTATCGGGATTCCAAAACCTTCATATAAACTTGGAAATATAAATGATTCAGCACCATTTAGCAATAATGGTAAATCGTCATCAGGAACCCATCCAAGCCTTAGAATTCTTGATTGCAATTGTTCCTTGATAATGAATCGGTCGATTTTTTGTGATCCAAAACCGGAATTTCCAGCGAGTACCAGTAAGATATTTTTATCACCTGATTTAGACATATAATCCTGGAATCCTTGTACCAATCTCAATGTGTTCTTTTTTTCTTCAACCCTCCCTATGTAGAGTATATATGGGGAGTGTAACTTATATTTCAGTTTGACTGAATTTATCTGCTCCGTATCATTAATTTTTTTAAATGATGGGTTATATCCGCTCCAAATAGGAATGATCTCAATATCTTTTGGCTTCAATAGTGTTTGAATTTTATTCATCGAAAAATGCGATACGGTTACAATCGTTGAAGATTTTTTTAACGCTAAACGGGCTGACCATCTATGATAATCCAGCTCAGTAGCACCATACTTTCCCAGAGTTATCATTCTGACGACTGCATTAATGAACACCTTTATCGCCGCATTAGAAGGTCCGATAATAGTTGTTGAATATAATTCAGGATGCTCTTCAAATCCGATGTCATGTAGTGTCGTGATTGTCTTTTTTGGGCAAATTAGCGGAACGGTATGCGCGGGCACAAACAGGACGTCAGGCTTACTAATAAGCATTTCGATAGCAAGGCGGATTTGTGTCCATAAAAATACAGGTGGCCATTTCAAAACTTTATTAGTAAAGTTATCCGGGAGCTTAGAAAGGCTGTCCCGCAACGGTTCTTTTGAATATAAAATAAACTGATTCTTTTGATCAGATAGTTTTATTAATTCATTAATTATATGGTAGGCGTACCATTCAGTACCTGTTTTTTTTTCAATGTTTGCCCGCGACGCGTCAATACCAATAATCATTACTTTGTTGAAAGTATACTTTTTTTATATGATTCCAGATTTTCCAATGCTACACCGGTACCTTTGGCTACACAGAGATGCGCCTCATCTGCAACGTACGCTGGTATTCCCGTGGCTTCAGACAGCAATCTGTCCATATTTCTTAGCAATGACGTGCCGCCAGACAATACCATACCTTTATCCATAATATCAGCAGAAAGTTCGGGAGGTGTATCCTGCAAAACTGATTTTACCGCCTGAATGATACTGGTTAATTCATCTTGAATTGCCTCGGTAACGTCATCACTTTCTACTGTTACAGTTCTGGGTAATCCTTGAACAGAATCTCGCCCCCTAATCTCCATAAAAATCTTTTCTTCGAGAGGCAGTGCTGATCCGGCAGTTATTTTTAATTCTTCGGCAGTACGTTCGCCAATTGCCAGGTTATACTTGCGTCTGATGAATTCCTGGATCGCAGAATCAAATTTATTACCACCAATACGTACAGATGCATTGGCTACTATTCCGCCTAGAGAAATTACCGCAACCTCTGATGTACCGCCTCCCATATCAACGATCATATGACCCGACGCCGATCCGATAGGTATATTTGCACCGATCGCTGCCGCAACGGGCTCTTTGATGATATATGCCGCTTTTGCGCCTGCCTGAAGCGTTGCCTCAATAACCGCACGTCTTTCAGTTGACGTTATTCCTGCGGGTACTGCAATCATAATTTCAGGCCTAAGGAGCCTAACACCACCAAGAGCCTTATTTATGAAATACTTTAGCATTGCTTCAGTTGTCTTATAATCGGCGATAACCCCATCCTTAAGTGGACGCGATGCGACAATGGTATCCGGAGTGCGTCCCAGCATATCTTTAGCTTCATTTCCAACGGCCATTACCTTCTTATCTATCAGAGAGATTGCCACGACAGAGGGTTCATGCAAAACAATACCGCGTCCGGGTATATAGACGAGTGAATACGTGGTTCCGAGATCTATGCCTAATTTTTTTGTAAACATTATCTTTTAATAGGAAGTTATGATACTACGGTCCTCTGAGAGCGTACTTGAGATTGATAACCCATTATCAAACAAAAATTCTGAACTGTCAATACCTTCAATATCCTTGATTTCATCATCAAGCTCAATTGAAATATTGAGTGTATGAGGAGCTGTACCAGCTTGTTTTTGAACAAGTAATGCGTAATGATCCGATAAAACTTTTTCTGACACATCATCCGGTAGTTTGTATTTAAAAACGAGTGATTTTGTTTCACCAGGTTCAATACAGATAAACGTCCCAAAATTCGTTTTTCCTAATTCCTCACTCTGTTCAACACTGCCCTCTTCACTCATTTTACAATCTACCATAGAACCAGATGAAGATAACAGTGTTGCGCCTTGTGGAACGTATACACGGGTATACGTTCTGTATCGTGTAGTTTTCCAGGTTATTTTGCCTGTGTGAGTGTATGTAATTTTTAAATCTGCAATAAGATTATTACCATCCTGCCGTAAACGATAGTTTATATCCCGATTCACCACGGGATCACTCTTAAGACTTGCTAGATTGGCATCTACTACCATGACGTAATCATATTCGGTAGATCTCACTTCGCCCCCCCAATTTTCTTTAAGAATCAAATTTTGGACATACTTATCATTCACATACATCAGAATTTGTTTTTGTGTTATATCAGTACTAAACACTTCCCATAAGTCAGCCCATTTACTCTTTGGCAAATCAAGTACGCCATCGAGGATCTTCTTAGAAAGCACGCCAATAATTTCTTTTCGTTCACTTAATTCTATTCCCTGACGTAAGTATCCCTTTTCAACTTCAAACTGCAACTGTTCGACGAGGTTGTCTTTTGTAAATGTTAAACCGTTAACACTTATTTCCCCTGTAAGCGTGAGAAGTGACTGGATAAACGTGGGAGTAACAGCAATAATTCCGCTTATATTGTCTTCTGAACCTTTTTCTTCGTGATAAAACCACTCTGCTTTCTGGGCAGATGTAGGAAAATCAGGAGACCAGTTTGAGTCCCTAAACAGCCATTTCTGAACTGCATTATAGCGTGTCAATGGCCATGGTGGTTCTTCATTGACCCACGCCTCTGCTGGTTCATCTAGATTGTATGAATTTTCGGTCCAAAAACTATCGATATCACCGTCTACTACTTTCAAAATGCCATAGGTGCCGATGAAGCCTCCAGCCGGTCGTAATTCAGTGTTATTCTGCAGTAAAAAAAGATATGTTCGCTCTTCAGGATATCCTGCTATCCATGGGATTATTTGACTTGCTGATGTTGCTTTCATTATAGCCAATTGTAACTCAGGAACTTTTTCTTTAAGCGGGCTAACTACATTGGTGAGTTTTTTAATAAGACCTTTTTGAGGTATTTCATTGAGGTATTCAACTGCATCATCAATCGAGCTTTGCGCTTCTACAAGAACTGGTTTTGCATTATAAATCCCTTCCAATAATTCACGGGTTTCTTCCTCAGTTAACGCGTTTAGGCTCAATTCAGAATCTTTTTGTAAAGGATCAAGTATATTCATTGCAACATCAGTAATTTTTATAATTGAATCACCGGTTGCTATTCCCGCGAGAAGCATATTATCAACTGCGGATACTTGCGGGCCGATCCATGGAATTACTTTAAGCCAGCTGAATTTTTCAAATTCCACGTACGCATTCTCAAACTTAGTTGTTGCAGTGGTCAACGACGTTTTTGCCGCGGAAAAATTTTGTGCAATTAGATGCTCCTGCGCCGCTAAAAAAGCATCTTTTCCCTGAATACCTTCATTATACGCTACGGTTGCCGGTTTTCTATATAGCACAAATAGGATTCCAAAAAAAATAATCAGCAATCCGACAATAATCGTGGGTATTATTACATACTTTTTATTGAAAAACTCTTTAATTCCGTTACCCCCTTCTTTCTTTACTTTATAGAGACTTTTTTTCTTTTTTGCCAGGAACATTTGGTGTTATTTGTGTTAGGTATTTTAAAACATATTTAAGCCACGATGTGATATGAATTCTGGTCTGACGGTTGAACATACTAATAATTCCCATTTTTTTTGCGGATTCTCTGCCATAGTAGTGCACGATCTCTATATTTGAAATATAGTAGACCTTCCATTCATTTTCCCAAAAACGTCTACACCAATCAACATCCTCAAAATACATGAAAAAACGTTCATCCATCAGGCCAACTTGTTTTATCGCCTCGTTACGTACAATCATTCCTGTTCCAATAACCCAATCAACGGCCATCGTCTCATTATGATCCCAGTCGAGCATTAAATATTCTCTAATTGCCGACCGCGCTTTTGGTAACTTTCTTAAGAAAGTCCTTCGGTAAAGAGGATAGAACAACTTTGGAAATGTACAGCATGATACCTGGGTTGTTCCATTTGGATTGATTAATTTTGGACCCGCAAGTCCGATCGATGGATTTGCATCCATATACTCAACCATTTTATCAAGCGCGTGTTCCTGTACAATTGTAGTGTCCATATTGAGTATGAGATAATAGCGGCACTCAATTGATTTTATCCCTGTATTAACACCTTTTGCATACCCAAGATTCTTTTTCAATGGAATGAGCCGTACGTCTGGGAATGCTTCTTTGACAAGATCAGGACTGCCATCATGTGAATTATTATCTACTACGACGATTTTGTACTTCAAAGCGGAAGAATTCAAATTATTATAAATTGATTTCAAACACTGACGGAGCAATCCGCGTGAGTTATAATTTACTATTACTATTGATAAATCAAGCATGG
>SDBT01000542.1_pt1 | contig 59918 bp, 64 predicted proteins | sample 2277101 | NCBI WGS metagenome assembly SDBT01 (sample SAMN10404973, study PRJNA504765) | marine sediment metagenome | isolation source: marine sediment core GS10_PC15, 103 cmbsf | place: Arctic Ocean: Southern Knipovich Ridge | collected 2010 | reverse complement strand
GCTCGAAATTTTCGCAGCCCGCCCCTCGTGGTTTTGCGTACTCGCAAAACATCACTGCGGTCGGCACTTGTGGCTACAAATAATTTCTCACCGTCGTTCGAAATTTTCGCAGCCCGCCCCTCGTGGTTTTGTCTGTTGACAAAACATCACTGCGGTCGGCACAAAAACTAAAAAAGCCCAGCAGTGGGCTTATTTTAGATATGTGGCTACAAATAATTTCTCGCCGTCGCTCGAAATTTTCGCAGCCCGCCCCTCGTGGTTTTGTCTGTTGACAAAACATCACTGCGGTCGGCACAAAAACTAAAAAAGCCCAGCAGTGGGCTTATTTTAGATTTTGGTGCCCTCGCCAGGAGTCGAACCTGAATCAGCTCGTTAGGAGTGAGCTATTCTATCCATTGAACTACAAGGGCAGTGTTTTTATCATAGCAGATAAAGCATATATTGAAAATCAATTTTTATTATGCTAAATTAGAACTATGGATTTAGAGTCAAATAAATTATTAGAGAAGACTTTTGCACTTGCACAAGAAAATAATAAAATGCTTCGCAGGGTGCGTGGTGTTCAAAAATGGTCAGCCTTTTGGCAAGCATTAAAGATTCTCGTAATAATAGGTGTTGCTTTTGGATTATTCTATTATATAGAACCATATTTAGATAAAATGCTTAATTTATATAACTCCATATCTAGTACAGAGCAAAAATTAAATAGTGGTGGTTCTGTTTTAGATTTATTAGAGAAGTTTTAAAATTATTGATTTTTGAGAAAATTAAATATGCCTGGATAGCTCAGTTGGTAGAGCATTCGCTTGAAGAGCGAAGGGTCCGCAGTTCGAACCTGCGTCCAGGCACCATTTAAATAATTTAGATATTATTATAATTCAGGAATTATTCCCAAAGTAAAAATATATTTATGCCTTGCTATGTTTACATGCTTAAGAGTTTACAAGATGGGAGTTATTATGTAGGTATATCGGAAAATCCACACAGACGTTTACAGGAACATAATAGTGGTAAATTAAAAAGAACATCAAACAATAAGCCACATAAAATTGTTTTTATAAAAGAATATGAAAATTATAGAGAGGCCAGAAAACATGAATCTTGGTTAAAAAAGAAGAGCAAGGAATATAAAAATAAAATAGCTCAGCTTGCCCCGCCTGATATAGGCGGGGTGAAGTAGAGCATTCGCCTTGCCCCACCCATATCAGGCGGGGTAAAAAGAGCGAAGGGTCCGCAGCCTGCCCCGCCTAGTGTTCAGGCGGGGTAAAAACCTGCGTCCAGGCACCCACACCTATATTTTTATTGCAGACTATCTTTTATTCGTTTTTTAAGTTGAGTTAAAGCTCTTCCGTCCTTTTTTAATGAAGCCTCTCTTTTTCTGGCGTCGCTTTCTTTTGTATATGCTTCATAATATTTTATTTTAAAAGGACGGCGAGTTTTTGTAGAGGGTACTTTTCCTGAATTGTGATCTGATAGTCTGCGTCGTAAATCAGTAGTTGAACCCAAATATATATTGTTATCTTTTAGGCTTTTTAACACATATAAATAAAACATAATTATATTATATGATTTACGACTATAAAAATATAGGTGTGGGTGCAGGCACCATAATACAGCCGGTGTGGGTGCAGGCACAAATAAATTAGATAGATTTTACTCTCACTACATTTCTTTTATCTTTGTCTACTTTTTGTAATTTAATAGTAAGTAAACCATGTTTTTCTAATGCTTCTACTTCTTCTGGTTCTATTTCTTGAGGCAGAAGAATAGTTCGAGAAAATTTACCCCAGTAAAGCTCCTTAGTAAAATAATTGTCTTCATCTAAATGTCTATTTTCTTCTCTTTTTCCGCGAATAGTGACCATGTCACGAGCAATAGTAAGTTCTAGGTCTTCTGGTTTTACTCCAGCAACCATGGCTTGAATTACAATATCTTTAGATGTTTGATATACATCTACCGTAAGCTCTGCTTCATCATTTTCTTCTTCAATCCAATCATTACCATTCTTTTTTTCTAATTTCGTTACATTCTTATTTTCAGTTTCTTCCTGTTCTTCTTCATATGCAGTTCCAGTTAATTTTTCAAAAAAACTCTTTTTTTTATTTTCCATATTTTTAATTATTATTAATTGATAAGTTCATCTTTCTTAATTTCTCAAATAAGAGCATTACTATAATTGCTCCAATCCAAAGCAAGGAAAACACTTTTAAGAAATCATTTCCTCCATTCTTTATTATAAAAAAATTAAAAGCGCTATGCAAGGCAATAGCTAATAGTATTCCCATTAAAATATATATATATTTTTTTAAACCATGTATAAAAAAAGAAAGTCCCATAGAAATCCCTATTATACCGCTTGATATGGTGTGGAGTAGGGTTGAACCAAGAAAGCGTAAATGTCCCGTTAGAAGCCCTACAGTAGTCTCACCCAAGGCCAAGGGTTTTAATAGAAATAGTATATTTTCAAATGCCGCAAAACCTAAAGCTAAAGTAATAATATAAATAGGCCAGTCCGTTGGTTCATCAGCTTGATTTGTGTTTGAAATAATTAATAAAATCATTAAGAATTTTACTATTTCTTCAATACTAGCCCAAGCAATAAGTTCCCATTCATATGGAAATGAGAAACTTTGAATTATTTTTTGGATAGGCAGAACTATCATAACTGCTGCCATTCCAAAAATGAAAACTATTGCAAGTAATCCTTTTGGTTCTGGGTTTTGGCGATCTTCTTTAAGCCAAAACCATAACCAGAAGATAGAGGGGATAATGCCACCCAAGAATGCTAGTCCTAAAATTTTAGGGTCATTAATCATTTGGCTTGTCCGCCAGCTTCAGTAGGGGCGGGCCACTTTTCAACTAATAATAGATTTTTATTATCACATGGCATCATTGACCAAATTTCTTCCGTAACAAAAGGAATAAATGGATGCAGAGCTTTAAGTAGAGTATTTAAATGTGTATACAGCAATGTCTTGGATGAATCAGTATTTTTTTTCTTTGACCGTTCAATAATAATATCTGCAAAAGTATGCCAAAAATAATGATAGAGCTTTTCTGCTACAATGTAGAATTTATATTCATCCATCTCCTCAGTGATTTCTTTCATTAAAGTCTTTAATTCTTCATCTGATTTTTTATCTTCATCATCATAAACTGGAGTTTCTGGAATATTAAAATCTTTTATATTTTCTAAGACGAAACGTGTAGCATTCCATATTTTATTAGCAAATTTACCATAGCCTCGTATTCTTTCTTCCGCTAATGCTAGAGATGTTCCTGGTGTATTACCTACAACCATACCCATTCTAAAGGCATCTGTACCGTATTTTTCTGTTAAGATAAGTGGATCTATTACATTGTTTTTACTTTTACTCATTTTTAGTCCTTTTGCATCTAAAACTAATCCATGAAGATAAACAGTTTTAAAAGGAACCTTTCCAGTAATATATAGTCCCAGCATAATCATCCTAGAAACCCAGAAAAAAATAATTTCTCCAGCTGTTTCCATTACATCTGTTGGGTAGAAGGTTTTAAAGTCGTTATCTTCTGGATAGCCCAAAGTAGCAAAGGGCCATTGCCCAGACGAGAACCAAGTATCGAAAGTATCTTTATCTTGTATTACTTCTCCGTTGCAAATAGTACATTTATTTATATTATTTTTTAGGTCTACCATACCATGTCCACATTTAATGCAGAGTTTCGCAGGTATGGGTATACCCCAAACAATTTGTCTAGAAATGTTCCAATCTATAATATTTTCTAGCCAGTGTATTGTAATTTTTTTATAGTGTTCAGGAATATATACTACTTCTTTTTTATTTATTTTTTCAAGTGCTTTTTCTGCTAGCGGTTTCATTTTAATGAACCACTGGTTTTTTATTTGTGGTTCTATTATAGTTCCACATTTATAACAAATTCTAATAGTATGTTTATAGTTTTCATCTATTTTTTCTACCAAACCTTTTTTTTGGAGTTTTTCTACAATTAATTTACGAGCCTTTTTAATGTGTTGACCAGCAAATTCCCCAGCAATAGGTAATAACTTTCCACTTTCATCAATAATTTGCTCTTTGTCTAATTTATGTCTTTCAGCAATTTCAAAATCAGTATTATCATGCCAGGGAGTAATAGTCATTACTCCGGTACCAAATTTCATATCAATAGCCTCGTCTTTTATTACTGTTGCTTCTATTGGTCCATTTATCCATTCTAGTTTTATTTGTTGACCATGAGTATACATATTATAGCGTTTGTCTTCTGGATGCATTACCACATATTTATCACCGAATTTTGTTTCTGGGCGTGCAGTTACAATAATAAATGGTCCATAATTTAAGTAATATAAACTATCTATCTTTTCTTCGTCTTTGATTTCTAGGTCCGAAAAAGACGTCTGATGTTTAGAGCACCAAGACACAATTTTATTTCCTCGATAGATTAAGTTATCATCATACATTCTTTTGAAAGTTTGATGAACAGTTGTAATAATCTCTGGGTCTAGGGTAAATTTTTCTCGAGACCAGTCACAGGATGCACCCATTTTTTTTATTTGAGATTTTATATTGGCAGAATTAGTAAGAGTAAAATCTAGAATTTCTTTATACAGTTCCTCAGGCTTCATTTCAAATCTTGTTCTACCCTCTTTTTCTAACTTCTTTTCATATACTACTTGTGTTTCAAAACCAGCATGATCTAATCCTGGAAGCCATAGTGTTTTAAAACCCCGCATTCTTTTATAGCGTACTATTATATCTTCGATAGTCATAACTAAGCCATGTCCTGCATGGAGAGAACCATTAGCATTAGTTGGGGGCATTATAAGAGTGAAGGGTTTTGCTTTTGGGTCAGCTTTGTCTGGATTAAAAAAACCACTCTCTTCCCAGAGCTTGTAAATTCTTTCTTCTGTATCTTTAGGGCTATACGGCTTAAGCAGTTTTTCATTCATAAACTCATAATATCATAGAATATATGGTTTTTCTAATTAAAGCCTGAGGCTTCCATTTGCTTTTATGCTATTTATTTTAGGAACTTTCTTTTTCTTTTTTATGTAATTTAAGTATCCAGCAATACCAATCATTATGGAATTATCAGATGCAAGTTCTTTGGTGGGGAAGAGTAAATTTATTTTTTTATCATAAATATTTGTGAGTTTTTTCATTTCTTTTTGTAGGTGTTTATTTACTGATACACCTCCTGAAACGATAAGAGTTTTTATGTCGTACTCTTCAATTGCTTTAGCTGTTTTATAAATCAAGCATTCAATTGCGGCATTTTCAAATTCTAAAGCTATTTCTGTTTTTGTTTTTTTATTTACCTTTCCATTTGGAGCAATTTTTTTAATTAAATATAAAACGGCAGTTTTAAGTCCAGAAAAAGATAAATTAAGATTTTTACTATAAAGCATTGGACGGGGAAGATTAAAAGACGAACTTTGTTTTTTCTTTAATCTTGCTTGTTCTGCTAGTTTTGAAATTTCTGGTCCGCCTGGGTAGGGAAGACCAAGCATTCTAGCGACTTTGTCAAAAGCTTCACCTACTGCATCATCTAAGGTTTCCCCTATGATTTCATAATTCATCCATTTTTTTGTTAGTACGAGCTGTGTGTGTCCACCAGAGACGAGTAGGGAAAGAATAGGTGTTTTTAATTTTTCTATTTTAAATTTTCCTTTATCTTTTCCAAAAACCGAAAGTATGTGTCCTTCCATATGATTAACTGGCATTAATGGAATATTCCATTTTTCTGCAAGTTCCTTTGCAAAAACAATGCCGGTCCAGAGTGATGGTTCTAGTCCAGGACCGTAAGTTACCATTATTGCGTCTAGTGGTTTTTCCTCTTTATCTAATTTTGCCTCCTTTAGGCTTTTCTTTAATAAAATTGGTAAACTTTTTATGTGTTCTTTTTTTGCCATCATAGGAAAAACACCTCCATAAGGTATATGAGTTTTTATTTGTGAATTTGAATTATTTGCGAGAATTTTAAAAGTAGCATTTTGCATGCCCCCTTTGGCTTCAAATATTGTAATTGCAGTGTCGTCGCAAGATGTTTCAATTGAAAGAATCTTCATATAAGAGTAATTTAACTTATTTTAAGATAAATTACCATATTTTAGCGTGGTCACGAATAATTTACTCACCGTCATTCGTAAATTTTCTCGACTCCGACTCACTTGTTTTTTCTGTTGAAAAAACATAGCTCCGCCTCGCACAGCTAAAAAGTCTAAAGTAGTTTAGACTTTTCTTTACGCTGTGCGCGATACAGGATTCGAACCTGTGGCCTACTCAACGTCAATGAGTCGCTCTACCAACTGAGCTAATCGCGCAAAGTTTACTAATTTACTTATTGTATCTTTATTTACTATTTTTTCAAGTATAAAAAATCATTAAATTATTTATTAATTACTAGACTTTCTGCTATCGCAGAGTTTCTAGTAATTATGATATACTTAATTTATAACTTTAATATATAAAATTTTGAAAGAATTAAACAATACGTCTCTTAACTATAAAGGGGTTAGGGTTAATTTGTTTGGTTTACCTAAATTTAAAAATTATTCGAAAAATTCTTTGAGTGGAACCTTGTCTTATATTCGCAAGACTGGTTTTGTAAAAAATAGTAATATTGGTTTACAAATAACTTCCAAAGGTCAAGCATATATAAAAAAGAAACAAGATTCTCTAAAACAATTTGATAATAAATTTAAAAAAAATGTACCTAGAAATTTAATTGTAATGTTTGATATTCCCGAAACAAAAAAAGCTCACAGGGAATGGTTACGATGGCATCTTAAAAAATTTAACTACCTTATGATTCAGAAAAGTGTTTGGGTTGGTCCTTCTCCATTACCACAAGAATTTTTACTTTACATTAAGAAAATAGGAATAAAAGATGAATTAAAAACTTTTAAATTGGCTAGGGGATATGATTTTAATAAAAACTAAAAAGACTAGACTTTCTGCTATCGCAGAGTTTCTAGTAATTTGTTGAGAGTTTTTACATCTTTGCTTTTATTCTTTCAAGTGCTAAAACAAAAGCACCATGGCGTAAATCGGTATTTAGTTCCTGTGTTTTTGTTAAGATTTTATTACTTGTATCTTGCAGGAGGAGAGATAATTTATCAAAAACTTCTTTTTCGCTCCAGTGTTCATTTTTCAAGTTTTGCTCCCATTCAAAATATGAAACAGTTACACCTCCAGAATTTGCTAAAATATCTGGAACTATCATTATGCCTTTTTTAAAAAGTATTTCATCTGCTTCTGGGGTGACTGGGCCATTAGCAAGCTCAAGTATTACACGAGCCCTTATCTTATTAGCATTTTTTTCTGTAATTTGATTTTCAAATGCAGCTGGTATAAGCAAATCACATTCAAGTTCTAATAATTTTTCATTGCTAATATTTTTACTATCTGGAAAATTTGAAAGGGAGCCTGTATTTTTTTTATGTTCTATAAGTTTTTCAATATCTAAACCATTTTCATTATAAACAGCTCCTTTTGAGTCTGAAATTGCGAGAATTAAATGTCCAGCTTTACTCCAAATAATTGCTGCATTACTTCCAGCATTACCAAAACCTTGAATTACAACATTAGATTTATCTCCTAATTTTAATTCTTTTTTTAATGTTTCAAATACATAAAATCCCCCCTGTGCAGTAGATGTACTACGGCCCTCTGAACCTCCTTTTTCTAATGGTTTACCAGTAACTACTGCGCCAGTTTTATCTCCAGTAATTTTTTCAAATTCATCTGCTATCCAGGCCATTATTTCTGGTGTCGTATTTATATCTGGTGCTGGTATATCTTTATGTGGCCCTAAAATATCTGCAAGCTTTCGTGTCCATTCCCGAGAAAGTCTTTCTAGTTCTCCTTTTGATAATTTTTTAGGGTTAATGGTAATACCACCTTTTCCTCCACCCATTGGTATATTTATTACTGCACATTTTAATGTCATCCAAAAAGCAAGTGCTTTTACTTCATTAATTTTTGTTTTTTCATGATATCGTACTCCACCTTTATAGGGCCCTAGAATATTATTGTATTCTACTCTATATCCTTTAAAAACTTTTAAAGAGCCATCGTCCATTTTTACTGGAATAGATATTCTTATATCTCTATCTGGCATACTCATATGCGCTAAAAATTCTTCATCAAATTTTTTTATTTTGGTGATTTTTGCGAGTTGCATCATTGCATTTTCAAAAGCATTTTTCATGGTAATAGAATTATATAGTAAGACTTTCTAATATTTCAAGATCTTCTTTTGAGTTAACGCCAAGGGCTTCAGATGAATCTATATTTATAGATTCTATTTGTTTTTTTCCCTCTATGACCTTCTTAACTAAATCTGTTAAGTAATATTCTTTTTGAGCATTAGTATTTTCTATTGTATTTAAGTTATTCCAGAGCCACTTTGCATTAAAGCAAAAAAAGAATGGATTAATTTCTATAATTTTTTTCTCTTCTTCATTTGCGTCTTTAAATTCTACTGATTTTAAAATATTTCCATTTTTATCTCTAACAATACGAGAAAAATTTTTATAAAATACAGATCTCCAGTCATTAAAGTCGGGAAGAACAGCTGTTGCCATAGTTAATGTATTATGTGATTTAATATGTGTATTTGTTAATTTTTGTATTGTATTAACTGAAATGAGTGGATGGTCTCCACACAAGACCATAACATTGTCTGTTTTATTTTCTAAATGTTCTTTTGCGCACAAAACTGCATGCCCTGTACCTAATTGTTCTTCTTGAACTATATATTTATAATCAGTTCCGAGACTTTTCATCACCAATTCACGTTGTTGTCCAACAATAATAATTACAGGTTTATCACAGACACCTGACTTTTTTATAGAATCAAGAATATGTTTAATTAGTGGTTTTCCATGAAGGGGAATTAAGACTTTTGGTAGTTCATTTTGCATTCGTACTCCTTTTCCACCAGCTAATATTATAATTTGAATTTTTTCCATACTTGAAGATTATATAGAATTAATAGATTATTATCAATAAATTTATTTTTATTGTATAATAGTTCATAAACTATTATGAAATCTTCATCTAAAAAATCTCAGAAAATAGTTATGGTAAGTGGAGGGTTTGACCCAGTTCATCCTGGACACATTCGTTTATTTAAGGATGCTAAAAAACTTGGAGATAGACTAGTTGTAGTTATTAATAACGACCATTGGATTAACCTAAAAAAGGGAATGGGTTTCATGAGTGCTGAAGATCGTGCAGAAATTATTTCTGCTTTTCATTATGTTGATGATGTTATAATTTCTAAACATCAAGAAAACACTACTGACACGAGTATTTGTGAAGAGATACGCGAACTTAGACCACACATTTTTGCTAATGGTGGAGATCGATTTGCTGATAATATTCCAGAATTTCAAGTGTGTCGGGAGCTTGATATTGAGATGGTTTTTAATGTTGGACATGGGGGAAAGATTGGAAGCTCATCGGATTTATTAAAAGAACATCATAAGAAACACCAGAAATATAAGAAAAAAAATAAATGAAACCCTTAAATCAAATGCTAAAAAAAGATATTAGCCAAATTAAAATGATTGTTTTTGATGTTGATGGGGTACTTGTTCCGCGGGGAACTAAAATAAAACAAATAGGTGACACCACTACTTTTAATACTAAGATAATTAACAAGAAACAAATAGAGCAAATCAAAAAACTTTACAAAAAAGGGTTTTTGATAAATATTAGTTCTGGACGGGGGCTTTACATGCTTCAAGAAATGTTTAGAGCAATTTTGCCTTTTGTTAGTCTCACTTATGAAATTGGTAGTGCTACTTGGTATAAGGGGAAAATTTATCAGCATGTCAATAGTTTTAAATACTTACAAAAAATATTTCCAAAATTAAAAGAATTACAGTTGAAAAATAAGAATATTAAAGGATTTGAACCTAAGGAATTTATTATAACTATACATTGTAAAAAAAAGGATAAAAAAATTGAAGAAATGGTAAAAAAAGATAAAAATCTTTTTACAAAGTGGAATGGTGAAGCTTATGATATAGGAATGAAAAAAAATCAAACAAAAGCTACTGGATTACAACATATAAAAAAAGTTTTTAAATTAAAAAAGAAAAATATTATGGCTATTGGAGACAACTATAATGATCATGAGTTATTAGAAGGAAGTGGTATACCAATATCAGCTGACAGGACTAGAATAAAAGGTAAATTTTTTGTTCCACTAAACAGTAAGTTTCTTCCTGCTGATACATTAATGCAAAAGATTTTATCATTTTAAACTGGTGATAATTAGTTTGTAAAAAAATTATTTAGTTATATAATTATAATATGGAAGAATTAAAAATATTTCAAAAAGAGCGACCATGGGGGAATTTTAGACAATTTACCCTCAATAGCCCTTCAACAGTAAAAATTATTACAATTAAACCTGGAGAGGCTTTAAGCTTACAGTCTCATGCTAAGCGTTATGAGTTTTGGCGAATCCTTCAAGGTGATGGTGTTGTTCAAATAGGAGACAGTAAATATGATGTAACCAAGGGAAATGAATATCATATTCCTGTTAATACAAAGCATCGTGCAAAAGCCGGAGCATTTAATTTAGTTTTTTTAGAAATTAGTACGGGCGATTTTGATGAAAATGATGAAATTCGTTATGAAGATAATTATGGTCGTAATTAAAAAGAAAAAAATAATATGAAAAGAAAAAAAAATATTTCTCAACGTCTTTTTGGTAGAAAAGCAAAAAAAATAGTTACAAAATCTCAATCTAAAATATTAAGAAAAAAAGCCCTATCTATAATAAAAAAATTTGAAGGTAATCCAATAATTGAGCCATCTTATAATTCATCTTGGGAAGGAGAAGCAGTTTTTAACCCTGCTGCAGTTGTACACAATGGGCGTGTGCATCTTTTTTATCGTGCTCTTGGGTATGATGGTATATCGCGTTTTGGATATGCTTCAAGTAAAGATGGTCTTAATTTTGATGAACGATGTACTTATCCAGTTTATATCGCAGAAAATAAAAAAGAAGTCAAAGGTCATTATCCTTACACTTCTCCTGCGCGTCTTGTTTATGATACCAGCTTGTATTCTTCTGGTGGAGGATGGGGTGGATGTGAAGACCCTAGAACAGTTAAGATTGATGGTCGCATATATTTAACTTTTAATATGTTTAACGGATGGAATTCTATGCGAGTTGCATTTACCTCTATTAGTGAAGAAGACCTTTCAAATAAGAAGTGGAATTGGGATAATTTTATTTACCTTTCTCGTTCTGATGATAGACAAAAAAATTGGGTTTTATTTCCAGAAAAAATTAATGGCAAGTTTGCACTTTTTCACAATCTAGATAAAGGAGACTCCACTCGAGTTCATATTGCATATTTAAATAAATTAAGTATGTCAGAGGCACCTTCTCAAGAAGACGCTCCTGATCCACATATATTACCAGACCATTTAGTTGCATGGCATAATCGTACACGTAGTGCAGCTGCACCACCAATAAAAACCCTTGATGGATGGCTTTTATTTTATCATGCTATGGATAAAGAGGACCCTAATCGCTATAAAGTTGGAGCACTCTTGCTTGACCTTAAAGACCCTACGAAAGTACTTTATCGAGCTCCTTATCCATTACTACAACCAGACGAATGGTATGAGAATGATTGGAAGCCAGGAATCGTGTATATGAATGGAGCGGTCGTTAAAGATGGAATTCTTTTACTTTACTATGGTGGAGGTGATAAACATGTTGCTGTTGCTTCTGTAGATTTGAAAGAATTTATTCATAAACTTAAGAACAAAGAACACGCTGTTTTTTCAAAAAAGTCTATAAAGATATAATTTATGTTTGTTGTAAAAAGATCACATCATAATCCAATTCTTGTTCCTGACAGAGACCATTACTGGGAAGCTTTTGCTACTTTCAATATGAGTGTCATTAAAAAGGATGAAATATTTTATGGTATATATCGTGCTATTTCTGCAGTAGATAGATTGCGTACACCACAACAAATTTCAACAATAGGAATTGGACAGAGTAAAGATGGTGCACATTTTGAGGAACGTATATCCCTTATTACACCCATAGAAGAGTGGGAAAAGTATGGCTGTGAAGATCCGCGTATTACTTATTTTGAAGGAAATTATTATATATTCTATACAGCACTTTCCGTTTATCCATTTGAAGCCAGCGGAATTAAAGTTGCAGTTGCTATATCAGAAGATTTAAAAACAATTAAAGAAAGACATTTGGTTACACCCTTTAATGCAAAAGCAATGACATTATTTCCTGAACGTATTGGCGGAAAAATTACTATAATTGTATCAGTAAATACAGATATGCCTCCTGCTAAAATTGCTATAGCACAGGTTGATAAAATAGAAGAATTGTGGAGTCAAGAATTTTGGGATAAATGGTATGAAAATATAGATGAACATGTTATTGACTTGAAAAGATTTCCCCATGACCATATTGAAGTTGGTGCTTCACCTGTTAAAACTTCACATGGGTGGATTCTTATATATTCACATATTCAAAATTATTTTCCTTCACCTGGAAACCCTGATCGTATTTTTGGTATTGAAGCAGTAATTTTAGATTCAAATAATCCATTTAAAATTCTTGGGTGTACGCGTGGCCCCTTATTGGTTCCAAGGGAGCCCTATGAGCTTTTTGGACACGTTCCTAATGTAATTTTTCCAGGAGGAGCAATTTTAAAGAAAATTGCCGGACCGAATGGTATTTCAAATGAAGAGACACTTTTTATATATTATGGGGCAGCTGATATGACTGTTTGTGTTGCTTATGTAAACTTAAATGACCTTATTTCAACCATGCTTCCAGCAACAAGTTCACGATGGCACTTTAAGCGTTTTCTTAAAAATCCAATTATTGAACCTAATAAAAAACATCCTTGGGAGTCTAAAGCTACATTTAATCCAGCTGTTTTACGTATAGGAGATACAACTCATATATTATATAGGACACTTTCAGATGACAATACCTCTTATCTTGGATATGCTTCAAGTAAAGATGGAATTAATCTTCATGAAAGATTACCAGAGCCTGTATATAGTCCCAGAGAAGACTTTGAATTAAAAAAAGTTGCTGGGGCAAATTCAGGTTGCGAAGACCCTCGCTTAGTAAAAATTGGAACAACTATTTATATGTGTTATACAGCTTTTGATGGTGTTGGTCCACCACGAGTTGCAATTACTTCTATTACAGAGAAAGACTTTTTACAAAAAAACTGGAAGTGGGAAAAACCTATTCTAATTACTCCAGAAGGTTTTGATGAGAAAGATGCTTGTATTTTTCCTGAAAAAACTGATGGGCAATATTTTATTTTACATCGTGTGGGAAATGAAATATGTGGAGATTATTTTAAATCTCTTGATTTTACAAAAGAGACAATTAAGAAGTGTATTAGGATTATGGGGCCTAGGATAAATACATGGGATAGTGAAAAAGTTGGTATTTCTGCACCACCAATAAAAACAAAATATGGCTGGCTTCTTCTTTATCATGGTGTTTCCAAAAGTCATAGCACTTATCGTATTGGAGCAGTTTTACTTGACCTTGATGACCCAGCAATAGTTCTGTCGCGTACAACAGACCCTATATTTGAACCAGACGAATTATATGAAAAAGAGGGAATAGTTAATAATGTTGTTTTTCCGTGTGGTATGGTGGAAAACGATGGTCTGCTTTATATATATTACGGTGGTGCGGATACTGTTGTAGGTGTTGCAACCATAGAGCTTGATATTTTACTTAAATCTCTTACGAGAGATACTGAAAATGGAAAATAAAATCTGCCAAAATTGCAAGAAAAATTTTACTGTTGAGCCAGAAGATTTTAAGTTTTATGAAAAGATGGGAGTGCCAGCTCCGACTTTTTGTTATTTATGTCGTGCTCAGAGAAGATTTTGTTTTAGGAACGAAAGAGTACTTTATAAAAGAAAATGTGATTTTTCAGGAAAAGAAATTTTTTCTATGTTTTCTCCCGAATCAGGAGTTAAGGTTTATGAAAATGAAATATGGCAAAGTGATCAATGGGACCCTATTGAGTATGGACAAGATTATGATTTTTCAAGACCATTTTTTACTCAATATTTTGAACTTCTGAAAAAGGTACCAATTAGAAATCTCGGAGTAATTTTTGAGGTAAATAGTCCATATGTAAATCATGTGGGTAATCCTAAGAATAGTTATTTGGTTTTTAATGCAAAAGAACCTGAAGATTGTATGTATGGACATGGCATAAATCAATCTCGCTGGTGTCTGGATACTTCTTTTGTTTCAAAGTGTGAATATTGCTATGAAGGATTTTGGCTTACTCAATGTTCAAATTCTGTTTTTTCTTCTCAGTGTGAAAATTCTTTTAATATGATATTTTCAAAAAATTGTTCTGGATGTCAGGATTGTTTTGGTTGTGTCAATTTACGTAACAAATCTTATTGCATTTTCAATGTTGAGTATTCTAAAGAAGAATATTTAGAAAAAATAAAATCTTTTAACATTGGTTCATATGAAAGTTTACAAAAGATTAAAAAAGAAGTACTAGATTTCTGGCTAAAATTTCCCAATAAGTTTATTCAAGGTTTTCAAAATACAAGTGTTTCTGGAAATTACATAGAAAATTCGAAAGAAGTTCATGACTCTTTTTTAGTTAGAGAAGGGCAAAATTTACGTTATTGTCAAAATTTACTAGAAACCCCGGGGTGCAAAGATTGCTGGGACTATTCAATATGGGGTGATAATAGTCAACTTATATATGAATGTCATTCCTGTGGGATGGGTATTCAGAATTTAAAATTCTGTGTTCTTTGTCAGGAAAATGTACATGATTTAGAATATTCAATGTTTTGTACTCGTGGGTCTGAGAATTTATTTGGTTGTATTAGCTTACGTAATAAAAAATATTGTGTTTTAAATAAGCAATATACAAAAGAAGAATATAAAAGCTTAGTAGAAAAAATTAAAAAACATATGGATGATATGCCATATATAGACAAGAAGGGCAGAGTGTATCGTTATGGAGAATTTTTTCCAGCAGAATTATCATCTGTTTCTTATAGCACTACATTGGCTCAGGAATATTTTCCGCTTGATAAAAAAACCGCAATAGAGGATGGATATGTATGGGAAGAAGATTCTGAAAGAAATTATAATATAGAAATTGAAACAAAAGATATTCCTGATAATATTATTGATGTTAAGGATGATTTTATTAATAAAGTTATAAGATGTGAGCATAATGGAGAATGTAATCAGCTTTGTACTACGGCATTTAAAATAACAAAAGATGAGTTAAATTTTTATCATAAAATGAATTTACCCTTACCTCGTCTGTGTTCTAATTGTCGAAATTTTGAACGCTTAAAGCAGAGGACTAAATTACAGAGTATTCATAAAAAATGCTCTTGTGACGGACTGCATTCAGAGAATAAAGTTTATAAAAATTCAGTAGAGCATACTCATGGTGGCAAACATTGCCCTAATGAATTTGAGACAAATTACACAGATAATGTAGATATAGTCTATTGTGAAAAATGTTATCAGGCTGAGGTTTATTAGTAGGGATTAGTTTTCAGGTATTGGGCAGTAATGATAAAAATAATTATATAGAAGATAAGTCCGTAAGCGCAGGTAGGTAAGCCAAGGGAATAGCCAGCGTCAACTCCAGAGAGCAGTATTCCTATTTCTGGTATTGTGAAATATCCAGCGAATAAGATTCCTAAGAAAGAAATCCAGACGATAGTCTTTGACATTGTTCTATTTGGTGTTTTTTTCATTAAACCAAGTAATGCTGAAATGAAAATTATTAAAAACATTCCAAAACCAAAATAACAAGCTGGATATCCCAAGAAATATGGACATGGTTCGTTAAAGGCACAAGTAGAGGTAAAAAGTTTTATAGAACTTAGATATCCAGAAAATAATAATCCTGCGAGACCCAAGAAGAATATAATTTTGTTATACATAGATAATTTATATTTATAATATTAATACTTTTATTATACTCTAATTTATATTTTATTGAAATGGTATTACTTTAGTTCAGTAAATTACTTTAGTTAAATAAAGTAGATTAGAAAGAGAGGAAGGTTATTAGGCAGAATATGCAGACTCCTGCAGAAAAAATATGCCATAGGCTATGGTTATAATAATAAACAGATTTAGATTTTTTAGAATAAAAATACAATGCATTCATCGCAAATAGAACTGCAATTAAGCTATAAGGAAGTATCCAATTACCCCTAAAAAGTAAGATTAAATTTGAGATTATTAAAATAGTAGAAAAAACAACATCTAAATAATATATACTCTTGGCCTCATTAAAAAAATGATAATCAAGAGAAATAATAAAAACTAATAGTAGAATAATAGCATACCAATGTATATTATAATTGATAGCAATTATTAAAGGTATTAAGAAAAATAAATTACTCCATTTTAAAACCTGATTTTTATGTATTTTTTTCATTTTATGAAAATATTATAACATGAAAAAATTAACATCAGAAGAAAACCTAATGATAATATATCCCTTATTCGTGCGAATAAGCCAAATGTATGATATTATAATTATATGAAACATCGAAATAATGAAAAAATTTTAAAAGCTTTAGCAAACGGACGTAGGCTTGAGATTATAAAGTACATAAAAGGAAAGAAAAAAGCTAATGTAGGGGATATTGCTAGTCATATTAAGCTTTCTTTTAAATCAACATCCAGACACCTCTCTATTTTGCTAGGAGCAGACATGTTAGAAAAAGAACAAAAAAACGTGTTGGTTTTTTATAGTATTTCGACCAAATTAGCCCCTTTAGCCAAGTTGGTAATTTTTCAGATTTAATTTTATATTTTATTATATCCCTTATTCGTGCGAATAAGCCAAATGTATGATATTAGGTCAATTTGACAAATAGTTATTTTTGATGTAAACTATTTTTGGAGCAATTTGTAAAAAGCTATCTATTTACAGGCTAATAGGTCAATAGGCCAATAGGCCAAAAACAGGGAGTGTGCAAGATGAACATGTTTTCTGAGTCTCTTTCTCGGAATTCAGATGAGACTGTTGCTGTAGCAACTCTACAGGTTGCGATTCTTGCAATTCTCGGTAGAAACAGCTTGGTCTCTCTGAGTTGCATATTCGACGAACACATGGAGGCTGCTGTCAAGAAACTTCAGCGCCAATTTTGGATTGAACCCAACGGTTGTTTCGATGGAGATCTCAGTTGGGACATCTGGATGGAAATCGGCCTGAACATGAATGTGCTGTACGAGGTGGTTAAGGATCAACTTGAGAAAAAGCCCGACGGTACTTTCTGGTTAAAGAACCGGGAGGCTTTCCGTGAAGTACCTGACCTGAATGTGGGTGCGTTGGACAAAATCTTTCGTCAGCCTCGAGAGATTGTTCCCGACGTCAATCCGCCGGAGGGACCGGAAAAGCAATGCGTCCTTATTTGGTCATGAGTATGATATCTGAGGCGGACTGGGGCCATCACGAGCCTTCTAATATCGTGAATATCGACTGCCAGAGAGGGTTTTATTACTTCTCTGGCAGTTTCTTCTTGTGTAGTGTAATATTCTATACTTTAGTTGAGTAAATTACTTTAGTTGGGTAAAGTAGATAGGGGAAAATATTTAGGTTTCTTGTTATTCACTACTAAGCTTACGAAGCCATTTTTCTGCCTTTTTAACATCTTCTTCATCTTCTTCAGGTAGTGGGGGAAGAGCATCTCCTGAATTTTCATCTCCTTCAACAACTTGAAATCCTTCTGGAATTCCACCTTTTTCATTTTCATCTTCTTCTTCTTCATCTTCATCTAAGTCTTTAAATTTTTTAGGTCCTTCAAACATATATTTTTAATTATTATTTATTAATAATATATTCTATTATAATAATTATATCATAAAATAAAAGAATACACCTTTTGCAGTTTTTATTATATTAAGAATTTTAAAATTAGAGTAAAATTTATTTTTTATTACATATTTATGACCATTTCAGCAAAATCTTGCAAATTTTCAACGCAATAAGTTGGGTTAGTTTTTTTTAGTTTGTTAAAATCATAAAATATTTTATTTTCTGGTGGTAAGAAAAGACAAGAGTCTATGTTCGCAGCTTTTGCAGCAACAATATCAGCATACGAGTCGCCTAAAATAAGAGTAGTTTCTGGATTAAGTTTTGCAATTTCAATAATATTTAAAAATGGATCAGGAGCAGGTTTACGTCTCATAACACCATCATCAGCCACCATAGTTAAAAAAAACTTATCTAAACCAGTTTGCTTTAATGATTCTTTGAGTAATTTTCTTTGGCTTGATGAGACTAATGTTAAAGTAATATTATTTTTTTGTAATTTTTCCAATGCATCATGTGCATCTGTGTATGTTTTTAAAGAAGAAACATGACTTTTTAAATATTTATGAACTTCTTGAAGAAAAATATCAAAATCAATTTCAGGGTATTTTTTAGAAGCTTTATCTTGTTCATAAAAAATATCGTCAATAATAACCCTATCTGAATAGGTAAATCCTAACTTTTTTAGCTCACTACGATATCCATCAAGCCATAAATGAAGAGTCATACCTAGTACTCCATCCCAGTCAAAAATGATTGCAGAATATTTCATTTAGAGATTATAACATAAAATTTTTGCAGTTTTTAAGAAAATATTATAAGATAAAAGACACTGGCGACAGTCAGTAAAGTATTTGGCTCCCTGCCAGCCCTCACACTGTTCGGGAGCAGGCTGGCATCGTCGTACTGGAATATTATGTATTTTGTATATGTACTAAAAAGTAAAATGGCTCCATCGTCTAACGGTTAGGACATCGGGTTTTCAATCCGACAATCGGGGTTCGATTCCCCGTGGAGTCACAAAGCACTTACACGAAAAAGAGCACACTGCTGTGCTCTTTTTCTGTGCTTTGGGAAGACGGAAGCATAATTCGTCAGCAGGCGAATAGCTGAGTCCGGGGCTGGAAAATTTACTTTCGACGGAAAGCAAATTATTGTGGCTCACATAAACTTTGCCTTTTCGCCAGAAAAGACCTAATTCCGAACGGCTTGTTGAGCCGTTCGTTGTCGGGTGTTGGACACCCGAAGCCAAAAGATTCTTCTCAGGTGTCCAACACCTGGAAAAATATTAATAAATGGTAAATTAATAGTGTTTTTGTTATATTTAACTAATGACATCTGTAAACGGTAAAGAAATAAATAAATCTACAGACCTATCTAAGCATGAGCGTGATGGTTCTATTCTTAAGCCACCTTTTTCAAGAATACCTAATATGCAAACATCATCATGGATTGATGAGCGTTTACCAGAAATGCTCTGGGCTATTTTATTACTTGAGGAATTAGGACGTGAAAATGCATTAGAGGTTTTTAGAAATGTTGGATATTTTGTTAAAGAAGAGAAAGATCTTTCCAATATTACTATATCAGGTATTTCTTCTTGGGATAAAGTTATTAGAAATAAATTATTTTCTAAGGTTTTTAATACTAATGATATAAAAGAGGCACTAAAGCCTTTATTATTATTCAAAGAATTACCAGCCATAGAAGATTGGAAATTTTTAGGTTCTATAGAATCTAGTATTGAGGAAAAAAAATTAGCGATAAAATTAACTAAAAGTATAGCAAAGGTTCTTTGGCATCAATCAGAAGAAGCAACTGATTGTAGGTGGGCTTGGGTTTTAGCGCAGATTCTTTCTGGTAAATTGTCTGTTCCAAGAGAAATGTTTGAAAATATAACCCAATATCCCAATAAAGGAGATATGCGAAAGGTTAGACCAACAATCAGGGCTTCTGAAATTGGTATGCACTTAAATGAAAAGAAAAATAATTGGCCAGAGAAGTTTTGGCTTACATGTCATCAAAATACTTTATGTTTACCTATACCAAGAGACAACAATTACAATGAAAAAGTAGATTTAAATTTATTAATCAAGGATATAAGGAAGATTAAAATTGAGCTTATTAGTCATTTCATAATAGCAGAAAAAAACTCTAACATAGATTATAAACATAGTGTTATTTTTGGTTCAACTTTCTATGTACTTAGACTTATTTGTGAACTAACAGCAACAAATTTATGGAAGGGTGCTACTTCTAGATTGATACTACGTTCTATTGCTGAGGTTTATATAACTTGTTCCTATTTAATAAAAAATGATACACCAGATACATGGCGAGGATTTAGGGAATATGGTTCGGGTAAAGTAAAGCAGAGCTATTTAAAGTTGCGTGACCTAACTAGCACTCCATCATTCGTAAATATTAAACTTATGGAGGAAATAGCAAATGAAGATAAATGGGAAGAGTTTGTTTCTATTGAATTAGGCCATTGGGATAAAACTAATTTACGTGAAATGAGTGAAGATGCAAAATGTAAAGAAGTTTATGATAAATATTACGATTGGACTTCTGCTTATACCCATGGCAATTGGGGTGCTATAAGAGAATCAGTTATAGATAAGTGTTTTAACCCCCTACATAGATTACATATTTTTCCCTCAATGGTCATACATAAATTACCATCAGCCATACATGATGCAATTGATTTAACTAATCAGCTTTTAGATTTACTGGAAAGCCAGTATCCAAATTTTCCACTTAGGCTTAATGTATCATTTGATGAAAATGATAAAACAGAAAAAGAAACAAATATTTTATTAAAATTATGGGAGAATTTAATAAAAAAAATAAAAAGCAATACCGAATAATCAGCCACAAATTTGTGAAGACGAAAGCGGTACTCCGCGGTTCCCTGTGGGGTTTAAATTTGAACGGCTCAAGGGTTGAACCGTTCATTGTCGGGTGTTGTTGACATAATTTTATATATTTTTTAATCTATTTGTTTTTTACAACATAAAGCTCTTTTTCTTCCTGTCTTATCTAATTTACTCCATTTATCCCAATGTTTTTTGGAATACCCAGATTGATTCATTACAGAATTACGCATTGTACCAGGAGTAAGTTCATGTCTGGTCATTGAAAAAGATGCCTGAGCATCGTTTCCACTTACATCTTTACCTATCCAAAAAACCTCATCCCCATCTTGGCTTTCAAGATAAAAACCATGTGATTCTAAAAAATCTATTACTAATTTAGGTGTCCAAGAACTTATGCTAAAACGGGGCTTCTTTCCCATATAGGTAACTTATTATCCCATTCAATTGCTTGGGGGGCTTCTAATTTAGAATTATTAACTTTTTTAACTTGCTTAAACTTTTCAATGTCTTTAGAAGAAGAATTATACATATTAATATACTCTTTTGGTAAAGTCTGATTTAGAAGATTATCATTAAGATTATTTTTTATTACATTATCAACATACTTAAATGCAATTCGTTCAATCCTGTTTTTTAATTTTAAGGGGTCTTTTCCCTCTCTAATTAACGCTAAGTCAATACAAAAAGCTATATACTTACCTTTTGACTGATACATCATAAAATGCAATAGTCCTTCTTTTTTTGTGTTCCTTTGCTTTCTCATTTTCCTATAACAACTATACTTTTATTATAACATAAACAAAAGGTAAACAAAAGGTAAACATAATGTAAACATAATGTAAACATAATGTAAACATAATGTAAATAAAAAACTCCCTGACTCTAACGAGCAAATTGATTATACTATTTTTATTTTACTAGTGCATTTACTATGGAGTAATTGTATCCCAAGAATCCCAACCTATGCCTTGTTTATCTGCCATTGGTCCTAATTTTTTGACTTTAGATAAATTCGCTTGTGTTATAATTTTTCTACCAAAGACATCTTTATATTCGATAATTATTTTTTGGTCTTCTTTAAGAACTTTTGTAAATATAAACTCCATATCATATTTAATCGTATTGTAACCATCTTGTCCAACATCAATTGAATTCAATGTAGTATCAGTTTGGCCTGGAAAAATAACTGTTGGTTTTATTGCAAGTCCTTTACCGCAATTTACTAGTTGTATGTTTAATATTTTATCAGTTGAAGTATAACGTGAATGTCCCAACATAAGAATTGGCAGAAAACTTGCTTTAGTACCACGTTCCATTGATTCAATAGACTCTCTTCCTATTTTCATTTGCCTGTAGGTAATTATAGCCAAAACAACCATTGTAATTAGCTGAATCCCTGAGTAAGTTATAATAATTATTTCGAAGTTGGTCATATCTTTTTAGTTTTTAATAACGTATTCTTGAGCTTCTTTCAAGGTGGGAAAAGATTGAATTGCCGAGTAAATAGGCTCAGAAACATTAGTCTCAGGATTGGGTTGAGTGTCTATTTGAATATAAACCGTATAAATATTATCAATGTTAAATATTTTATATTCTACATCGTTTTTTGTTTTCCCAATTTCTACAAGTTTTGAGCCCATATACTTAGAATTATACATGTGTTAATTTTTTATTGCAAATAATAATTACGACCTTTTTTCATTTTTGGGTGCAATTTGGGCATTATGTTATGCGGGGCTATACGTTGATATCTCAATGTTTTTACATTTACAGTATAGGTCTATTAAATACCCCTTAAAAAAGGAAAATATGAAGTTATATGAAGTAATGTGAGGTAATATGGCCCTAAACGCTAATTCTATTCTAATTCCTAAAGGTAGTAACAATTCTTTCCCCCAAATAGTTAATACCTAAAACTTTTGATATAATAAAAATATGAGTATGGAAAATTCACACTTAGAAAATACACCAGATGTAACAGAACACGCGAAAGGGTTGGCAGAGGAATTTGGACCTTTTACACTCATAATTCAAGATAATTTTTTTATATTTAAAGGTAGAACGCCCGAAGCAGAATTTAGGGTTAAATCAAAAGAAGAAGCAAGAGAAATATTAACCATGGGACAACAAGCAGGATTTTTTAACCAAGAAAGTTATGACAAGTATCTTAAAGATGTTAACTCTTCAATGCTATCTGAATAAAATTTATATATCTTAACATAAAATTACTTTTTTTGATAAAACCCCACCCCCCAATTTCATGCTAAAATAAAAGTTATGAAAATCAAAGCAATAATTTTTGATTGGGGGAGAACCTTGTTTGATGTAGATATAAAAAAAGAAGAGTCAGATTCTGGGGATGTTTTATTATACTTAAAACAAAAAGACTATAAAATTTGTGTTGCTTCTTTGGCTAGACCACTTACTGGCGACAATACAAAAGAAAGAAAAAAACAGATAGAAACTTCATTGTTGGGTAAATATATTGATATGTTAGAAGTAACCGATGTTAAAGAGAAAGATGAAATATTGGATAGATTAGTAGAAATGCTGGGTATGGAAAGAAGGGATATATTAATTGTTGATGACAGGATAGTAAAAAGTATTAAATATGGTAATAAAAACGGGCATCCAACAGCCTGGTTGCAAAAAGGAGCTTTTGCCAATGAATTACCTAACTCAGAAACAGGTATTCCAACTTTTACCATTAAAACATTATCTGAACTAAAAAGTATAATTTAACCCCCTAAAAACCCAGCACACCCCCTGCCCAGATTCAATATTTAATAAACCTCAGCTTGATAACACTGTTTACAATAAATTATTTCTGGACGATTCTGGGAGTATGGAGTTTCAAATTCATTAGTACAACCTTTTTTCATGCATTTTCTATGATAAAGTTTAAATTTCTCTTTTTGCTTTAATCTCTGGTAATGTCTACAATTAGGACACAATCTAGGAAGTGATATATTCATAGTACGATAAAATTGAAGTTCGTCTTTTAATATTTTAAATGCACCAGTACATTGTTCGTTGCATTGCCCATCATGTAAACATCCAATAACTTCTTCTAAAATAGAATCAGTAATATTATTGATGTCGTCTGAAATTTTTTCTGGTATTAAAGAAATTTCATAATAATTCTTTTCAATATCTTTCCATTCATAGCCTTCTTCTGTTATAGATTTTTTAGTACATAGATAATATTCTTGCGCTATAGTTTCATTATAAAGAAATGGTGAAAATTCTATTGGAAAAAATTCTCCATAAGAATAAACTCTTCCTTTTTTATCCTTGTAAGGCAATTTATTCATTTGGTCAATAATTTTAGAGACCATACTCTTATACTCATCTTTACTATATTCTTTATTTAAAATACAATATTTCTTATTTTTAAGACCAATACATCCAAAAATAAAAGAACTTGACTGACAAGAATCTGTATAAGTTGTGTCATGTAAACTACTAAACCCATGAAGTGTAAAACGATTTAATGAGCTATTTTGAGCTCCTCCAGAAACTGCTTCATACATTAGCTCACTTTTATAAGCAACATGTGCATCCATTGAATCTTTTAAATCAAAACACCGAAAAGCATTTTTAACATTTTCAAGATTGTAGCAACCAAAACAATTTTTTGCGTTTCGAGTATTATTTAAATCATTACCCAAGCTAGAAACACAATTAACCATTTTTGAATATTGGTGGATTGATGTTTCTTTCATTTTTAAAAATTCTGTTTTTAGTTTTTCAAGCTCTAGATAACTTCCTTTATTTATTTTTTTCATTAATTTAAAATACTCTTCTTTAGAATAAGCTTTATTCCGTATGTAAAAACTTTGATTATGTAAATTACTACACATAAAACAATCTGTGCACCCTGAGCAATTATATAAAAAAGAAGAATCAACACAGTTTTCAGAGGAGTCTAGAAAAAGAGAATTATAATTCTTAATTCCATTTACATTTTCATAACAAAATTCACATTTAGTTACTTCATAACTGTCGTATACTCTATGTGAATTATCTACAATTTTTGTATAAAATACATCTTCGGTAGTAACACAAGAAAAAGATAAATATGAATTTTTGGCATCACGAATAAAATTAGAATATGGAGATGTATTTGAATTGCTTTGCCACAAAGCTTGACGGGGGACTGCTTTTTGAAGTTCAAAAAATTGTTCAAAAAACGGTCGAGAAAAATCATAAACACGACCATAATCTAAGGCATCCCATTTATCACTCCACCAGCAATTTGTGCAATAAATTATATAGTCTGACTTTTTGTCATACATAGAGATAATTTCTTTTTTACACAAAGCACAAGTATCTTTATAAAGAGTTCTTTCGTTGCGATAAACTAGCTTTCTGCGCATTCTACAGTCAAAACACCAAGTTGGTGGAGGTACCTTCATTTTCTCATAGAATTTAAAATCTTCAGAATCTATTATAAAGTCTTTTTTGCAGTTTTGACAGTTTTTAGTTTCTGCTTTCATAAAAATATTATATCACTATTTATTATTTCCAATCCCCCAATAGTTAATACCTCAAACTTTTGATATACTAACTTTACAAATGCAAAATCACAACATTAAAGCACCAGAAGAAATTACGAATTTTTTGAACGAGATAGTTGATAATTTTCAAAAGTACTTCGCTGATAATTTAGTGGGTGTATACTTGCACGGCTCTCTGGCTATGGGATGTTTCAATCCCGTGTCTAGTGATATAGACATACAAGTGGTTGTAAAAAATAATTTAAGTAAAGAAGAAAAAGAAAATATTTTGAATCTCACTAAATCTGCCTTAGAGAAAATACCTACAAAGAAAGTAGAATTGAGCTTTGTCACAATTGATACACTTACCGACTTCAAATGTCCGACTCCGCAAGAATTTAATATCTCTGGGACGGCTTCGAGTGGATTGAAAACAACTGACAAAAAACCCAGCGAAAGTTTTGCCGCCCACCTCGCAATGATTAAGGAACATGGGGTTTGTCTATGGGGAGAGCCCATAATGAATATTTTTCCAGATATTTCTAGGGAAATTTACTTGAAATCTATTGCTGAAAATTTTAAATGGAGTTTCGACAATGTTTCAAAAGGTAGGGATGTTGGAGAGGGTAGAGTACCAACATATGCAGTATTAAATTTTTGCAGAGCTTTAGCTTTTATTCAAGATAAGATTATTACCTCAAAAAAAGAAGGTGGTAAATGGGGTATAAAAAACTTACCAGAAGAATATATAGTACTTATACAGGAAGCACTTAATGAATACGCTGAAACAGGGACTGGAAAACTTATTGATTTGGCTATATTAAAAATGTTTGCAAATTTTACAAAAGAGAAAATAGATTTAGAAAGTGTAGTAAAATAACCCCCCAATCCATGCTAAAATAAAAGTCATGGAAATCATAAAATTTACTGAAATAAATAATAAGAAAATAGCAACCGTAATCAACGATGCAGGAAGTAAAAATATCGTCATTTTTTGCCATGGTTTTCGAAGTACTAAAATCGGACCAAATAGATTTTTTGTTAAAGTTGCTCGAGAACTAGAAAAACAAAAAATAAGCTCACTTCGCTTTGATCAATATGGAAGTGGAGATTCGGGGGGAGATTTTATTGATTCAAGATTTAATGATTGGGTAAAAACAACAGAGGAAATAATAAATGATTATCTTTCGAAGGGGTATAAAGTTTCTTTACTGGGACAAAGTATGGGAGGCTCATCAGTTTTGGTTGTTGCTTCTCATTTAGGGAATAAACTCGAATCAGTAGTTGCATGGGTTCCCGATCCGTCAGTAGACAAACTGAATATTTATGGAAAATACATGGATGAAGGAGGTCAAAGAGTGGATTGGGATTTTTGGAAACAGGCCCATCAGGCGAATATCGCTAATTGTTTTAAGAAAATAACAGCTCCGACATATATAGTCTTTTGTGATAAGGATGAATATGTTTCTGCTGAAAATCAACAATCTTTAATTTCGGTAACACAACCACATCAAAAAATTGAAATATTAAAAGGTCATACTCACAGCTCTTGGGCATATGATCAAGCAAGTAAAGTCATACAAAATACTATTCATTTTTTAGTTTCAAATTTTGATTAATTTTCAATATATGTCCGACGAATCATTAAAAGATTAAAAAAATTCTCCCCCAATAGTTAATACCTAAAACTTTTGATATAATAAAAATATGAGTATGGAAAATTCACACTTAGAAAATACACCAGATTTAACAGAACACGAAAGAGGGTTGGCAGAGGAATTTGGACCTTTTACACTCATAATTCAAGATAATTTTTTTATATTTAAAGGTAGAACGCCCGAAGCAGACTTTAAGGTTAAATCAAAAAAAGAAGCAAGAGAAATATTAACCATGGGACAACAAGCAGGATTTTTTAACCAAGAAAGTTATGACAAGTACCTTAAAGATGTTAACTCTTCAACGCTATCTGAATAAAATTTATATATAGCACCCCCCAAAGAAAAACACCACCAAGAATGTTTCTTTGGTGGTATCTTTTGATATTCACGATTTATTGTTTTTTGTGGACGGAGACTCCGTTGGTCTCCGTCCACTGCGTGATGACTGTTGCCAAACAGGGGCAATGTCAACCTTGCCCCTGTAGTGGTATCCCCAGACAGCCTTCTCCTCCAGATCTGTCGTACTCTTCCTGGCTGAGTCTGATTTCTAGCCTCCCAGGAAATCTCTTCGTCGTAGGCATGGGCCTTGTATCGTCCCGCACCATTGAAACGATTGAGAATCTCCATATGAACCAGGGTCCTCCTCGGTCTTCTCCAGGTTCATGGTAGATGAATTTCAGATGAGTGGGTCCGACAAGGAAGCGATCACCACACCATCGTTCCGATGCTTCCAGTTCCACAAGACCTGTAACGACTCTGGCAATCCCTGATGATTTGTTCGGCCCTTCTCCTTCTTGTGCCAAAACAGGTGAAACCATCAAGCCCAGAATGACGACGAGCATGAGAATCCTGACGTACATGGCTATCTCCTCTTGTTTGTTTCTCCGCTCTCCGCGGATATACAGATTGCGGGTAGTTCCGCACCTGAAAACTAATAACTAATTAATAATTATCACTTCACAGGTGCCCAAAAAGCTGACGCTGAAAAGAACATTATTTCTTTTAGATTACACCTTAATAAGGATGTAGTCAATATTACTTCTTCTGTAGTTCTATTAAAGATAGATAGTCTCTTTTGATATAAGTTTTTCTTTCAAAAAAATTCCCCCCAAATAGTTAATACCTCAAACTTTTGAATTTAAATATATGCTAAAATAACCCCCCAAAAAACACAGCGCACCTCCTGCCCAAATTCAATATTAAAAACTATTCTACCTTATGAACTTCTGAATTCTCTCCTGCCTTTTGTGAAAGTTTTACTGCTATTCCTTGGCCCTTTTTTCCAGATTTGACTGCTTTATGCTCAAGCTCCATAGAAGTAATTGTTTCTTCAAATTCTGTATCACCGTGTTTTATTTTTACTTTATCACCAATCTTAAGGCTTTGATTAAGCTCAATTACAGCAACATTGATTTTGTCGTACCAATGTACTATTTTTCCAATTAAATTATCTTTTGCCATAATATTATAATTGTTTTATTTTTATAATTTCGACCATCCACCGCTTATAGCGGGGTCCCGCCAAAGGCGGTGATTTATTAACTCTTCTTAAGTATATTTATTATACTACTTTAGAATATTTTTACACTAAATCCATAAAAATGCTAAAATAAGCCTATGAACTACTTTATATTAATATTGGTCACAATAGCTGGAATTGTCTTAGGTTTGTATTTAGGTCGCAAAAGAAAAATTGTAATTATGGGACAAATACAGGAAAAAGAGGAGAATAAAGAAAAGATTTTAGAACATATACAAGAAAATCAAAAAATAACAAATAATGAAATTGAAAAATTACTGGGAGTTTCTAATGCTACTGCTACAAGATATACAGAGGAATTAGAGAGGGAAGATAAAATCAGTCAAAACGACATAAATGGTCAAGGTGTACATTATGTTTTAAAATAAAGATATTAAAAATTTTCTAAAACTTATTTTTTATTAGAGTCCAGATTCCTGTTAGTGCATCACGAGCACGAATGTGTTTGCCGTCTTTAAAACTACGTGGTGTATAAGTTATAGGAATTTCTTTTATTGGAACACCATTACGTAATAATTTTGCTGTAATTTCTGCCTCTATTTCAAATCCATTTGAAGTAAGTGCTAGTGATTTTACAATTTCTATAGGAATAATTTTATAACAAGTATAAATATCAAAAAGATTAGAATTATATAAGATATTGCAAGTCCATGAGAGAAATGCATTACCAATTTTATTTAAAAAGTAGCCTTGTTTTCTGTCGCGTTTTCCATAGATTACAGTATCTTCTTGTATGTCATTACAGAGTTGTTTTAGTATTTTGGGGTTATATTCTGTATCAGCATCTTGTATTGCAATAAATGACCCTTTTGCGTGGGCAAATCCAGTTCTTAGTGCAAAGCCCTTACCTTTATTTTGAGCTAAAGGTATATATACTATGTCTTTATATGTTAAACAAATATTATGTGTTTTATCACTTGAGCCATCATTAATAACTATTATTTCATAAGGAATATCATTAAATGCCTGTCTAACAGAATTTAGAACATTAAGAATAGTTTTTTCTTCATTGTAGGCGGGGATAATAATTGAAATCATTATTTTTGTATAGAAAACATATTTTTTGGTAATTCGTATTTTGTAATTATGTTAGCATTTTCTTCATTTTTTCGTAAGAAAATAATTGTATAGTTATCTACAAATACAGGTGCCCATAATGGGTCATTTAAGCGTGTAATTAAAAATGGCTGTGCCCATGGTGTTATGTCTCTTCTGTAAAAATAAATTGTATTAAAATTCCATTTTACTAATTCTGTATTCCACACCTCTTCATCATTCTGCATTGGTATATATGTATTTTGAAAAAAACCTACAGGATATGTTTCTGGCCTATTATCTACAAATACTTTTTCTTCTGGATATAGATGAAAAATTAAATAACTACCAATGTCATAATTAGAAAATATTGGTCCCTTGATATTATTTGTTTTAACAAAATTTGCTGATGCATTAACTTGAGGCATTAAGCCCATTCCCCAATTAGAATTAAAAGGTAGATTGGAATAGAAATTTATTGTAATAAAAATTAAGAGCATAAAGGAAATAATTACCGACAATACCATATGTGTTTCAAGTTTTTCTTTTTTATCTGGTTTTTTGTAAATTATATATGCGTAATTTAAAAATAATGGTATAAGCACAAGCCCATATAGGCTAAGATGTCTAATACCCAAAAAGCTCAACACTGCATATGTTAAAGTAATGCCAAATAATGCAATAGGAAATTTTCTTGGATATTTCCAGAGAGTAAATAAAGATGCAAGTGTTAAAAATGCTGTGGATATTTGCCACCAAAGAAAATTAGGATTTTTCATACCGAAATCTATTAGAAAGGGAATAGACTGGTTTTCGGCAATTAAATATCCATAATTTTTAAATACTAAAAATGGGTAAATAGTCCCATATAAACCATATGGATTTATGCAAATTGCTAAAATAGAAAATCCTAGTAATATTGCCAGAGTTTTGCTTTTTTTAAAATCTTTTCGTATTAATGTTTCAAGTAAAAACATTCCAATAACAAATAGCGCGAAAATAAAATAAATATGTGTATTAACCCATAAGAGGGAAATGATGGGTATAGACCATAGCCATTTTTTCTGTATTTGATTTGTATTATATAAATATAAAAGTGCAAGAATTATTGAGATAAATAAATAACTTAATCCCTCTGGACGTATTTCAGTGCGTTCAGCAATTAGTGGAATTAGAAAGAGCATAATTGGAAATGAAATAAATAAAGGAAGTTTATTTCGCCAAATATAAAATAAAAGAATACTAGAAAATATTATGCACATACCATAGAAAAAAGATAATCCAGCAAAGCTGAACATACTAAATATAAAATAGAATAAAATTCCACTACCCCAATGATGATTTACAAAAGGGAAGTCAGGACTTGTAAATGAAAAAAAGTTGGTATTAAGGAGTGCACTTCGTGATATATCTAAGTTTTCAGCATTTACAAAGAGTTCACCATTCATAATATGTCTGCCAAGATCGGCTGTTGTGAAATTTATTTGTTGAAATACAAAGAGTGACAAAAAGAAAAAAATACAAATAGATGCGACGAGATAAGGTTTATTCATTATCGTATTATTATACTAAAATATTATTTTATTTCATATTATTTTTAGAAAAAGGAAAGGCGAGGTACGTCCGAAGGACGCCTCGCCTTTCCTTTTTCTATTAATAAGTGTTAAATTTTTATATAGGGAGGGTTGGCAGAATGGTAATGCACCGGTTTCGAAAATCGGCGAGCGCAAGCTCTTACAGGTTCGAGTCCTGTACCCTCCGCAGGTAAATAAGCAAAATGCTTTGCTTATGTCAGGACGAGAAAGCCGGAGGCAGACGTGCCGAGGCGGGGTAGCGGAATTTTTCAGCAGAAAAATATCTGTGACCGAGTCCTGTACCCTCCGCAAGAGTTCAAATCCTTGCCCGTCCTCTGGTGGGTCACCGTCTCCGCCTTGACTAAAATAAAAATTTTTGGTAATATAAATATATTATAAAGGTAGCTTTAACCATATTTTGTAAGACAAAATAAATTTTTATGAATTATTTTAATCGAAAATTAAACTTCCTTAGTTTCTTTATTGGTATTTTCTTTTTTCTCACATTTTTTACTTTTGTTAATTTAGCATTAGCTGTATCAAGTGCACCAAGTCCTATTTGCGAAATAGTAGGAGATGTTCTAAATGTGGAAAAAACAACAACTATTACACCTCCCCTTAATGCTCCTTCTCAAAAAATTAAATATTATTCTGTAAGATTGAAAATAATTTCTGTGTCTACGTACCAAGAGGATGACCTTACTAAGAACTTTGGAACATGTGATAGTCTTTATTCAGTTAACTCTAAACAAGAAACAATTTTATTTTCAGATGAATACAGTAAAAGTCCTTTAATAAAAGGACAGCAAATAAAAGGAAGGTTACATTTTAGTGGTGATGAAAGATTCAGTGGTATTTTTCTTTCAAATATTTCAATATCATTACAAATACCAATTAAAGAAGATGAAAAATTAGAACCTATAAATATTATAGAATCATTTGAAATTTCTAAAAAATTATTTGACCAAAAATATGATGAAAGATTCGATGGTATTTTTCTTCCAAATATTTCAATATTATCACAAATACCAATTAAAATTAAAGAAGATGAACAAAAGAAAGATGAAAAATTAGAACTTATAAACACTATAAAATCATTTGAAATTTCTAAAAAACTAATTGACCAAAAATATGATGAAAGATTCAGTGGTACTTTTCTTCCAAATATTTCAATATCATCACAAATACCAATTAAAATTAAAGAAGATGAACAAAAGAAAGATGAAAAATTAGAACTTATAAACATTATAGAATCATTTGAAATTTCTAAAAAACTAATTGACCAAAAATATGTTGACGATATTGATGATGTTCTATTGCAGTCAAATCAGAAAACTTACAAAACAAAGGGGACCAAGAAAGGTAAATTATTTTTCTTCATTCCAGTTCGCATTAATATTCAACTTGAAGTGGATGCAATTACTGGTAGAGTGAAAGAAATTAAAAAACCATGGTGGGCGTTTCTTGCCCGATAAGAATTTGTCATTAAAGAAAAAGGGGAGAATAGAATTCTGCTTTTTCAAAACAAATTTTACTTAATTCAAATTAAAATAGAAAAATAATTTTTTATAATATTCCTCTTCAGCATAATAAAAAGCGATGTTAGAAAAGGTGTGGGGGTTGACACAGAGGGTTTTATCGTGATATAATGCTAGGTGGAAAACGATTACAATGCGCACAATTTGGACAAAGGAGTGTATCATGTGCTCAAAGACAAGTCCTCATTCTGGTAAGAAGAATCTTCTTCCTGTAAAGAGGAAAGAAACTTCTGTCCTTAGGGCATTGGCTTTTGTTCTATCCGCCTTTGGGGTCTTGGGTTTTCTTTTGTTGTATGTTATTCTTAATTACTTATGACCATTACCCCTGAAAACTCTCTTTAGCCCAGGCTACCACTTTTGTCGGTGGAGTCTGGGCTATTTTTGTTTAATATAATCTAAAAATACCTTTTAAAGAGTAAACACTTGACTTGACCCCCACACCTTTTCTAACATTATTCTGCTTTTTCAAAACAAATTTTACTTAATTCAAATTAAAATAGAAAAATAATTTCTTATAATATTCCTCTTCAGCATAATAAAAAGCGATGTTAGAAAAGGTGTGGGGGTTGACACAAGGTCTTATTGTGATATAATGCTAGGTGGAAAGTGGTCATGATGTGGAACCACCAGACATGGAGGGTACCATGCACCACTCGACACTGCACATTACTCAACCTCGTTCTCATTCAGGGCTCTTCAGTTTACTGAAGGTCGCAATAGGACTTCTTACGGTCATTGTTGTGGTCCTTGCTCTCAGCTGGATGTTTATTCGAGCCCTTAACTGGCCGTTGGCCTATTACAGCCCAGAGGGAGAATTTCTTTGCGCCGTGGACAATAGGGGCCAAGAAATCCCCCAAAACGAGGCAAAGGATCTGAGGGCTCTTCATAAGACAGCTCTCGTCTGCCCGAAATTCATTCGGAAATGACAGAAGCTGTCAATCCATCTGGACCCCCGTGCTTTTACGGCGGGGGGTCTGGATACTTTAAAAAAATTCAGCGCATTTATAATGCGTTTTTATTTTGTGTGTATTGCTAGATAAATATTTTCCAATGCACGGACGGCGTCGCCAGCTGCGATATTGTTTTGATGATAGAGAAGATTAGTACAGTCTCCGGCAGCCCAGATACCTTTCACTTCAGTTTTCTGTGTCCATGGGTCTATTTTAATTCTTCCTATTTTATCAAGGGGTAAAATATCTTTAACAAAATCTGTATTTGGAATTTGCCCTATTTCTACAAAAATTCCAGCTACTTTTAATTCTTTTTTCTCACCTGTTTTAGAATCTTTATATATTAAGCCATCTACAAATTTATCACCTTTTACTTCTAAAATTTTTGCATTTTTTATGGCTGACATTTTTGGATTTTTAAGAACTTTTTCAACTGTTATTTTATCAGCACGGAAAACATCACTTCTATTTAATAGAGTTACAGATTTACAATAAGCAAGTAATTGTGCAGCAGTTTCAAAACCAGCATTACCTCCACCAATAACAACTACATCCATATCAGAGAAGAGTGGTCCATCACAGGAGGCACAATAGGTAAGCCCTTTGTGTTCTAGGCGATCTGCATTCTTAGCTTCTAGTTTTCTTCTACCACTACCACTGGCTATTAAAATTGTTTTTGTTTCAAACTCTTCATCTTTATCTGTTTTAATTAAAAAGCCATTTGTATTTTTTGAGATATGATTTACTTTATTTCCTTCTTTTACTTCTAATGTAGAATCAGTACTTCCAATATTGTCAGCACCTGCGGCACTGCCAGCACCTGCGGCACTATCAGCACCTACGGCACTATCAGCACCTACGGCACTATCAGCACCTACGGCATTAGCTAAAACATGTTTTTTAAAATTTTCTGCAAGTTCACTACCAGAAAGGGAAGGAGTGCCAATCCAATTATAAATTTGTTCAGACACAACAGATTGTCCACCCCATTCATGAGTAATAAACAGTGTTTTTAGTTTTTTGCGAGCAGCATATACAGAAGCTGCCGCTCCAGCGGGTCCACCGCCAATGATTATTAAATCGTAAGTCATATTTGTATTATATATTATTTTTTTTAGTTTTTCTTGCGTCGAAGAAATGCGGGTACGGCACTCCAGTCATCTCCATCATCTTCTATCACTATTTCTTCTTCCTTCTTTTTGTCAGATTTTTTTATAAAATTATTTTCGTTAGTATTTTTCTTTTTAATACTGTTATGTATTTCTTTTTTTACTTGATTAGCATTCTCTTCTTTTAATACTTGTCCACCTGTTGCTGAGAAAAGATTTTTTCTAGGTGTTTCTCCAGAAAAGCTGGTAGCAATAACAGTAACTTTAATTTCACCCTTTTTTAAGTTTTCATCTCTTATTGTACCGAAGATTACTTTTGCATCTTTATCAATTGACTCTGTAATTATCGTTGCTGCTTCTTGAATTTCATGAATTGTAACATCATCTCCACCAGAGATTGCAAAGAGTACTCCCTTTGAACCATTAATTGAAACCTCTAGAAGGGGAGAATTAATAGCTTGTAATGCTGCTTTTTCTGCACGTTTATCTCCAGAAGCAAGACCAATACCCATAAGAGCACTACCTGCATCTGCCATAACTGCCCTTATGTCTGCAAAATCAACATTTATAATACCAGGAATAGTAATTAAGTCAGAAATACCTTCAACTGCTTCACGTAAAACATTATCACATTTAGCAAAAGCATCTTTAAAGTTCGTATTATTATCGGCTAATTGCATTAATTTATCATTTGGAATAGTAATAATAGCATCAACTTCTTTTGCTAACTCCTCAATACCTTTTTCTGCTATTTTCATACGTTGAGTACCTTCAAAAAAGAAAGGCTTTGTAGTGACAGCTACTGTAAGTATGCCTTGTTCTTTAGCTGCACGAGCTACAATTGGTGCTGCACCTGTGCCAGTACCTCCGCCCATACCACAAGTAATAAATATCATATCTGAACCTTTAATCATATCTTGAATTTCTGACTTTGTTTCTTCGGCTGCTTTTTTTCCAATTTCTGGATTCATTCCAGAACCGAGACCCTTTGTTAAATTTTTACCAATATGAATTTTTTTATCAGCAAGTGAATGGTGTAAATCCTGTGTATCAGTATTCATACAAATAAATGCGACACCCTTAACCTTAGAATTAATCATGTGATTAATTGCATTTTTACCGGATCCACCTATTCCGATGACCATAATACGAGCGAAACTTTCTATTGCTTGGTTTATTTTTGGCATAATTTTTTGTCCTGCTTTATCCCATTATTTCGGGGTCTAGCGGAGTAAGTTATTTTTAATAAAAGCCTATATGTTTATATAAAGCTATAATACCAGAAAATAAAAAAAAATAAAGTCAGGCTAAATTTAGTCCCAATTGTCATTTTTTATTTAGAATCTAAAACCTAAAATCTAGAACCTAATTTTTTACGGCATTAGTTGTTTTAGGCTTGATTTTACAGTTCTTTTTAAGTCTTTTAAAATTCCATTAAGAGAGTTCTGGGAATAATTTTGATGGTTTTTTAGAGTTATGATTAGGCCTAGTACTGTGAAATAAGCAGGGTTTCTTAATTTTGTTTTAGTATTACCAAAAATTTCTGTTGTACCAATACTAGAGGGTAATTTGAGTACAGATTTAGAAAGTTCTGACAATAAATGGGTATTTGCTCCACCACCAATAAATACAATACCTGCTGGTAGAAGCTCAGACCTTTTTATTTTTTTCAAATAATTTTCTATTAATTCAAAAATATCAGATAAGCGTGCTTCTATAATTTCTTCTAATCTTTTTTTTGAAATTTCTTCAATTATATTTCCTAACTTTAAGCTTTCTGCTGTTTCAAGTGAAATCTTCATTCCAAGTGCTATGTCATTTGTAATATCTGCTCCACCTATAGAAAAAGTATAAATAGATGATAGTAATCCATTTTCAAATACTGATATAGAAACTTTTTCAGAACCAATATCAACTAATGCGGCTCCTACAATTTTTTGTTTATCAGTTAGAGCAATGTGACTACTTGAAATTCCAGATGGAACTACATCAATGGTTTCTACTCCTGCTTCAGCTAATACTGCAAGTAAGTCTTCTAGGTGTTGTATAGAATAAGTAACAAAAAGAGCTTTTGCTTCAAGTTTATTTCCACGCATACCTTCAAGTCTGCCCAAAACTTCTTTTCCATCAAGTTTGTAAGATAAAGGTACTACTCTGATTATTTTTTTATTATTTAGATTTAGATTTTCCTCACATTCTTCTAGTGCTTTATTTATATCAAGACTTGTTACTTCACCATTAGCTTTTGTGACTATAGATATGCCAGTACTTATTTCGCTTTTTAGAGTTGTACCAGAAAGAGCTATAAAGGCACGTTTGATTTTTACTCCACTTCCTTCTTCTGCATTTTTTACAGCATTTTTTACAGAAGATACTGCTTCATCAATATTGACTACATAGCCATGTCTCATACCCAGAGTTGCACTTTCACCAATACCAATTATTCTGGGATTTTTATCTCCCTTGATAAACTCTCCTACTACAACTCTTGTCATTAAGGAGCCCACATCTATTCCAATAGAAATATTTCTGACCATTCAATACCAAAATTTTAACTTCTAATATTTATTATTATATCACTTATTCAAAAATTTTAGTATGGGATAAATATTTTTTTTCTTCCTTTTCCATTTTAGAGCCATGCTTCATGCCTTTTAAATGGAGCATGCCGTGGATAATTAAAAATCCAAAAAGCTTTGCATAATTTTTACCAAAATTTTTTGTTGAATCTTTTGCTTCAATTTTAATTATACTTGGGCACATTACTATTTCTCCCACCTTTTTTGATAATGTGAAAGATAAAATATTTGTAGCTTTATTTTTATTTCTATAAGTTTGGTTAATTTTACGAGATGTTTTCTTATCCACGAAAGCAATAGACAAAGAATAATCTTTACCTAAAATTTTATTTTTAATAGTTAAAAAAGGCAAAATAGGAATTCTCACCCTTGTTTTATTTATAATAGAAAATTTTTCTTGCATTTTACCTATGCCTACCATGTCCTCTATGTCCAGAAATCTTACCAAGTTTTTTTAATACCTCTATTTCTTTTCTCCTCTCTATTTTTTTAAGTGCACCCCTTTTTTGTATTAACTTTGATTCTTTTCTTTTATTATAGCGTGAGCTTTTTACCTTTCGGATAATACCGGATTCTTGAATTCTACGTGAAAAACGACGCAAAATACTTGCATTGTTTTCATTTTGGTTTTTATTTACTTCAATTACTACTTTTGTCATGAACTACAGATTATCATATAAATAATTTTTTGTAAACTTAACTATTTTTGTTAAATATAATTGACTTTTGTACTAAAAAAGCTAATATTATTTATATGGATCCCGAACAAAATAACGGGGTTTACTTATCAAGGTTAATAATTCTTTCAGAAACAATAATGATTGAATTTCGTACGGAATGGATAAAGCAGGTAATTATATTACTAAAGAAAAAAAGAAAATGTTTGAAATTGAGCTTGCCGACTTGAAAGGTCCAAAGAGAAAAGAAATTCTGGAAAGTTTAGCATATGCAAAATCATTAGGTGATTTATCTGAAAATGCTGAATATCATCAAGCTAGAGAAGACCAAGGCAGACTAGAAGCAAGAATACAAAAAATAGAGCAAATATTACAATCAGCAAAGGTTGTTTCAGGTGGGGGTGGAGATATTATACAAATTGGCTCAAAAGTAGTAGTACAAAAAGTAGGTACTACTACTAAAAAAGAATACATAGTTGTTGGTTGTGAGGAAGCCAGTATGACCGAAGCAAAAATTTCAAATAAGTCTCCATTTGGTGAAGCAATGTTTGGTAAGAAAAAAGGAGAGAAAGTTTCATTTAAGACCCCAAATGGTGTAGTAGATTACAAAATAATCAGCGTATGTTAACAATGTCTTCAATTGATGAAATTAGAGACATTAGAATAAAGAAATTAGAGCTTTTAAAAAAAGCAGGAATAAATCCTTATCCAGCAGATTCACACAGAGAGCTTTCTTTGAAAGAAGCCATTGATAATTTTGATGACCTAGAAAAGGGTGGTGAGGTTAAATGGATTGCTGGACGAATTATGTCTCTGCGTGAACAAGGAGCGATAATTTTTATAACTCTATATGATGGTACAGCTAATTTTCAAGGGCTTTTTAAAAAAGATATTATTGGTGAAGAAAAATTTAACTTATGGAATGAAGCCATAGATATTGGAGACTTTGTAGAAATACAAGGTAAATTTTTTATTACAAAAAGGGGAGAGAAGACAATAGAAATTACTGATTGGAATATTCTTAGTAAGAGCTTAAGACCTCTTCCAGAGAAATGGCATGGATTGCAAGATGTTGAAGAAAGATTTAGAAAAAGATATTTGGATATTTTAATGAATCCAGAACTTAAGAAGCTTTTTGAAAAGAAAGCAAAGTTTTGGGATGTAATACGTGAGTTTATGAAAAGTAGAAATTTTCTAGAAGTAGAGACACCAACACTTGAGACGACTACCGGTGGGGCAGAAGCTACTCCTTTTAAGACTCACCATAATGATTATGATTTAGATGTTTACTTAAGGATTTCAATAGGTGAGTTGTGGCAAAAAAGACTCATGGCTGCGGGTTTTCCAAAAACTTTTGAAATTGGAAAAGCATATAGAAATGAAGGCACTAGCCCAGAACATGCTCAAGAGTTTACTAATATGGAATTTTATTGGTCGTTTGCAGATTTTAATGATGGTATGAAAATTGTAAGGGATATGTATATTGAAATTGCAAAAAAGGTTTTTGGTATGACAAAATTTACATATCATGAACATACTTTTGATTTATCAGATGAGTGGGAAAAGATTGACTATGTTTCAAAAATAAAAGAAGTCACTGACATTGATGTTTTGACAGCAAGTGAAAAAGATATGAAGAAAAAACTTAATGAACTTAATGTTAAATATAATGGAAACAATAAAGAACGTTTGACAGATACACTTTGGAAATATTGTAGAAAACAAATACCTGGTCCAGCTTTTGTAATAAATCATCCAATTATAGTTGCTCCGCTTTCTAAAACTAATCCTGACAATACTATGACTACTCAAAGATTTCAGCCAATAATTGCTGGTAGTGAAGTGGGGAATGGGTATTCAGAGTTGAATGACCCAATAGATCAGAAAGAAAGATTTGAAGCCCAGCAAAAACTTATAGATAAAGGGGATACAGAAGCAATGATGCAGGATGATGAATTTGTGGAAATGCTAGAATACGGAATGCCTCCAACTTGTGGTTTTGGTTTTGGTGAAAGGCTTTTTGCTATACTTTCCGATAAATCTCTTCGTGAATTGCAGACTTTTCCACTGATGAAGCCTGTTAAGGAATAATTTTTAAAGATTAATAACAAAAAACTACTCAAAAGGTAGTTTTTTTGTTATTAAAAGTTATCCACAGGTAAAGTTTGGTGTTATTTTAACCATGGTTTATAATGTTAACAGAGTGGGAAAAAGTGGGAAACGTGCTCCGACGCCCAAAGGGATCGGAGTCCCGACTGAAAACGTCGGGGTTAATAAGTAAATTTGTTTAGAAAATTAATGAATGAAGTGAATATAATTTTCTTTACCCCAGTTAAATAATTTTTGCTAAGCAAAAATTAAAATCAAAAAGATTTTATTTAACGGGGTGACGATTTTCTAATCGCTTTGCTCAAGAAAATCAGTCATGTTAATTGGAGAATATACACATACAATAGATAAGAAAAATAGAGTTTCTTTGCCGGCGAAATTTCGAAAAGAAATGGGTAAGAAAATTATTATCACTACTGGACTTGATTCCTGTTTGTTCATTTTCACAATTAAAGAATGGGAAAAGGTTTCTAATAGACTTTCAAGTTCTACTTCTGATTTATCTTTTCTTTCTGCTGACCAGAGAACCTTTAATAGAAATATGTTTGGTCAAGCAAGTGATATAGAGGTTGATAGTATTGGAAGAATTTTAATACCAGATTATTTGAAGGAGAAAATTAAAATTACAGGTAAGGTTGCATTAATTGGAGTACAGGACCGAGTAGAAGTTTGGAATGATAAAACATGGTCGAAGTTTAAAAAATTAGCAGAGAATAAAGTAGAAGGATTAGCAGAGAAATTAAGTAGTCAGGGTAATTCTGCATAAGTATGTTTTATAGGGTACGAATTTTTTGAAGCTTAAAAAATTCTGAAGTTGCCTCGCCATCGTTCGGCAAACCCCCTAAAAATATACTTATGCAGAATTGAAAGCTTTGAAAACATAATTTTTGGGGACGGATTCTTTAATCCAAAACAAGTTCTTGGCCTAGGGCCCTGAAATCCCCAAAAATTATGCTTGCAAAGAATAAAAACAATATGCACAGCATACATAAGACAGTTCTTTTAAATGAAACAATAGAAGGCCTTAATTTAAGTGGCAAAAATTTAATTGTTCTAGATGGCACATTTGGTGGCGGAGGACATTCAGAATTATTATGTCAAAAATATAAGGATATAAAGATTATTGCTCTTGACCAAGACAAAAATGCTTTTACAAAAGCTAAAAGTAAATTCAAAAGTCTTAACTGTAATATTTCTTTCATTAATACGAATTTTAGAGATTTAGATAAAGTATTAATAAAAGAAAATGTAAAAGAGATTGATGGAATAATTCTTGACTTGGGATTAAGCTCTGATCAATTAGAAAATTCTGGACGAGGATTTTCTTTCATAAAAAATGAAATACTAGAAATGACGATGAAAGAAAATCCTTCTCCAGAAGACCTAACTGCTTATGACGTTGTAAATAATTGGACTGAAGAGAATTTGGCAACAATTATTTATGGTTATGGTGAAGAAAGGTTTTCCAGAAGAATTGCAAAGGGAATCGTAGATGCTAGGCATCAAAAAAAACTAGAGACTACTTTTGATTTAGTATCTGTTATTGAAAAAGCAGTACCGGCAGTATATAAGAGAGGACGCATTCACTTTGCTACTAAGACCTTTCAAGCAATCCGTATAGCAGTTAATGATGAATTGAGAACACTTTCTGAGGCTTTAGAAAAAGGATTTACAGCACTAAAGACAAATGGACGAATGGCAGTTATTAGTTTTCATAGTTTAGAAGACAGAATAGTAAAAAGATTTTATAAAAATAAAGAAAAAGAGGAAAAAGCGAAGCTTGTAAATAAAAAAATAATTAAAGCAAATATAGAAGAAGTTAAAAATAATCCACGGTCACGAAGTGCAAAATTAAGGATTTTGGAAAAAAGTAAATAAAAAATATGAAACAAGCAAGTTTAAAATTTAAAAGATATATGGGTAATGCCAAAATTATTGATAATAATTTAGAATATCGCATATTTCATACTTTACTTATGTCTTTTGGTATTTTAGCTGTAGTTTATGTATTTATTTTAGGTAATATGGTTTTTAATATTATTGAACGTCGGTCTTTTGAAAAAGAAGCATTGTCTCTATCAAATGAAGTTGGTGTTTTAGAACTTTCCTATCTTTCTCTTTCTAGTAAAGTAGATCTTAATCTTGCTTATTCTCTTGGTTTTAAAGAAATAAAACCAAAGTTTGCTACTCGTAAAATAATTGGGTTTAATTCTTCCTCTTTAAATATAAAATTAGACAATGAAATCTAAGTTTCTCTTCAGGACAAAAATTTTAATTTTTTTCATAATATTATTCTCTTTAATTCTTCTAGCGAAGCTTTTTTATATTCAAGTGCTCAATAGTAGTACATATTCTGAGCAGGCTGATAGACAATATGTTACTCCCACGGACAATATCTTTAAACGAGGTACAATTTTTTTTACTCGTAAAGATGGACAGCTTGTTTCTGCTGCTATGCAAACAACTGGATTTAAATTAACTATTAATCCTTCAAAAATAAAAGATATTGAAGATACATATGAGAAGTTGTCTAGCGTACTAGATATTAATTACGATACTTTTTTAGCGAGAAGTAGTAAAATACTTGATCCATACGAGGAAATATCTAATCATCTTTCAAAAGAAGAAGCTGACTCTATTACTTCTCTTAAAATTACTGGAGTAAATATTTTTAAAGAAAAATGGCGTTTTTATCCTGGAGGAAATCTTGCTTCACATGCACTTGGTTTTGTAGCTTATAAGGGAGATGAATTAGGGGGACGTTATGGACTAGAAAGAGAATATGAGAAAGAGCTTTCTAGGAATAAAGATAATCCTTATGTGAATTTTTTTGCTGAAGTTTTTTCTAATATAAATCAAACTATTTTTGAAAAAGAAGACAGAGAAGGAAACATTGTAACAACTATTGAACCCACCGTGCAGAGTTTTCTAGAACAAAAATTAGAAGATGTAGCAGAATTACGCCAGACTGATTCTATTGGGGGAATAATTATAAATCCGCAAGATGGTTCTATTTATGCACTTGCGGTGAAGCCTGATTTTGATTTGAATTATTTTTCAAAAGTAAATAAGGTTTCTACTTTTTCAAATCCACTTGTTGAGAATGTTTTTGAATTTGGGTCAGTGGTAAAACCACTTATTATGGCAGCAGCTTTAAATGAGGGTGTAGTTACTCCAGAAACAACATATAACGACAAGGGTTCGGTGATGGTTGAAAAAAAAGAAATATTCAACTTTGATAAAAAAGCAAGAGGAGTAATAAATATGCAAGAAGTATTAAGTCAATCCCTTAACACTGGAATGGTTTTTGTTTATAAAAAGCTTGGGAAAGAAAATTTAAAAAATTATCTTTTGTCTTATGGAATAAAAGATAAAACTGGTATTGATTTACCAAATGAAACAAGTGGCTTAGTTTCAAACTTAGATAGTCCTCGTGAGATAGAATATGCGAATGCCTCTTTTGGACAAGGTGTTGCATTTACTCCTATTCAAATGGTGAGAGCATTAGCCTCTCTTTCTAATGGTGGTAAATTAGTAGTGCCACATTTGGTACGAAAAATAAAATATGATGATGGTACTTCAAAAGAAATAAAATATGACAGCACTTTTACTAAAATTAATAAAGAAACTAGCGAGACAATTACTAGTATGCTTGTTAATCTAATGGATAATGTTATAAAGGGAGGTACTGCGAAGATGGACCATTATAGTATTGCTGTTAAAACTGGGACTGCGCAGGTTGCGAATGAAAAAGATGGAGGCTATTATGAAGATAGGCATAATCATTCATTTTTTGGATATTTCCCAGCTTATGACCCACAATTTTTAGTTTTTCTTTATGCGATAAATCCAAAAGGTGTGCCTTATGCAGCTCAAACATGGTCTGATCCATTTTTAGATATTACTAAGTTTTTACTTAATTATTACGAAGTTCCACCAGATAGATAAAAACAAGAAAGATGAATCCCGTTAGAAGCCCTGCCTGCCGGCAGGCAGGCGCGATCGCAATTTAAATAAAGATAAAAATATGGAAATAAACATTATAAAAATTAATAACACAAAACATCAGATACACGAGTTGATCGCGATCTGCTTCTAAGCGGGATGAAAAGTATTTTTAGAAAAATTATATATCGTATTTTACGAATTGAATCTAAACTTATACTTTGGAAGTATAAGCCAAAGATTATTGCTATTACTGGGTCAATTGGTAAGACTTCTACAAAAGATGCAATTTATGCTATATTTTCTAAAATTTTATATGTTAGAAAAAGTGAAAAGAGTTATAACAGTGAGATAGGACTTCCTCTTACTATTTTGGGATGCCCCAATGGATGGAGTAATCCTATACTTTGGTTAAAGATTTTTTTAAAGGGTTTATGGTTGTTTTTATATCCTCATAAATATCCGAAGTGGCTTATACTTGAAGTGGGTGTGGGTAAAGCAGGTGATATGAAAAAAACAGCGCTTTGGCTTAAGACTGATATTGTTGTTATTACTGCTATTGGTGAAACTCCTGCACATATTGAATTCTTTTATTCTAGAAAACATTTAATAGAAGAAAAAAGTGCCTTGATTAAGACTTTGAAAAAAGACGGACTACTTATACTTAATGCTGATGATAAAATAGTGCTTGAAATGAAAGCTAAAACTAAAAACCAGACTTTAACTTTTGGTTTTTCTGAAGAAGTAGATATTCTTGGGTCTTCTTTAAATATTTCATATGAGAATGATATACCGCAAGGTGTGGTTTTTAGGATTGATGAAGAGGGTAGTAGTTTGCCTGTAATTATTGATGGAGTATTTGGTAAAAATCATGTTTATGCATCTTTGGCGGCATTAACTATTTCTTCTGGACTTAAATTTAATATGATTGATGCAGTGAGTGCTTTAAAAAATTATGATGTGCCACCTGGACGTATGAGATTGCTTTCTGGTATTAATGATTCTTTAATTATGGATGATACTTATAATTCTTCGCCCTTCGCTTGTGAAAGTGCGCTTCTGACATTGGGTGAAATAAAAGGAAATAGAAAAATTGCAGTATTGGGAGATATGCTTGAATTAGGTAAACATACAATTGAAGCTCATAGAAATATTGGAAAAATTGTAAAAGAAAATGCCGACGTGCTTATGGTTCTTGGTCCTCGTGCTCAAGATATTAAAAAAGGTGCACTAGAATGTAGAATGGGTAAACAAAATATTTTTGAATTTTCAAATTCTAGAGAAGCGGGAGAGTTTTTAAAAACTTTTACACAAAAAGGTGATTTGATTTTAGTGAAAGGTTCTCAGAGTATGCGCATGGAGCATACTGTGGCAGCCATACTTTTTGATAAAAAAAATCAAGATAAATTACTTGTTCGTCAGGACAAAGATTGGCAGAAAAGGTAGAAATTTATTTTTCACAGCTTGTTGTTGCAATATATTTTCATATATGGTTATAATAATAGGTCGTTGGCTCTCGGAAGTTCCTGGGTCTACCCGGAAGTTCCCGGATTTGTCGAGGACGTTTGTACACCTCACAAGCCGAATCCCTCGGCTTGTGAGGAGAGTTCCCCACAACCTTAGGAGGAGCCCCACACATGCTCCAACTCATCTTTCGTGTCGTCGTGTTTGGCGGTTCTTTTCCCATCGTCCAGAACTGTACGAGGGAAAGGCATTGTCACACGGCGACGATGACTGGCGCCAGTACATGGGTTAGTACAAGGGCGGTCAGCTCTCGCTGATCGCCCAACAGGATGCAGTGACAAATTCTGGTTACGGTGAGGGGAGGGGTACTCTTTGAGTGCCCCTCCCCGAAGTGGCAACATTAATTGCCATTATCATATCAGTCTTCACTAATCAGTGAATGATGCTCTCCAGAACCCTTGCAGGTATTCGCTGCCGGGGTTCTTTTACTTTATATTTGTTTTTCCACAGACTGATTTTGCAAAAGGTTTGAAACTCACTTATACTATAAAAGAATACAGGTGGTCTTTATCCTATGATTTCTGTCCTGGGGAACAGGAATCAGACGGAAACTAGGAGTGTCTCAATAAGCTCCTATCAATCGGAATCTTGCACTGCTGCCAATTTGTGAGCAACGATTCCCGGGGGCGTTCTGTACGAACGCCCTTTCTTTTTTTTTATTTAAAATGTTATATTTTCATATATGGCCCTATCACCCTACGACATACTCAGGATGATAGAGCATAAGTTATTAATGGCCCTATCGCCCTACGACATACTCAGGACGATAGAGCATAAGTTATTAATGGCCCTATCGTCTAACGGTTAGGACATATCCTTCTCAAGGATGAAATTCGGGTTCGATTCCCGGTAGGGTCACACGATTAAAAAACACTAGGTTTTCTAGTGTTTTTTATGTCGCTAGTGATCTCCTTACGGAGAGAATCGAAAGCCACAGGACTGACGAGTCCGAGGCGGGGTCGCGAGATTTTTCAGCAGAAAAATACTTGTGACCGAAAGCGGTAATCCGCGGTTCCCAGTAAGAATCGAAAAGCTTTTCCATTAACAATATACCCCTTATTCGCACGAATAAGGGGTATATTGTTGTTTTATCCAAGGGATGCCCTTGGAAGGAATTGATTCTCCAGAAGCAAGGCTTCTGGAGATGGGTTAGACAAACTTAGTACGCGAAGCGTTCATTTCTCGGACGTTGGACGTCTGGAATTACAGCGGTTCAACCGCTGGGAGGTCGGGGTTAGATTGAATTTAAAGGGGAAAAGGGGTAGAATGGGATTATGAATCAAATCAAGATTTTAACTAAAAAAATCAATGATTTTAGAGATGCTCGTAATTGGAAACAATTTCACAATCCTAAAGATTTAGCTATTTCTCTATCTCTTGAGGCGGGGGAGGTTCTTGAGCATTTTCAATGGAAATCACCAGAAGAAATTAAAAAATATATAAAAGAAAATAAAAAAGAAATTGGTGATGAATTAGCTGATGTTTTTTATTGGGTGTTGCTTATGTCTAGTGATTTAAATATTGATCTTGAAAAATCTTTTAATTTAAAAATGAAGGAAAATAACAAAAAATATTCTATAAAGAAATCAAAAGGAAAGCACAATAAATATAATAAACTTTAATTATAAGACTTTACTCAGGATCATCTACTCAATTTTTAGATGACACTTTACATAATGAAATAGGTGATAAGCTTAAAGAATCTTTTTTCCAGAATAGTGTAAATAGAAATTAGTTTCCCTAAGCAAGGCTTAGGGGAAACTAGACAAACTTAGTACGCGAAGCGTTCATTTCTCGGACGTTGGATATCCGAATCTAGGTTTTAGGTTCTTTTTCTTTTACTTTAGTTAACTAAAGTACTTTACTAAGCTAAAGTAGATTGTTATTCGGATGTTGGACGTCTGTAATTACAGCGGTTCAACCGCTGGGAGGTTGGGGTTAGATTGAATTTAAAGGGGAAAAGGGTCACAAAAACCAAAAAGGCTAGACTGCTCTAGTCTTTTTCGCTTTTGTGAAGACGGAAGCATGATTTCCTAGTAAGGAAATCAGCTGAGTCCGGGTCTGGAAAATTCATTTTCGACGGAAAATGAATTATTGTGGATTAGACAAACTTAGTACGCGAAGCGTTTAATTAACAATATACCCCTTATTCGTGCGAATAAGGGGTATATTGCTGTTTTATCCAAGAGGCACCCTTGGAAGGAATTGATTCTCCAGAAGCAAGGCTTATGGAGATGGGTTGGACGTCCGTAATTACAGCGGTTCAACCGCTGGGAAGTCGGGGTTAGATTGAATTTAAAGGGGAAAGGGGGTAGAATTAGATAGTGAAAATAAAAAATATTCCCAAGATTGATAGGCCTCGCGAAAAACTTGCAAAATATGGTGTTGACAAATTAAAAGATCATGAACTTTTAGCTATTCTTTTGGGTACTGGCACGAAAGGTAAAAATGTTCTTGAAGTTGCTCAAGATATTCTTTCCAATTTTCCTAAAAAAAAGTTGCTGGGATTAAGTTTTGATCAATTTAAAAAAATTAATGGTATTGGACCAGCCAAAGCAACTCAGATTTTAGCTGCTTTTGAATTTACTAAAAGGGTTTTAGAAGTTGATTCTTCGAATACTCTGCCAATAATTCAGACTATTAAAGATATAATTGCTCAAGTTTCATATTTACGGGAACATAAAAAAGAAAATTTTGTTGTTCTTTATTTAAACTCTCGTTATGAGCTATTAGCCAAAGAGGTTATTTCTGTTGGTACACTTAATGCTAGTTTAGTCCATCCGCGAGAGGTATTTGAGCCAGCAGCTCGATATTTTGCCGCTCAAATTATTTTAGCCCACAACCACCCTTCTGGGAATTCAGAGCCGTCAGAAGATGATTTAGATTTAACCAGAAGAATGGTGGAAGCTGGTAAGATATTAGGGATTGAAGTCATTGATCATGTTATTATTTCAAATTCAAATTCGTTTAGTTTTAAAGATAAAAAAATGATTTAAATATATGAAAAATAATCAAACAAAAGAAAAACTTCTAGCCGAAATTGGACGGCTAAAAAAGGAATTGAAGAAAAAGAAAAAATATGGCTTGGTCTGGAATTCAAAACGAGAACCGGAAGAAGTAATTGAGATGTGTAAAGAAAAATTGCCAGTTCTTAAAGAAGTCAAAAGCAAAGAAATAATTACTGACAAAAATAAACCGATAAATTTACTTATTGAAGGAGATAATTACCACGCTCTCTCTGTTTTAAATTATACGCATAAAAACAAAATTAATGGTATTTATATTGACCCTCCATATAACACAGGTTCAAATGATTGGAAATATAATAATGATTATATAGATAGCGAAGACCCATATAGGCACACTAAATGGATTTCTTTTATGGATTTCCGTCTGAAAATTGCTAAAAATTTACTTACTTCTAATGGCATAATTTGTTGTACGATTGATGATTATGAATTACCAAGACTAATAATGATTATGGAGGATATTTTTGGAGAAAAAAATCATTTAGGAACGGTGTGTATTAGAAATAATCCTTCAGGAAGATCAACTTTAAAGGGGATTTCAATTAATCATGAATATGCTGTCTTTTTTGCTAAATCTGTGAATTCAGAGGTTGGAAGATTGCCAAGAAATGAAAAACAAATAAATAGATATAATAAAAAAGATGATAAAGGATATTATGAGGAAGTAAATTTTAGAAAAGGAGGAGGCCTAAGGGAGGAATCTCCTATAATGTTTTATCCTATTTTTATTTCAGACAAATTTTGGAGAGTTCCTAAGATGTATTGGAATAAAGAAAAAAAAGAGTGGATTTTACAAGAAAACCTCAAAAAAGGAGAAGACATAATTTACCCGGTAGACGACCTAGGAAGAGACAAAAGATGGAAATGGGGATTAGATAGAGTTAAAAATGAAAGCGATGAATTATTTGTTAGAAAAATAAATAGGAAAAATCATCTTTTCCATAAAAATCGTATGGCCCATGAAACTGTTCTTCCTAATACATGGTGGGACAAAAAAGAATATTCAGCCACAGATCACGGTACACGTCTTTTGAAAGAAATGTTTGGCGAACTAAAAACATTTGATTACCCAAAAGCCGTTGTCGCGGTAAAAGATTGTTTAAGCGTTTTATCATCAGAAAAGAATGCTGTTTTTTTAGATTTTTTTGCAGGGTCTGGTTCGACTGGACATGCGGTTTTAGAATTAAATAAGGAAGATAAGGGAAAGAGAAAGTTTATTTTATGCACTAATAATGAAAATAGTATTTGTCAAAAAGTAACCTATCCTAGAATTAAAAAAGTGATTGATGGTTATAAAAACTCTAAAGGAGGAAAGATTAAAGGTATTGAAGGAAACCTAAAATATTTTAAAACCGACTTTGTTGAATACAAAGAAGCGACTGATAGGAATAAAATTAGAATGACTGAAGAAGCGATAGAAATGCTTTGCATTAAGGAAGGAACTTTTGAAGAAATTGAAAATAGGGTTGGTTTTAAGATTTTTAAAAATCATGATCATTATATGGGAATAATTTTTGATCAGCTAAAAATTAAAGAATTTAAAAAAGTTATAAGTGATATAAGGGGTAAATTCAGTGTTTATGTTTTTTCACTTGGAGATGATACTTTTGACGAAGAATTTAAAGATATTAAGCAAAAGGTAAAATTAGCACCCATACCAGAAGCAATTTTAAAAGTTTATAGAAGAATTTTTAAATAATTATATGCAATTAAAAATATACCAAGAAGATACTATAGATGACTTGTTGAATAAAACCAAAAAACTTTTGAAGATGGAAGACGGAAAGAAGCTTGTTTTTAAAGCACCAACTGGTTCTGGTAAAACAATAATGATGGCAGAATTTTTAAAGCAATTGGTTGACGATAAGGAGGTCAAGCAATCTCTTAGTTTTATTTGGACTGCACCAAAGAAGCTTCATATTCAGAGTAAAGAAAAATTAGACAGTTACTACGAAAAAAGTCGAGCTTTGGAGTGTTCATATTTTGAAGATTTGAGTGATAGAAAAATTGATGAAAACGAAATATTGTTTTTCAATTGGTCTAGTGTAAATAAAAAAGGAACAAATACGATTGTTAAAGAAAACGAACAGGAATTTTATCTATCAAAAGTTCTAGAAAGAACACGCGAAGAAGGAAGAAAAATCATTTTAATTATTGATGAGGTTCACTATTCTGCGGGACAGATGGATAAAAAAGAGAAGTCAGCAGCGTTCCAGCTTCGCAAAGATATAGAGCCAAGTTTAACGATTGAGGTATCAGCAACTCCTATTTTGGCAGGAGATTATGAAGTGAGCGTGCAAACAGAGGAAGTTAAAAAGGAAGCAATGATTAAGAAGTCGTTGATTTTAAATCCAAATTTTGTCAATGTTTTTAAAGAAGGAAAAATAAAGACAGAATTAGGAGAAAAAAAGTTGGAAAAAGATAGCGAGGAAACAGTAATCAGAGAGGCCTTAAATAAAAGAAAGGAATTAATAAAGAGTTATCAAAAAGAAGGTAGTAATGTAAACCCGCTAGTGTTAATTCAATTACCCGACAGAAGAGGCCAAAGAGAAGATGAGTTAAAAGATAAAGTAATCAAAACCTTAAAAGACAAGTTTAATATTTCAACAGAAAAAGGAAATAATAAACTCGCTATTTGGCTTTCAGGTGAACATATAAACAAGGAAGATGTAGAAAGAAATGATAGCGAGGTGGAAGTTTTACTTTTTAAACAAGCAATTGCTTTAGGTTGGGATTGTCCACGAGCACAGGTAATGGCTTTATTTAGGGAATGGCATAGTCCGATTTTTTCTATTCAAACCGTTGGAAGAATTATGAGAATGCCCGAGCCAGACCGAGGTAAATATTATAGTGAAGAAATTTTAAATTATGCCTATATTTATACAAACATAAACGATATCGTAATTGATAAAGATATTGCACCGGGATATGTATCATTTTTAACAAGCAAAAGATCAAATGATTATAAGCCGATAAACTTAGTTTCATTTTATTCAAAAAGGCATCGTGAAAAAACTAGGTTATCACCACGTTTTATTGAGATGTTTTTAGTGCAGGCAAAAGCATATAGTTTGAAGAAAAAAATAAATAAAAAAGCAAAAAAAGTTGGTATTAAAATCATTTCAGATTATAAGGCTAAAGACATAGATAAATTAGCCGGTTCAAAAATTATTGGGGATAAATCAATCACCGTAAGTAGTTCTGATTTACAAAAATTATTTGATTATTTTGTGAGAAATAATTTGCAGCCTTTTTATCCTGAAGATAGATCTGTAAATAGAGTGAAAGAATCAATTTATAAATTCTTTGAGAAAGAATTAAAAATGAATTATTCTGAAAAATGGGAAGATATTGTGCAAATAATCTTAGACGAAAAAAACTCACAACATTTTATAAATGTATTAGATAAAACAAAAATTAAATACCAGAATGAAATTGTAAAAAAGGAAAGTCAGCTTATCCTCTCAGAAAATTGGAATGTTCCAGAAGTTTTGTCTTTTGGTAGTGATTATATTAAAGAGAACCCAAAAAGAGCAGTAATGAAACCGTTTTATGTAAAATACTTGTCGGGATTGGAAAAGTCTTTTACAGATTTTTTGGATAAATCAGATAAAATTATGTGGTGGTTTAAAAATGGAGATAGGGATGCAACGTTTTTTGCTGTGCCATATGATAACAATAAAACACCATTTTATGTTGATTTTGTTGTTAAGTTTAAAGATGGAAAGATTGGTTTATTTGATCCACATAGTACTCATCTAGCGGATTTTGGTCCAAAGTCTGACGGATTACAAAAATATATTAAAGATCAGAATAAAAAAGATAAAGAATTATTTGGTGGAATAGTAGCAAATACTCAGAGAGATTATAAAGGTAGATGGGTTTATTTCACAGAAAACAGTAAAAAGTTTAAAAAGAGTGAATTTAGAAATTGGATAGATTTAAAATTATAGCAAAAAACTCCCCCTCGATTTAGTGTTCGAGGGGGAGTTTTTTGGTATAATTAATTTATGGGAAAAGCATATAAAAATTTTTGGAGTTTAAATACAGATGAGGCAGTTGTTGTTGGTATTTTACGAGACGATACACCTAAAAATATAGAGGTTTTTATGCCTGCTAATGCACAGATGAAAGATATTGATTTAATATTAATGAATATTAATACTAAGAAATCAATAACAATACAAGTAAAGGGCAGTAGAGCCTATGAGCCTAGAAAAAGTGAGGTAATAAAATATAAAGATGGTTCAGGTGGTTGGTTTTATTTTAGCAAAGATGTAGTTTTCAAAAGTACCGCAGATTATTTTATATTTCTTGTTTATGTTCTTGAAGAAAATAAAAAAGCTGGCAGAAGGATTATAACCCCTCATACAATAACAATTTCAACCAAAAAACTTAAACTATTATGTAAAAAATTTAAAAAACCCGGAAAAGGTAATAAATATAATTTCTATTTCTGGATTAATCCAATTAAAAAGACATCTTTTGAGTTTAGGGATAAAGTATATGATACTAGTGAATATTTAGATAAAAGAGGATTTGAAAAGTTAAACAAAAAACTTAAAAATAAAAAAGGTAAAAAATAAATGGATTGGGGTTGATTTATGTGGTGAGGGAGGTAGAATTTGGTATAATTTAAGAGCAACAAAGATATAGTTTAAATTCATGTTGTTGGTCGATTTATAAATTATAAAAAATATATCTATGAAATATCTTTCATATATTGCAGGGATTATAGCTGTAATTGTTATTGTTCAGGAATTTTCTTATCTTGGAGAAACGAGTCTGGCAATAGTAATAATGGGGCTTGCTATAGCTGTATTACTGAATTCAATTTCTATAATAAAAAGAGGATAGCTTTCTTTTTTTCAATAACGAATAATTAAGTGAGAAATATTTTTTCTCTGATTTTTTTGTATGTATTTAAATACGTACCAAGGGTTGATTTATGTGGTGAGGGGTCACAAAAGCGTGAAAAGAAAATGAACTGTTTCAGTCTCTTTTGCTTTTGTGAAGACGGAAGCATGATTTCCTAGTAAGGAAATCAGCTGAGTTCGGGTCTGGAAAATTCATTTTCGACGGAAAATGAATTATTGTGGATTAGACAAACTTAGTACGCGAAGCGTTCAATTAACAATATATCCCTTATTCGTGCGAATAAGGGATATATTGTTGTTTTATCTAGGGGGCATCCTTGGAAAGGACAAACTTAGTACGCGAAGCGTTCATTTCTCGGACGTTGGACGTCCGACGGGGGATTTGGGTTGAGTTTGAGGGTGGTTTGGGAGTATACTTTTAATATTATGACAAGTTTTGTTTTAGATAAAGAGATGTTAGAAGAAGAATATAAAGTAGATGATCTACTTGATTTTTCTATAGAGGTAGATAAATTAGATCAGACTATAGAGAATATTCCACAATATTCTTCTCTTCTTGGATATATTGGCAAATTTGGGTCAGGTAAAAGTACTGCTATATATCAACTAATGAAGAAGCAAGAAGCAGACCCCAATATTATATGGCTTGAGTTTGATTCTTGGAAGTATCCAGAACGAAAAGATTTATGGGAAGGTTTTGTTTTAGACATAGCTCATCAAATTGGAACTAGAGATAAAATAGTAAAAAAAATTGACGGTAAACAAAGTGAAGATAAAAAAGCTCTCATTGATGTTGTCTCTGGTATTCCAGGATTATCTTCATTAAAAGGATTAGAGCGTTTTGTTGACACATCTCCAGCTAAAAGAGTTTTTGAAATACAAGAAATTTTAATAGGGATGCTTTCTTCCTTAAAAGCAGATAATATTTTTATTACTGTTGAAGATATTGATCGTTCAGGAGATGCCGGATGTTTTTTCCTTGAAACATTAAGACAATTTATAAAAGATAATTTGCCTGAAAAAAGAATAGTAGTTATTGTTCCAATTGGAACAGAAGTTTACAAACAAGAGAGTAAACATTATGAATCTTATCAAAAAGTTTTAGATTATACCTTGTTTTTTGAACCTAAAAATATAAAATTTGATAATTTTATAGAAAAAGTATTTGATCCTAAGGCTTTTCCTGGTACGTTCAAAGAAAGTGAATTTAATCAAGTAGAATCAAAATGGAAAGATCATTTGTTGGATTGGTTTAGTGTTGCTCTTTCTAATAATTTAACGATAAGAGAAATAAAGAAGATTATTAGATTTGCTAATAATGTTGGCTATAAAAGTTTAATCCAATTGGAATATAGTCCGGATCCTCGTGTTTTGTTGGGTTTTTCTTTATTGCAGAATTTATCTTCTGAAGGTGGTGGGAATTGGATTAGTGTAATTAAAAAAGAAGGACATTTACAAGATAGATGCCCTATCCACAAATATCTCCAAGCAATTGGACACAATACGAACCTTGCTCGTTTAAAAGAAGACTACACTTTGGGTAAATTATTTTTATTAAAAGGTAAAGATTTTAATGTTCCTGAATATAGAGAAAGAATGATGAAATTAGAAGATGTAGGTTTTTACTTATCAAATTATTATTTAATACCATTTTTAGGGAAAGGTGTTAATTAATATAATATCTACCACAGAGACATTAGAAGAATTCGGGGTTGATTTATGTGGTGAAGGGGGTAGAATTGGGGTATTAAATAAAAGAATATGTATAATTTTTACAATACACACAAAAAAAAATTTAGAAATATATTTTTTATAATTACTGTAGTTATTTCTGGACTTCTTCTTTATTTAGCACCAACAATTTTTACAGAATCAAGTGTATATTTCTATACATCAAGTACCATTGTTCAAGGCTTTATTGCTTTAGTGGCACTTCTTGGAACAGTTGTTGTTTTTAAAATTCAACTTGAAGACCAAGCAATGCAAAAACTCTCTGATAGTGTGGAGAATTTGGTTGGTTATTACATTGGTGTTGAGGCAAGGACATATACACCGACTCAAATGCGGAATGCTTGTGAAACAATTCTGAATAATAAAAAAAACACTAATAGTAGAGATATAATTGAAAAGGTGTTTAAAAAAATGAAAGAAACACTTGCAAGTCGTGGAGTGATAAGAACTAAAATGGTAGATTTTGCTCTTATTTCTTTTTTAAATATTTCAATAGCACTAATTAGTCTTGTTTTTTCAACAGTATTTAGTACATATTGGCGTATTGGGGGAATATTGCTTTCTATAAATGTTTATTTTTCTATTTTTATTTTAGGTAGAGCGTTTCAATTAGTAAGAAAAGTAATGGGATATGATTTAGTATTATATATAAATATTTAACATATGGTACAACAAATTTTTAGTCATTTACAAGTTGTTGGATTAATATTAGATATTGTCGGTGCTTTTTTTATTGTTAAAAGCTTTGTTTTTAAAACACCAAAAAGTTTAGCCGCTGAATCTTATGGTACAGATTATCCTAATAAAGAACTTACAGCTGGAATGTCAGGAAATTTATTTAGAAGTTTTTATAAACAAGCAGTTGAAGCAAAAACAGGTTTTGTAATTCTTGCGCTTGGATTTTTGGGTCAAATATTTGGATTATTGTTTCCAGATTTAATTATTGAACAATGTCTAGGAATCATTATTGTTTTATTAGCTGTAGGTATACCATGTATTTTATTTATTTATTTATTTCAACCTCTACGGTTAGATAAAATTGAAAAGGAAGCTGAAATAGAGTTGTCTAAACATTAAAATTAATCAATTAATAAAAAAAGTTATTGAGATTATACTTTATTTGCTAAAATTAAACATATGATAAACCGAAGGAAAATATCTATAGCGGCACTTCGGCAGACTCAGTGTAAACTAAGCTCAGTGCAAGTTCTTAAAGTTGAAAGTTGTGGTAAAGTTTAAGTTATAAGGAAAAATGCACGAAACATATAATAAATATTATGTATAAGGATATTAAAGAATTTGTAGAAAATCTTAAACAAAGACCAGATGTTTTAGGGATTATTCTTTTTGGGTCTTGGGCTTGCGGTAACAATCGTTCCGATAGCGATGTTGACTTAGTAGTGATACAAAAAGAAGGTCATCAAAGAGCTATTGATAGAAAAGGTCAACTGATATTTGAAATTATTTATACTACTGATAAATTAGCATTTGATTATTGGGACAGCCATAAAGATGACTGTGCGGGTCTATGGGATACCGCCAAAATAATGTATGATAAAGATGGAAGTATAGAGAAGTTAAAAAATAAGGTTACAAAGGAAATACTAAAAAAAGGTAAGAAAGAAATAAACGAGCTACAGCTTGGACAACTTCTCTTTGATGCTGAAGACCAGTTAAATTATACGGAAAAAATTATTAATGAAGACTCCATAACTGCAAACCTCATCTTAAATAACAAAGTTTTTAGTTTAACAGAATTATTTTTTAATATTCAGCAACTTTGGGTACCAGCACCAAAACAAAGATTGGGCAAGATAAAAGAATTAAATCCTGAATTACATAAATTACTGGAAGGGTTTTATGCTAAAAGCCAGAGCTTTGCACAAAGACTAGAAATAGCCAGAAAAATTACAAATTTAATCTTTAAAAAATAACATATGATAAATAGAAGAAAAATATCTATTGCGGCGATGACTGCGATATTGGTGGCTGGGGGTTATGGTGGTTACACTATTATAAAAGAGAAAGAGCTTGAGGGGTTGCGTACTTCTAATGTGCCTATGTATGAGGTTGCGCGGGTTATTGATGGGGATACATTTGAATTGGCGGATGGAGATAGGGTGCGACTAATAGGGTCAAATTCACCAGAGAAAGGGGAATGTTTTTTTGAAGAATCTAAAAATGCTCTTAAGGAATTAATAGAGGGCAAAGAAGTGGAATTGCGAAAAGATGTTACTACTATGGATGAGTTTGGGAGATTGTTGCGGTATGTAATATTACCTAATGCATCTACTGTTAAGGATAATATATTAGTGAGTGAATATATGGTGGAGAATGGATATGCTATATTGCAAAATAATTCACATAATATGCTGTATTACAGAATACTTATAAATAAACGAGATGAAGCGATAAAAATGGAGCGGGGAATGTGGAGTGTGTGTGACTATGCGATATCAGAACGTAGTCAAACAGATGCTCCGGCTCCGAGTGAGCAGTGTTCTATTAAGGGAAATATTTCGATGAATAATTTTGGAAAAACTTATTTTATGGATGGATGTATTAATTATACTAATGTGAAAGTTGACCTAGAGCGTGGAGAGGAATATTTCTGTTCAGAGGAGGAGGCTGTGGAGGCGGGGTTTGAGAAGTCGGAGAATTGTCCGTAAGAGGTTTCTTGGCACGACTTTCTGAACCGTCGCGTAAAAATCTTCTGATTTTTCGCTCTTGATAAATAAATAAAAATATGGTTTAATAGGTGAAATAAATGTACTTTAAAAAGCTACTTACTGAAGAGTGGTCATAGCCAAAAGGTTCTGTTTTTCGGTACTTTTTGGTTGTGACCACTCGGGAGTTTTTCAAGAAAACCAAGCATTTATCTGCTCACATTTAATATTAAAATATTATTCTGCCATATAAACTTCTATCATATGTTAGATATCTAGAGATAAAAGATTGCCACTTCCTTGAATAAGATCAAAATTCATGATATAGTTTAATTTTAATGTACATGGGTTGTGGGCAAGAATAAATAAAAAAAGTTAATTATCTTACGGTAGATTGTATGATTCATTAAATTTTATCAATTAACAAAATAGGCAGAATATATGTATGTAATCATTGAACCATTTGGAATTTGTGTTTATGGGGAAAGGATAGGTTCAACATGGTTTTCAATGCTAGAGGCTGTGTTGAAGAACGGAAAAGAAACTTACGATGAAGGAAGAAGAAGAATTAGTTTACAAAATTTGAGAATAAGATCTTCTTATCAGAATACGAGAGATCCTATTATAGAAAAATATATTGATAAAAAGAATGTTCAAAAAATACTAGATCTTACTTTCAAAGAAGAAGAGATGTATGATTTTGATGTTAATCCCTCATTTTCTCGTGGTAGTAAAAGTTACTTTGCAAGGCTAAAAGAAGGGAAAATGATTGATTATGTTGTTAAGAGATTAAGCTTGATACCAGAAAGCAAAAAAGCTGTTATCTCTTTCATTCATTGGGATGACTATAAAGCAGTACTAGCAAAACCAAAAGATGATTATCTTCCTTGTATAACAACAATTCAGTTTAGGCTATTAAATAACGAAGATGGAAGTTTTAGAATGAATACTATTTTTACAGCAAGATCCATGGATTCTTATCAAAAAGGAATAGGAAACCTGATAGCTATAGCAACAATGTCAAAAATTGTAGCAAAAAGATTAGAAAAAAACCTTGCAAAGAAAGTAGAGATAAGTAGTCTTGATGGAATTATAACTGATGCCCATATTTATACTGAAAACATACATGATGCACAAAAGTTGTTAGAAAAATATAAAAAGAATGAACATAATGTCTAATTTCGATTTAATTAACAACGTAGGTGCAATAAAGTTTAAAGGTAAGGTAAACGAGGATGCGACCTTACTTGCTTCTGTGAATAAAATTTTAAAAACTAAAAGAGACCATATAATCAAAATGCCACCTAGGGGATCAGAGGTACTTGCTTGTCTTTCGGGAGGGTTAGATAGCGTAGCTAATATAGCAATCTTGATCGAGGAATATGGGTATATTGTTTACCCATTCTTTATTAACAGGGGGCAATCAGCCATAAAGCACGAAAGAGAAGCAGTAGAATATTTTGATGAATTTTTTTCAAAGAAATATCCAAGTAATTACAAAAAATGCTTACAAATCTCAGTAAATACTCCTGCGAAAGAATACAAAGACCTACTTCGTGCTACTAAAAAAATAACAGCAGATGTTGATAGAATGAGAAACATATCCTATCCTTCAAGAAATCCTATTATATTTCTAACAGGTGCAGAGTATGCCTATTCTTTAAAATCAGAGGGAGTAGAAATTAAAACAATATTTGCTTCTCATGTATCTTCAGATTTTTCTTATCACTGTTCCCAGACATGGACCAGAACAATGAATTTGTTATTATGTCAAATCTTTGATGATTGGGAAATACAATTTATATCTATTCCAACAGAAACAGAACTTGATAATTACTTTGATAAAGAGGTATATGTTCATTATATGGACAAGTACGGTATACCTATTGAAAAGACAAGAACGTGCGTCAAGAAATTTGATAAGCAATGTGGAGATTGCCCTGCTTGTTATGACAGGAGATTGGGGATTGAAGGGGCTGGTATAGTAGATAAAACTGAATATTTATACGAAATGTCAGTAGATTATCCAACATATTATACACACGAAAATGAAGAAAGAGACAGAAATTAAAATAAGGATAGACAAAGAAATCTTCGATAAACTAACCGAAGGTAATTCTGGGTTTC